>Ga0265300_10001322_pt1 | contig 23451 bp, 24 predicted proteins | sample AusTroGonzalo_MG_FD_193482 | JGI IMG/M metagenome (GOLD analysis project Ga0265300, IMG submission 193482) | Bovine rumen microbial communities from tropical cattle in Woodstock, Queensland, Australia - Gonzalo_03 | ecosystem: Host-associated > Mammals > Digestive system > Stomach > Rumen ...
ATACGCTCACAATGACGGCGACACCCATTCCACGCACCCTGCAATTCTCACTGATGGGTGCCAGGGATTTGTCCATCATCCAGACACCGCCGCCCAACCGCTATCCCATCCAGACAGAGATACATACCTTCTCGCCCGAGATATTCGCCGAGGCCATCAACTTCGAGATGAGCCGCAACGGACAGGTGTTCATCGTGAACAACAAGATCAGCAACCTGCACGAGTTGGAAGAAATGATTCATAAGTATGTGCCCGATGCTCGTGTGTGTGTCGGTCATGGACAGATGAATCCGCAGGAGTTGGAGAAGGTCATCCTCGACTTCATGAACTACGACTACGACGTGATGCTTTCCACCACCATCGTGGAGAACGGCATCGACGTGCCGAATGCCAACACCATCATCATCAACAGCGCGCAGAACTACGGACTTTCCGACATTCACCAGATGCGTGGACGAGTGGGTCGCAGCAACCGCAAGGCATTCTGCTACCTCATCGCTCCCCCACTCGCGGCGCTGAATGATGTCACCCGTCGCCGTCTGCAAGCCGTGGAGAATTTCAGCGATCTCGGCAGCGGCATCCACATCGCCATGCAGGATCTCGACATTCGTGGTGCGGGCAATATGCTCGGCGCCGAACAGAGCGGATTCATCACCGACCTCGGCTATGAGACCTACCAAAAGATTCTGAATGAGGCGGTGGCAGAACTGAAAGAGAACGAGTTCACCGACCTAGCCGACAAGGACGAGGAAGGAAGACTGAGTGGCGAGCATTTCGTGACCGAAACCAACATCGAGAGCGACATCCAGGGCTTCTTCCCCGAAGAGTACGTGCCCAGCAGCGGCGAACGCATGAGCCTCTACCGCGAACTCGATTCCCTCACCTCGCCCAAACAATTGGAGGACTACAAGAAACGTCTCATCGACCGCTTCGGACAAATTCCACCCGTCGGCGAGTCCCTCCTCACGGTCATGCCCATCAAGTGGGCTGCCCAGCGTCTCGGCATCGAGAAAGTCGTCCTCAAGATGGGTCGCATGATTCTCTACTTCGCCCTCGAAGATGCCTACTTCCAGAGCCGTGCCTTCGAGAAAGTCCTCACCTACGTAGCCTCCCACGGCAGAGGCTGCACCCTCCGCGACGGCGACCGGAAGTCGCTGCTCATCAAGAGTGTCAACACCATGGAGGGCGCGCTGTATATCCTCCAGGGCATGGAGAGTCCCAAGCAATAAACATCACCTATAAAAAAGTGGAGGAATAATTTGGAGGTGATGAGAAATGATTGTATCTTTGCCGCACAAAATTAATAACAATCTAAAACTAACGACAACATGAAAAGACAATTTTTTTGGATGCTCACCTGCATTTTGACATTGTGTGGTGCAGTGATGTTCACCTCGTGCAGCGACAACGATGGTGATGGAACCCAGAATTCTCCATTGGCGGAGCAAATCCAGGGCCAGTGGATTCTGATTAGCGACTTCACGGCCGACGATGATGATGACGACGATGCCTACTTCGAAGACGATGACTTTGATGACATCGAAGGCATCACCCCCTCTATCTTCGACTTTCATCGTGAAGTCATCCATGTGAATCTCGATGAGTTGGGCAACGGCTCGCTCCTGTTCTTTGCCATCGATAGCAACAATGACCCTGTGGGCGGCGAGGGCGACGGCTTGCAGATGGCGCTGGCATTCGCTTACACCGTTCAGGCTGATGGCAGCATCCTGATCACCTCGAAGGCACCGATTGAGGGCATGGAGGAGAACGATGAGTTCAGCTTCCGCTACGAGAACGGCCATCTGATAGCCGACAGTGGCGAGCAGCAGTTCGCGCTCCATCGTCCCAGCCAGGCCGAGGAGACTCAGATGACTACATGGAAAATCGCCCTCGGCTTGGGCGGTGCCATGCTTTCTTCCTACAACCCCAACGATGAGGACTTCACCCCCACCACTTGGCGCGATCAGGATGCCATCTACCTCTACGACGGCAAGGGCCCGGAGACTGACAGCAAGGGAAAGAAGGGCTACACGCTCGTGCCGATGCCTTGGAGCAATCTGCCCGTGCAGACCAACCTGCCCCACGGATTCTGCGACAACCTCACGCCTGAGAACGGTTGGGAGTGGGCATACAACCTGTGCGGCAACAACAGCCTGATCAATGCCAACTTCTTCGCTGTCTATAATAAATTTACGGGCATCCTGCGCTTCTTCTATTACATGCCCGACAATTTCTCCACCGGCAACGACCACGTGTGGCAGGTTTCCATGACCGACAACATGGCACTGAAGAGCCTCTGGGGATATGGTCTTCCCTCCAAGGAAAATTTCAAGGACAAGAGCAAGGTGGCTCCCACCGGCGCAGGCACAATGGTCGATTATGTGGCCCCATGGGTGGAGATGAGGACTTCCGACGGACTCATCATGCCTAATGCCGGATGGTGGGCGTTCGACGTGGATCTCTCGCTCTACCGCTCGGGCATCGACATTTCGAAGGATGCCATCAAGCTGCAGATGCGCTCGTGGAACATCCAGCACGTGTCGCTCTTCAGCACCATGACCGCCACCATCGAGGGAACCATCAAGCAGACCGTCCAGGAAGTGGAATCGTCGTCAAGCTCCACAAGCAAGGGCGTCATGACCGGTCTGGAAATGGCCTCCTTCATGGCAAGTTCCGTAGCCTATTTCCTGCAGGGTGACATTGGCGACGGATTGTCAGCCGTAGCCTACATGTTCGGCAGCGGAAGCGAGTTGGCAGGTATTCTGGAGGGAGACGATGAGAAGGAGGAGCCGTTCGAGGGCGAAATCAGCCTCGGCATGAACGGAACCATCAACACCGAGGGCTTCATCAAGGATGCTGTGCCCACCGTCGGCGTTGCATCGCCCACCATCCAGATGAAGGACTTCGACGCGAAGAACACCCACCTCGGACAAGGCTCGTGGAACATCAAGAAGTTCCCCAAGGTGTATGTCGTCAAGGATGTGAAGTTCGAAATCAGCAGCATGGCAGAGAATTCCGTCATCCCGAGCTACTTCGTCGGCTTCCCCTATTTCTTCGACCCCAAGAGCGTGGAGGTGGAGCTCAATCCCGAAGTGTTCCCCGAGAGCGACATCGAGTGGATGCAGGTGGATGCCACTTGCGGCGTCACCAAAGCCACGGGCATGACGGGCACCGACAGCCATCGTGCCGGATTCGGTCTGCAGCCCAGGACTCTTGGACTTTCGCTCGCGCGGATTGCCATGAAAACCGGTAAAGGCAACAACCTGGAGGAAATCATGAACCTATCCGGCATCTCCAATGTCTTCGACTACCTCTACTACGAAGACAATAAGGGAAAGACGAGCTATCCCGTCAAGGTATGCGAAATCGGGCAGCACTCCAACTACACCCGCGAAATCGTCTTCGGACGCGGTGTCAAGGACAGTCACGCCATCGAGCCAATTCTGTTCGAAGAACTCTCGCCCTTCAGCTACGATGCCTATTACCCCATCAAGGTTCCGGCCCTCGAGGTGAACGTGACCGTGCTCGTGAAGCTGAGGAGCATGAGCCGCCCCATCGCCCTCAGCCGCAACTATCTGCCAGAGCTGCAAGCCATCACAAGAGACCAGATGCGCACCATAGCCAACGACCGCTACAACGAGCTGCAAAACAGCCCCACCAACCAGCACCGGGAAAGCTACAACCTCCAGCTCTCACGCATCAAGAAGCTCTACGATGTCTTCTCCACCTATCCCATTGCGAAATAACTTAGTGGACGAATCCATCTTTTCTTCAAACGAACTCCTGTAATGTGAATAATTCCTTCTGTCAAATTGTAACCTCTCGCTGCTAACGCAAGAGGTCATTGGTCACATTTCAAAATAATATACTCCCTCTCCGAAAACTCTGAAACTATTTTCAGACTTTTACCCTCGGCACCCAATTCATGGGGTTCGCCGGGGGGTTCTTTGTGGGCTTTGGGGTAACTTAGCGGGCGAAATTCATCAAAAAAGAAAAACATGAAGAAGAAAATCCGTGCAAGGACGGGATATTTCCTGATTTTTGTCGTATAACAAGTAGAAACGAAGAAAAGTTCATTGATAGTGAAGACAGACAAACAGATAGTGGATGCCGTGAGGAGTGACCAACGCAAGGGGCTGGACCTGATGGTCGGTCACTATGGGCAGGAGGTCTTTGGCATGGTTGTGAGGCTCGTGGGCGACGTGATGGATGCTGAGGAACTGACGCAGGATACGTTTCTCCGTGCATTCCGCTGCATGGACAGTTACGACCCGCAACGGGCATCGCTCGGCACATGGCTTTGTCGCATTGCCTACCGCCTGACGCTCGATTTCCTGAAACGTCGTCGTCCGCTGCTTGTCTCGATAGAAGATACGGAGGTGTGGCAGACGGACATCAACGAGGAGCAGTTGGAGGCGGAGCTTTCGACAGGCAATGAGGAACGCATCAGTCGATTGGAAGAGTTGATTGACCAGCTACCGCCCGACGAACGTCTGCTGCTCATGCTCCACTACTTCGAGGAGCGTCCGCTGGACGAATGCTCGTTCATCATGGATGCCAGCCCTCACGCACTGGCTAACCGCCTCTACCGAATAAGAAAGAAACTCCACAAGCAACTTCAAAAGATATGAAAACAAATAAAGACACCGACTTGCGCGAAGCACTACGACGCCGATATGCCAACACGCCGTCGCTGCCTACGGACTTCACCGAACGTCTGAAGGAGCGGATGGACACGAAGCCTACAGTCAACCATCGGAGACATTGGTGGGGCTGGATGTCCGCTGCCGCAGCCTGTCTGTTGATAGCGATAGGCGTAGAGGTGTACTATGAGTTCAACAAGACTCCACGCTCGATTGCCAAACTGAGTGCACCCGATAACAAAACTGAGTGCACCCAATTGAACAATCGGGTGCAGCCAATTGAGCAATCGGGGCGCACCAATCGAGCAATCGGGGCGCACCAACTAAGTAATCGGGGCGCACCAACTAAGCAATCGGGGCGCACCAATCGAGCAATCGGGGCGCACCAACCGAGCCATCGGGGCGCACCAACTGAGCCATCGGGGCGCACCAACCGAGCCATCGGGGCGTACCGACCGACAAAGCGGACACGTCCAACAGAGATTCCCGACACGCTCGGCAACGGCATCTGGCGTTCGGAACGGAATGTGGCACTTGCCATTCAGATGCTGAGCGAGTGCGAGAAAACCATCCAGCGCGAGGAACAGGAGATGCGCAACCACATCATCCAAGCCACCTTCAACGCCACGCCGCAACCTGCCAATGCAGTACTCGTGACCAACGAGGCGGGCGACTATGAAGTGATTGAGACCAAAACAATCATAGAGATATAAATCTAAAACTATTCAGTTATGAAAGCAAAGAGTATCATCATCGTAGCCATCGCCATGATGGCCATCGTGCCAACCGCCTCGGCACAGGAGCAAATCAAGAAGGTGTTTCAGGAAGTGACCGACGAATTAGCGGGCGTCACCAAAGTAGGAGAACATAATACAGCGAAAGTGGATGCGAACGGCATCGCCATCGAGAGCAAAGTCATCACTGTCAAGGTGGAGAGGAGGGATCAGCCTTTCTTTTCCGAAATACTGAGGGATGCTTTTAGGAACGAGGCCTCCAAGACCTCGATGTTTGAGGAAGAGATGGGCGGCGAGAAACTCGAACTTGACTCGGCGCTCGTCCACGACCTCGGTCTGCGTCGCATGTGGAGCATCTGGAGGGATGAAGACGACGCTGTCCTCATCGGAAGCATGAAGAACAGCACCTACTACATTGCCAACTTCAACGACAAGAAGCACAAAGGCTATCGCACCTGCTATGCCGCCGAGTGGAGCAACGCCGACGACCCTGATGTCTATACCGCAAAGCTCGTCTATGTCTATGGTCAGCAGCCTAAGACCGCACATGGCATTGCATCAGTCGATTATCCTTTGAATATTATGGGCATAGCGTCGCGACCCGATGTTCTGGGCGAGGATATCTTTAAGAAGCAGTTGGAGGATGCATTCGGACATCAAAAGGAAGACATCCCCTTCAACGGCAATACAGAGACTTGGATGTCCTTAGCAATGCAACGCGGAGTGAGCCATCTGAGCAATGCCGACTGGCACCGTTTCTTCGGACTCCTGACGCAACAGATGATGGACAAGGTCAACAAGAAATCAAAAGAGGATCTGGTGGTGGCAGCAGGCATCATCCTCGACCTCTGCAAGAATGCCTCTTTGGACGACGACGAGCGCAAGATAGTCGCCAACCGCCTTTATCAAGTGGCTGGATGTTTCGACATCAACGAAGACTTGTACATCCATGATATGCTGACACTAGCAGCGGAGAAAGTGGAGAAGAAGTGACATACAAACAAGACACAAAGATAGATTTCTCATAATAAATTCATAATATATTATATAGGTTTTTATAAAAGATGGAGACTTCATCATTGGGCATGCAGGACTGTGAAGTTCTGCATTGCCGTAACGTCGAAAAAGAGGGAAGCGATTACTCGCATCCCTCTCTTGTTTTATATTTGCTTTCCGAGTCTTAGTCAATTTCTTCGTCAGCCTCGTAGCCGCCCATTTCGCGGATGGCGTTCTTGAGCAGGGTGTACTGCTGGAAGAGGTGGTTGACGGGTTCCTCGCCCTGGGTGTAGTCGTGCATGGGGGCTTTGAGGAAGAAGGAGAGGAAGCGCTGGATGCCGCTGCGGCCGGCACGGGCGGCGAGGTCGCTGAGCAGGCAGAGGTCGAGCAGGAGGGGTGCGGCGAGGATGGAGTCGCGACAGAGGAAGTTGATCTTGATCTGCATGGGGTAGTTCATCCAGCCGAAGATGTCGATGTTGTCCCAACCTTCCTTGTTGTCGTTGCGCGGTGGATAGTAGTTGATGCGCACCTTGTGGTAGTACTGGTTGTCCTCGTCGTTGCCGTGTCCGTAGAGGTCGGGCTGAGCCTCGGGCTTGAGGATGGTCTCGAGGGTGGAGAGCTTGCTGACTTCCTTGGTGCGGAAGTTGGCAGGTTCGTCAAGCACCAGACCGTCGCGATTGCCGAGGATGTTGGTGGAGAACCAGCCGTTCAGACCGAGGCAACGTGTGCCGATGATAGGAGCGAATCCAGACTTCACGAGCGTCTGACCCGTCTTGAAGTCCTTGCCGGCGATGGGCAGACCGAACTTCTCCGACATTTCCCACATGGCGGGAATATCGACGGTAGTGTTGGGAGCGCCCATGATGAAAGGAGCACCCTCAGCCAATGCAGCGTATGCGTAGCACATGGAAGGAGCGATGTTCTTGGTGTCGTTGGCTTTCATGGCAGCCTCGAGATGGGCTTGGGTGTCGTGTACCGCCATGTTGGGCTCCACATAGATTTCGGTGGATGCCGCCCATGCCACAACGATGCGGGCACAGTTGTTGTCGGCCTTGAATTGGCGGATGTCGGCACGGAGCGCCTCGACCATGTCCCAGCGGGTCTTGCAGTCCTTCACGTTGTCGCCATCAAGACGCTTGGCAAAATTCTTATCGAAAGCGGCCTTGAGGGGAACGATTTTCTCCAGCTCATCTTTCACGGGGAGGATGTCCTTCTCGTTGAGCACCTGTGCATACATGGCACTCTGGAATGCGTTGGCTGGATAGACGTCCCAAGCTCCGAAGACGATGTCGTCGAGCTTTGCCATTGGGACGATTTCGGAATAAGGAAGGTACTTCTTGTCGGCACCCTTGCCGATGCGAATTTTATCATACTGAGTCATTGACCCCACGGGCTTAGCAAGTCCTTTGCGAGCCATCAACACACCTGTCATGAAAGTGGAAGTGACGGCACCCAGTCCAACGACCATGATGCCCAATTTACCTTCTGCAGGCTCCACATTTTTATTTTCCATTTCTAAATTCTGTTTCTTAACTATTAAATTAAAACTTTGCAAAGATACGGAAAACGCCTTAAAGTTCTCCCCATTTCGGGAACTTTAACAAAAAATAAGGGGTTTTATTTGGGCGAATGGTCTGTTTGTGCTAACTTTGCAAAACAAAGATAACGCATGTATCGTACATGAACGAAAGCGACAGCATAGTAATCATACCTACTTACAACGAGAAGGAGAACATCGAGAAGATTATCCGTGCAGTGTTTGCATTGGAGAAGTGTTTCCACATCCTTGTGATTGACGACGGTTCGCCCGACGGCACCGCCACCATTGTGAAAGGACTGATGCAGTCGGAGTTTTCCGACCGCCTGTTCCTCATGGAGCGTAAGGGGAAACTGGGATTGGGCACGGCCTACATCGCCGGCTTCAAGTGGGGCTTGGAACGTGGCTATGATTACATCTTCGAGATGGATGCTGACTTCTCCCATGCGCCGAGCGACCTGCCTAGACTCTATTCGGCTTGTGCTGATGAGGGCTACGACCTCGCCATCGGCAGCCGCTACATCTCTGGCGTGAATGTGGTGAACTGGCCCATGGGTCGAGTGCTGATGTCGTATTTCGCTTCTAAATATGTACGGTTCATCACGGGCTTCAAGGTGCACGACACGACTGCCGGCTTCAAGTGCTACAAACGGCGTGTGCTGGAAACCATCGACCTCGACGCCATCCGCTTCAAAGGTTATGCCTTCCAGATTGAGATGAAGTTCACCACCTACAAGTGCGGCTTCAAGATCAAGGAAGTGCCTGTCATCTTCGTCAACCGCGTGGAAGGCGTGTCGAAGATGAACAGCAGCATCTTCGGCGAGGCATTCTTCGGCGTGATGAGACTGAGATGGGACGGATGGTTCAGGAAATACCCCAAGCCTGTGGACGAAAACAATCAAACAGAGAAAAAAGACTAACCGAAAGAACAACAACCTATGAAAACAATCATCAGAAACGCAACCATCGTGAACGAGGGACGCAAGTTCGTCGGCTCCGTCGTGATTGAGGACGAGATGATCCAAGAAGTGCAGGAGAGCGACGACTCCACGCAGTCCTACGATATAGAGATAGATGCCACGGGGCTGTATCTTTTCCCTGGCGTGATCGATGACCATGTACATTTCCGTGAGCCAGGCATGACTCATAAAGCCGACATTGCCAGCGAGAGCCGCACGGCAGCCGCTGGAGGTGTGACTTCCTACATGGAAATGCCCAACACCAATCCGCCGACCACCACGCTCGACCGTCTGGAAGAGAAATTCCAGATTGCCGCCCGCGACAGCCGCGTGAACTATTCCTTCTACTTTGGTGCCACGAACGACAACGTGGAGACGCTCCCCATCCTTGACCGCCGCCGCGTGCCGGGTGTCAAGGTGTTCATGGGCAGCAGCACAGGCAACATGCTCGTTGACCGTGCAGAATCCCTCCACCGCATCTTCGAGACATCGCCTCTCCTGCTGATGGCACATTGCGAAAGCACCAGCATCATCGAGGCAAATATCCGAGCATTTAAGAAAAGATATAAAGGGCAGAACGACTTTCCCGTACGCTACCACTCTCGCATCCGCAGTGTGGAAGCCTGTTATGAGTCCTCTGCATTGGCTGTGCAGTTGGCGAAGGAAACTGGCGCACGTCTGCACATCGCCCATGTCTCCACCGCCAAGGAACTGGAACTGTTCGAGCGCAAGCCCATCGAAGAGAAGAAGATTACGGCTGAGGCAGTCATTGCCCACCTGATGTTCAGCACCGAAGATTATGACACCCTCGGCACACGCATCAAGTGCAACCCTGCTGTCAAGACACCCGAGGACCGTGCCGCCCTGCGCGAAGCACTCACCAACGGACTCATCGACGTGGTTGCCACCGACCATGCGCCTCATCTGGAGAAGGAGAAACTGGGAGGAGCACTCAGAGCCGCTTCGGGCATGCCGATGATTCAATTCTCATTGGTGTCGATGCTGGAACTGAGCGAGATGGACGTCTTGCCCATCGAACGCATTCCCGACCTCATGTCGCACAATCCCGCCAAACTCTTCCGCATAGAGAAACGAGGATTCATCCGTCCGGGCTACTATGCCGACTTGGTGCTGGTGGATCCCGATGCCAACTGGCAGGTGAGAGAAGGACGATACTACACCAAATGTGGTTGGACGCCAATGGATGAACGTTTCTTCAAATGGCGTGTGTGCCGCACCATCATCAACGGTCTCACAGCCTACTGCGACGGCGTCGTGGTGGACGGCATCAGAGGAAAGGAGTTGAGGTTTGAAGTTTGAGGTGAGAGGTATAAGGAGAGTGAGAGGTAAGTAATAAGAAATGAGAAAGAACTACCGCATCAGCGACCTGAAAGACTACATCAACTGGGTGTATTTCTTCCATGCGTGGTCATTGCCGCAGCAGTCGGAAGAGGGACAACGCCTATACGACGAGGCTCAGAAGATGCTTCAACGCCTCCAACCTTACTTGAAGGTCAAGACGGTAGTGGAAATTCTGCCAGCATGGAGCGAGGACGACGACATCGTGGTGCAACCCATGCGTCCCTGCGAATGCGGACAAAGCCATCCTTTCGGCGAACCCATCCATCTGCCCATGTTGCGGCAGCAAGTGCCAGGAAACGACGGCATGTGTCATTGTCTGAGCGACTTCATCCGTCCGAAGACATCCATGTGGCAAGACAAGATAGGCATCTTTGCCACCTCCACCAGCATCGATGTGGAAAAGACCTTCCCAGACGACAACTACAACCAGATGCTCCTCCAAACCCTTGCCGACCGACTGGCGGAAGCGGGGGCGGAACGTCTGCACGAGGAGGTGAGAAAGACCATCTGGGGATATGCACCCGACGAGCGACTCACCATCCCCGAATTGCATCAAGAGAAGTTTCAGGGCATCCGTCCTGCTGTGGGCTATCCTTGTCTGCCCGACATCTCCATCAACTTTATCCTCGACGAGTTGATTGGATTCAAGAGCATCGGAGTGACCCTCACTTCTTCTGCCATGATGCAACCCCACGCTTCCGTGAGCGGATTGATGATCAGCCTGCCACAGGCACACTACTTCGCTGTGGGTAAGATAGGAAAAGACCAACTCAGTGACTATGCCGAACGACGGCATCTGACACTCGACGAAATCAATAAATACATCCAATGCTGTTAAGAATATTATTCCTTATTATACTCTTGCTGGTCCTGCCCGACCTGTACATCTACTGGGTGTACATCCGCAACTGGACCAAGCAACGATGGCTGCGCCTCCTGTGGTTCGTGCCATCCTTGGCATTGGCCGTCTCCGCCGCACTCATCATCTCCAGCAACGACATGCGTCCAGAGCATCAGGCATGGGTCAGCATCTACATGTATGTGTTCCTCCTCCTTTGTGCCCCCAAAGCCCTCTTCATGGTGGTGGATGGCATCGGACATCTCATCAATTGGATGGTGACAGGAGGAAAGAAAACGCGTGAGGGCTACGACTGCCTCTTCGTGCGCATCTTCCGCATCGTTGGCATGGCACTCGCGCTCTTCGCCATCGCCCTGCTCACTTACGGCTATTTCATCGGACGTCACCAGTATGTCGTCCATCAACAGACTTTCTATTTCTCCGACCTGCCCAAGCAGTTCGACGGCTATCGCATCGCCCAGTTCTCCGACCTCCATATCGGCACCATGCGTGATGGTCACGAAAGTGATGTCCGCACCATCGTTGACCTCATCAATGCTCAGCATTGTGATGCCATCCTCTTCACGGGCGACCTTGTCAATCATCAGAGTGCAGAACTCGACGGCTTCCGTCGTGACCTCAACAAACTCCATGCTCCTGATGGCGTCTATGCCGTGATGGGCAACCACGATTACAGCATGTATATTCGATACCCGAAAGAAGATGAACGTGCTGCCGATGTGAAGGAACTACAACGCCGCATCCGCAGTTACGGTTGGACACTCCTCCTCAACGAGCATCGTGTCCTCCATCGTGGAAAGGACTCTCTCATCATTGCTGGTGTCGAAAACGATGGTCGTCCTCCTTTCCCTGCTTATGGCGACCTGCCCAAGACCATGAAAGGACTGAAACGCAACTGCTTCACCGTGCTGATGAGTCACGACCCCACGCATTGGCGACGCAATATCATTCCACAGACCAATATCCAACTCACGCTCTCAGGACACACCCATGCGGGACAGTTCAAGGTGTTCGGTTGGTCGCCTGTGGCGCATGTTTATAAGGAATGGTCGGGAGCATACACAGAAGGCAACCAAATTCTCAATGTCAGCGATGGCATCGGCGCCGTCATGTTCCCATTCCGCTTTGGCGCATGGCCAGAAGTCAATGTGATTACATTAAGAAGAAGCAATAACCCAACAAACTAAACAGTCAACATGAAGATTCTCAAGACACTCCTCAATATTCTCTACAAAATATATTCTTTCACCATCGCACTGCCCATCTTTGTGGTCATCACCATCATTGTTGCCACCTGCGTCATCATCGCAGGATTCCTCGGCGACACCGATGTGGTTGCATACTATCTGCCGAAGTTTTGGTCGAAGTGTGCTTTCTGGCTCTTCCTGCTTCGTGTGAAGGTGGAAGGACGTGAGAACATCAAGAAAGACGAGAGTTACGTATTCCTCGCCAATCACCAAGGTTATTATGACATTTTCCTTGCCTATGGCTATTTGGGGCATAACTTCAAATGGATGATGAAAGAATACTTGAAGAAGATTCCGTTTGTCGGCTATGCTTGCGTCAAGTCCAAGCACATCTATCTGCCCGACGGCATCTCTGGCATCGCCAAAGCGGTGCAACAGGCTCGTGAAACCCTGCAAGGAGGTATGTCCATGATTATCTTCCCCGAAGGTACACGTACACGAACTGGCAAGATGGCGCCTTTCAAACGTGGTTCTTTCATGCTTGCCAACGAAATCGGTATCCCCATCGTGCCCATGACTATCAACGGTTCCTTCGATGTGTTCAGCCGCAACCACAAATCCGTCCATTTAGGCACTGTCACGCTGACCATCCACAAACCCATCACCGCCGAAGAGCGTCAAGGCAAGCAGACCAAAGTCATCATGCAAGAAGTCTTCGACATCATCAACGGAGGGTTGGATGAGAAATATCGCGATTGATTAGAAGAGGAATAGTGGTGTCTACTAGAATTGGTGAATTGTCATGAAGAAAATCTGTGATTTCATTGCTCAATGGATGGGCTTATTGGTGCTATTGGTGGCAGCATTGTCATTGTTAGTGCCAGCATCGTTCTTATGGATAGACACATGGGCTATCAACCCTATGTTGGGAGTGATTATGTTTGGCATGGGATTGACTCTTTCGCCCCATGATTTTAAGATTGTTCTGAGTCGTCCCAAAGATATTCTTATCGGTTGTTTGGCTCAATTTACCATTATGCCCCTCTTAGCCTGGATGCTGACATGGGCGTTTTCATTACCTAAAGAACTTGCGCTTGGCGTGATTCTTGTTGGCTGTTGTCCTGGAGGCACCGCTTCCAACGTCATCACTTATTTAGCGAAAGGCGATTTGGCTCTCTCTGTTGGCATGACAGCTACCTCCACCTTGCTTGCTCCCATCCTCACTCCGTTGTTGGTATGGCTGATGGCTGGGACGATGGTGGATGTGGATTTACTGGGCATGTTACAAAGTATAGTCTATGTCGTGATTGCTCCGATCATTGGCGGATTGCTTTGCCAGCGCTTCCTTCCCAAAATGACGCAAAGTATTGTGCCCTACCTACCTGCATTTTCCTCCATAGTAATAGCGTTTGTAGTAGGTATTGTCGTGTCTCATAGTGCAGACAGGCTATTGGCTGGAGGGGTGTTGGTCGTACTGGTAGTGATGGCTCACAATCTGCTTGGACTGCTCATCGGTTTCCTCTTAGGCAGTCTCTTACGATTGTCAAAGCCCAAGTGCGTAGCAGTCAGTATCGAGGTGGGTATGCAAAATTCAGGCCTTGCTTCGTCATTGGCCGTGCTCCATTTTGCTGCATATCCTCTTGCCACCATACCTGGCGCAGTGTTCAGTGTATGGCATAATATCAGCGGTGCTTTAGCGGCTAAACTGTATCAATATTCCTCCTCATCCCACAGGAAATCTTCCTTGGATGGGTAATCTGGCCAAATTTCTTCGATGGATTCGTAGATGTCCCCTTCGTCTTCAATCTCCTCGAGGTTCTCAATGACCTCAAGTGGTGCACCAGAGCGAGTGGCGTAGTCGATGAGTTCTTCTTTGGTAGCTGGCCAGGGAGCATCCTCTAGTTTTGATGCTAATTCAAGTGTCCAATACATGATATTTAGTTGTTAAGTTGGTGAGTTTTTAATTTTGAGCGTGCAAAGATAGTGCTTATTTATTTCTCTGCCAAATTATTTCCGCATGTTTTTCGTCAACATTCAACTTTCTTGCCAAAACAAAGAGATAGTCGCTGAGTCTGTTGACGTAGGAGATGACTTGGGCATCCACTTCCGCTCCTTCCTCAACGAGGCATAGAATGCGGCGTTCAGCACGTCGGCAAACCGTGCGGCAAACATGACATAAGGCGGCGGCTCTGCATCCTCCTGGCAAAATGAAGCATCGGAAGGGGGGCAGGATGGCATTGATGGCATCGATTTCTTGTTCGAGGCCTGTCACCATCTCTTCTGTTACGATATTACCAGGACGTACCTCTTTCTCTGAGTTGTCTGTGGCAAGATACCCCCCTACAACGAAGAGTTGTCCCTGTATGTTAGTGAGGAACTCTTTGTCATGCTCGCTAGTGCAATAAGTGATGAGCAGCCCGATTTGGGAACATAGTTCGTCAATGGTTCCGTATGATTCGAGTCGGGCACAGGTTTTGCTGACTCGCTGACCTCCAACAAGGGAGGTTTGTCCTTGGTCGCCTGTTCGTGTGTAGATTTTCATATTTTAGTTTAGAGTAGATAATTTTGTTTGATACGTTTATTGTCAAAGATGACCAATCCTCGCTCCTTCATGTCGAAAGTGATGATGGCTCTTGGGTCATTGACCGTCTGTGTCCAAAGGTTGGCGTTTTCGTCATCAATGTGTTCTATGATAAGAACGGTCTCTGGAGTTGCTTTTTGTACGCTGTTCTCGTAATGTTTCGCGGCGTCGTTTCCTTTCTCATCGATGATGACGATGGGATGGTGCTGGTAATGGTTCCGGATGCGGAAGAGTTGCCGTTCCATTGGTGTGGTGAGTTTCTGCTCGTCGTAGGCATAATAGGGCAGTGGCTCGAAAAGCACATCGCGGACGAGTTCGTATGCCCAAGGTGATTGGATACCAAACCCGCGTCGATGGAAGGCGCGGGGTAGGGCTGTGAGCAGAAGGTATGTGGTGCGTCGCCAGTTCATCTCCTATCCTTCTATTTCCATCAGTTCTTCTTCGTAGAAATCTTCTTCCTCTTCCTTGGAAGGGGTGTAGTTGGGGACGGTGAAGACGAATCGTGCACCGTTCGTGTAGTTCGTGTCGAGATAGATGTCTCCTCCCAAAGCCCGTGCGATGAGGCGACACACATAAAGTCCGAGTCCGAGTCCAGGACTGTAGTTGTCGATTTTCTCAAAGTGTTCGAAGATGACTTCGGACTTCTCTGTTGGTATGCCCATACCAGTATCTGTCACTACGAATTGAAGTTTCTCTCTGTCTATATAGTGTGCTACTGTGAGGGTAATCTTGCCGCTGGTGGTGTTTTTGCAGGCGTTGGAGAGGAGGTTGTGCAGCACTTGTCCGATGCGATTCTTGTCTGAACAGAAGGTCAGACCCCTTTCTTGTGGTTCATAGGCGAGTTCCACGCCTGGTTGTAGCAAACTCTTATTGCTTTCGATGTGAGCAAGGCAGAGTTCGTCAATGTCTATCTCTTCAAATTGGAAATTGAAGGTGCCGACCTCCATGTTGCTCACGTCGATGATGTCATCCAATGTGGAGAGCAGTTGGTTGTTGCTTTCCTGTATATAGCCATTGTAGAGGCTGCGCTCTTCTTCAGACAAGTCGTTCGACATGAGTTGCGCAAATCCCATGATAGCATTCAGGGGCGTGCGGATCTCGTGCCTCATGTTTTGGATGAAGACGGTCTTGATGCGGTCGGCAATAGTTGCCTGATCCAATGCTTTCTGCAGTTGGTTGGCACGTTTCCGTTCTTCTGCAATCTTGTTTTGTCTCCATCCGTAGAAGAAGGCGACTGCCAGACCCAGTGCCAGCAGGATGAACGTGACGATGAGCAAGTTGTGCTTCATCTTTTCGCTTTGGGCAAGATATGCCTTGTGTGCCATGTAAGACGAATTAATCACGGGGAAGTATTTTGATACGTCCAGTGCGAGTCTTCTGGATGGGTAGGCATTGGCATCTTCCATTGTACACATCAGATAGACATAGGAACGGTCTATGTCTTCTTCGTCGTAGAGGGCATGTACTAGATAAGGAAGTGCCTCGTAGGTCGTGTTGCCGTTTTTCAGGTTATACACGGCGGAATTGGCCAAATAATAGATATAATCCTCATGATTGTTCTGTTGTTGTTTGGCAAAAGCCAACACCATGCTCATCCTGCTGCGTTCTGTCCCTTGCGTCTTGGGGTATTCCTCCTCCAACATCTGTATGGCGTTTTCAGGACGATTGAGATAGACCTCCTTGCTGGCTGCGATGATGTCCTTCTCATAACCTTCCGGCAAGAGGCTGAGGATGCTGTCGTAAAGTGCCACCATTTGCTTCTCCTCGTCTGTCACGATGCTGATGTCAGCCATGTATTCGGCAATCTTCTCGTAGTTGTGTTGGCGTGTGAGATAATAGTGTAGCCGTTCCTTCTTCGACAACTTCGAGGGGTCGATGCTAGCGGCGAGGTGGTCAGCTCTGTGGTACAGTCCCATGATACCATAAGTGAGAGATGCATTGAGTTTGACCCACGCCTGCAAGTCTGGGTCATTTTCATACTCTTCTGTCTTTTGGATACGTTGTAGGGTGTTCAGTGCTTTTCGTCCATCGCAATCAGAGAGGGCTTGGTAGAGTTCCTTGCATTTGTCCACATAGTCGTCCATGTGGCATGAATTGACAATTTGTTCCAGACTGTCCACACGCATCTGGCGCATCATCTGGTAGTGTTTCTTCTTGGCGATGACACTGTCTAATTCAATAAGCACCCCCTCTATCTCCTTTTTGCTGTGAGTATCTTTGGCAAAAATGGACAGAGAAATGTTTATCAATAGCAGTAATAATAATATAATCGTACGGGTAATCCGCATAATTTTTAATGAATAGGTCAGGTAAAATAGGTTATATTTCTCTCACTAATCGTAAAATGACGGGACAAATGTAGGGAATAGTTTGCTAAAATCACAAGAAAAACCTGTTTTTTTCTCTTTTCAGAGCCAAAATAATCATTTATGAGGACACTTTTCCTGCTTTTTGTGCTAACTTTGCATGAAAATTGCAAACTATGGTTAGCATCTCACGCATCAATCTTCCCACTGTCGATTCGACCAATTCTTTTGTTCGGGCGATGCTCCAAGAGGAGGCGACAGGACAGGTGGTTTCGGTTACCGCTTTGCCTGGTTTCACCCTTGTGGTGGCAGACGACCAAACCAAGGGAAGAGGGCAGCAGGGGAACTCGTGGGAGACGGAAAAGGGAAAGAACCTGACCTTCTCTTTGTTGTGCCATCCAGATTTCATTTTGGCGGCTCAGCAGTGGTTGCTCTCCCAATGTATGGCAGTCGCTATTCAGCAGACCCTTTCACTCTATGTGGAGGGTGTGGAAGTGAAGTGGCCTAATGATATCTATGTTGGTGACCAAAAAATCAGTGGCACCCTGATTGAGTGCGACTTGCAGGGGAAACACATCTCCAACTGCATTATCGGTGTGGGCATCAACATCAACCAGACCACTTTCAGGAGTGATGCGCCCAATCCCACCTCGTTGCGGTTGCTGACAGGTAAGGAATATGATCGTGAGGAAGTCCTTTCATCGCTCGTTCAGCACTTCCAACGTTTCTATGCCGACTTGCAGGAGGGGCGTGAGGACACCATCCGCCAACTCTACCTGCAACACCTCTACCGTCGTGAGGGCTTTCACCGCTATCGTGATGTGCGAGGGGAGTTCTTGGCTGAGATTGCCGAAGTGGAGCCGACTGGACATCTTCGCCTCCGTTTCGAGGACGGCAATGTGGTGCGCTACGAGTTAAAAGAAGTACAATTCATCAAAGACTAAAATACAGAAAACTTTGAATCCGAAGAATATACATATCGCTGATTACAACTACGACTTGCCTGACGAGCGTATAGCCAAATTCCCCTTAGCTGAACGCGACGCCAGCAAGTTGCTCATATACAACCAGGGTGAGGTGAGTCAGGACATCTTCTCTTCTCTACCCAACTATCTGCCCTCAGGAGCCTTGATGGTGTTCAACAACACGAAAGTCATTCAGGCGCGTCTGCACTTCCGAAAGAAGGCTATTGATGGAGTGCAGGGTGCTCTGATTGAGGTCTTCTGTCTCGAACCAGCCCTTCCCAACGACTATCAGCTGAACTTCTCTCAAAAGGGAAGTGTGCAGTGGTATTGCTTGGTGGGCAATCTGAAAAAATGGAAGGAGGGCAAACTCTTCCGTGAGATAGATATGCCCAATGGTGAAAAGGTGACACTCTCATGCGAACGAATGGGGCTTCATGGTACCTCCCATATCGTTGAATTCACTTGGGACGGTAATTACACCTGGGCAGAACTTCTTGATGCAGTGGGCGAACTGCCCATTCCTCCTTATCTGAATCGTGAGACGCAGGAGAGCGACAAGACCACCTATCAGACCGTCTATTCCAAGATCAAAGGCTCGGTGGCGGCTCCAACAGCAGGACTTCACTTCACAGAGCGTGTGCTTCAAGCCCTCGATGAGGCTGGCATTGACCGTGAGGAACTCACTCTTCATGTAGGGGCAGGCACCTTCAAACCTGTCAAGAGTGAAGAGATTGGTGGGCACGACATGCATACGGAGCACATCGCTGTTCGTCGTCAGACTATTGAGAAACTGATTGCACACGGCGGTGAGGCTATTGCCGTTGGCACCACCAGTGTGCGCACCCTCGAAAGCCTCTACTACATGGGCATCCTCGCTATGCAGGGCAAGGAAGACCTCCACGTTCCCCAATGGATGCCCTACGAGACGGTCACCTCCCCCCTCTCACCGCTCACCGCTCTCCGTTCCCTCCTCTCCTACATGGACACCCATCACCTCGATGTCCTCCATTCCTCTACGCAAATCATCATCGCCCCAGGTTACGAATACCACATCGTGCGTCGCATGATTACCAACTTCCACCAACCCCAATCCACGCTGCTGTTATTGGTGTCGGCCTTTCTCAAGGGCGATTGGAAGAAGGTTTATGACTATGCCCTCAGCCACGATTTCCGTTTCCTCAGTTATGGCGATTCCTCACTTTTAATTCCTTGACACGACATGAAAAAGTTATTCATTTGCTTACTGACAACTTCAATTCTTCAATTCTTCAATCTTGCAACTCTTCACGCTCAGCGCGACATCTGGATTGACATCAACGGTGTACGTGACCTCACCGCCGACTCCATCGACATCGCCAATCAGGCGCGTCCAGTACCAGGTAGCAGTCGTCAGGGCAACAATCCCGTGCTCTTCCTCGTGGGCAACAGCACCATGCGGACAGGCACACTCGGCAATGGCAATAACGGACAATGGGGATGGGGATTCTATGCCCACGAGTATTTCGATGAAAATAAAATCACGGTCGAGAACCACGCCTTGGGTGGAACCTCTCCACGCACCTTCTACACACTGCTCTGGAAGCCAGTCCTCGAGGCGGTGAAGAAAGGCGATTATGTCTTCCTCGAACTTGGTCACAACGACAACGGCCCCATCGACTCCATTCGTGCCCGCTCTTCCTATCGTCCTGACGGAAAATTGGAGGTGCGTGACGACTCCATTTCCATCTACAATAAGGTGACCAAGCAGCAGGAGACCGTCTATACCTTTGGTGGCTATACTCGCCGATTCATTCAGGAGATTCGTGCCAAAGGTGCTACGCCTGTCCTCTTCACGCTTACCCCACGCAACGACTACGAAGCTGACAACCCTCAACGCATCCAGCGCAAACTCGCCGACTTCACGCCTGCCATCTTCGCCATTGGTAAGGAGACCAATACCCCCGTCATCGACCTCAATGACATCTCTGCCACGAAACTGGAACAATATGGCCCTTGGAAAACCAATTACCACTTCTATCTTGACAAGATACACTCCTCAGCCTACGGGGCACGCATGAATGCAGCCAGTGCCGCTGAGGGGCTTCAAGCTTCCCAAGACCCTCAACTCGCTTTCCTGAAAACCTGCCTGAACGACAAGATTGTTCCCCAACGATGCGACCAGAACCGTCAGGCGGGCAAGCCTATGGTGTTCCTTTGTGGAGATTCCACAGGCAAGAACGAAGACAATCATCCCGATGGTATGTGGGGGTGGGGCAGTCAAGGCTATACCATTTTCGATGCCAACAAGTGTGTCTTCCAGAATCAAGCGATGGCTGGACGTTCCACCCGTACCTACATTGACGAAGGTCGTTGGGAGGTGGTTTATAACTCCTTGCAGAAGGGTGACGTCGTGCTCATCCAGTTCGGTCACAACGACATCGGCGGCATCAAGGACGGCAAAGAACGGGGTGTCCTTGCCACAGCCAAAGACTCCAGTGCCGTCTATCGTATGGAAAGCAGCGGCATCTATAAGGTCATCTACTCCTATGGCTGGTACCTGAAAAAGATGATACGCGATGCCCAAGAAAAGGGGGCTGTTCCCGTACTCCTCTCCCTCACGCCTCGCAACGAGTGGCACGAAGGCAACGGTCATAGTCGTGGTTTTGTCTATCCCGTCAACGAGAAGAAGGGCAAGTACTACATTGAGCGTCGCAACGAGACCTATGGTTCTTGGTGCCGCGCTGTGGCCCGTGAGACCGGCTGCGAGTTCGTCGATGTCCATAATATCACAGCCAATGCCCTCGACAAACTTGGCCCCAACAAAGCAGCCTCCTACTTCAAGAACGACCACACCCACACCTCCCTCAAAGGTGCCCAACTCAATGCCAAGAGCGTTGCCCAAGGTCTTCGCGACATCCAAAGTCCCGTCGCCTGGCTACTCAAATAAAGCACCTTGCTTTTTTTGCAGCCCCTAAGGGAAAATTTTGTTACCCTTAAGGGCTGCAAATTTTCCTTTAGTTTCTTACCGAGAAACTACCCTTTTCTCGTAAGGAAACCCATAGTTAGTCGTAAGGAAACTCTTCGCCATTAACAAGGTTAGGGGCATCCACCTAACACAAAAGGGAGTTTGACTTAGCATAATCGGGAAGATACCTAAGGGCGCACCGTCATGTGCCTTTAGGCAAATGGTCGTTCGCCTTACGGCATTTTGTCGTTTGCCTAAGGGCAAATTCAACGGTAATGTTTGAAATCAATTCCGAGCCATCCGGTTTTTTCTGCAAAGCAGGGTTGGATGGTTTTTCTGTTATGGCTTACTTAGTCATATAAATAAAACATTCTTTCCATCATTTGCCATTTCTCGTCGCTCCGAGCATCTGCCCGGCATCCTTGCAACCTGGCTACAAAGGCTTCCCATTCTGCCTGTCTGGGGAGCGTGGCGAGTTTGTCCATCGCCGTCTGCCAGTCAAAGTCCTCAGGAGTGTCAACAATCATCACGAGGCGTGTACCGAGGATGTAGATTTCCATCTCGAGGATGCCCACAGCTTTGATGCCTTCGCGAATCTCTTTCCAGTGAAATTCCTGCGAATGCCACTTGCGGTACTCCTTAATCATAGCAGGGTCGTTGCGAAGATCCAGCGTCTGGACATATCTCTTCGTCTTACCCTCATAGCTTTTCTGTCTGTATCCGTCCATATCTTATTTCCCTTTCCTTAGCTTGTACTTGTGCAGTTTCAGCATCTGCTCGGCATAGCGGTAGCCGAGGGTGCGCATACCTTCGGTGCTGAAATGAAACTGGTCGCCCGTGCTCTCGCAGTCCTTGGAGGAGATGATGTAGGAGTTCGGGAGCGTCTTGGGCAGGTTCGGCAGGATGTCCACATTGAACCGCCAGCACACACCACCTTGTTCCTCATGCTTCAATTCACCAGCGAGGAGGGGGACATCCTTTGGATTGAGGTTCAAGTCTTGACAGAGATTCTCATAAATCTTCTTCACACGCTCAGGCCACTTGGGGTCTTCGGAGTTGGATTCACCCTGATGGATGAGGATGCCCTTGATGACACCGTCCTTCTGGGCAATACGCGCCATATCGACCAGCCGCTGGTAGGGATTGCCGTCATATTGGTTGACGATAGCCTTCATCCAGTCACGCTCATTGTCGATGTACTCCTTGTAATCATCCTTGTCCCAGAGTTCGATCTTGGCGCCTGCGACCGACACGTTGATGACACCGATGCGGTACTTCTTGTCGATGCTCTCAATCATCTTACGTCCGAAGAAATCGACGGGCCCCATGTTGTTCCCTTCACGGCAGATCGGCGGAATGGCTGTGTACCACTTGCCCATCTCACGCTGTGTACGCGGCATGTTGACCGCGGCGAGAAACTGGAAGCGTGGGTCGTTGAAGTCCTTGTCTTGTTCGGCAGGACGGGCTCCTGCCTCCATATTCGACTGCCCGAAGCAGAGGAAGATGTGGAAGTTCTTGTCGACTTTCTGTGCCTGCACCATCATTGGCAGGCAAATCATAAGCAGCAGGAGGAGGGTTCTCATCCCACCCATTTGTTTTGTTTTCATAATTATCTTTTTTTAGTTTCAGGTGCAAAGATACGAAAAAGAGTTGAAAGATAATACAGTTAAGAGTTAAGAGTTAAGAGTAAAGTTAAGACCCCCTCTGTCTTTCAGACATCTCCCCCTCTATGGGGAGAGCCATCCGGTTAGTTCCCCTCGTGGTTAGGGTTTAGAGTTTAGGGTTTAGGGTTAGGTCACACAGATACCACAGAAATTCACAGAAAATGATAATAAGTCACACAGATCCCTCAGATCTTCACAGATTTTTTTAGGATGGCTATGCCGTAGGAGAACCAACGGCGAAGGGAAGGACAAAGTATTATCATCTGGAAAGCTCGCTCTCCGAGTGATAATCTGGGTCATCCGATGGTATGAGCGATGCACATACTGAGCCATCCGAGGTTTTTCTGCACAGCAGGGGTTTATAGGTTTTCTTTTTAATCTTTGTCGTTATATAGGAAGAAAAGATGAAGTTCTGATTTATAAGAAAAAAAATTTTTTTTTATTTTTTCTTTGTTCTTTTTGGGGGTGGGGCGGAATTCTCCTATGCGCTTGTCTGTTCACAATCAGTGTGTTACAAAAGGTTTAATTCTGCATCCCTAAATCTGTTATAGGAAATCCCCTACTGTTTGGGGATTTTCAGTTTGAAACCCATAGCAATAGTCCGTAACTTTGCATCGTCAACAAAAAACAAAAGACAAATTCTTAAAGACAATAAAACAATAATTAATAACAAATAAAAACATCACAATTATGAAAAAGTTTATCACCATCGCT
>Ga0265300_10001323_pt1 | contig 23437 bp, 16 predicted proteins | sample AusTroGonzalo_MG_FD_193482 | JGI IMG/M metagenome (GOLD analysis project Ga0265300, IMG submission 193482) | Bovine rumen microbial communities from tropical cattle in Woodstock, Queensland, Australia - Gonzalo_03 | ecosystem: Host-associated > Mammals > Digestive system > Stomach > Rumen ...
GATGACGAAGGCCAGGATGGCGATCCACCAGTTCTGGTTGCAGTTGCCGATGGCGCTGCCGGAGAGCGTAAGGCCGATGGCGATGATGATGGGACCCGTCACGATGGGAGGGAAGAAGCGCATCACTTTCCGGGCGCCGTAAGCGGCGAACAGTCCCGCCAGGATGAAATAAATAATGCCTGCCGAGAATACTCCGATGCAGGCATAAGGCAATGATTCCGAGGCACTGAGCCCTTGGGCTTCACCCATGGAGACTATGGCTGCATAGCCACCCAGGAAAGCGAAGGACGAACCCAGGAAAGCCGGGACCTTCATCTTGGTAAGGAGGTGGAAAATGAGGGTGCCGAGGCCCGCGAACAGCAGGGTGGCGCTCATCGAGAGGCCGGTGATCACCGGAACCAGGACCGTGGCTCCGAACATGGCGAACATGTGCTGGAGGCCGAGGGTAAGCATCTTGCCCGTTCCAAGCTGGCGGGCATCATAGATAGCTTGCTGATTTTGTGTCATATAATAAGGTATGTTAATGTCTTCCTGACGAATCAGTCCTATTATGACCGCGCAAAAGTAGTTATTAAAAATTTTTAAACCAACAGCGGCCTCCATTTTTTCTCAAAAAGTTATCAACAACCCCAGGTGCACATCAGAAAAAAATGATAACTTTGGGACATGGAACCCAATCCCCTGTTTGAAGGCGGCTCCCCGGAATTCGACTTTCTGGGAGCCGTAAAAGCCGGCTTCCCTTCCCCGGCCGAAAGCATCCGCGAGCACCTGGACCTGAGCAGCCTCCTGGTGCGCCACAAGGCATCCACCTTTTTCTTCCGCGTGGACGGAGTGTCCATGGTGGAGGCCGATATGGACGAAGGCGACATCCTCATCGTGGACCGCGCCCTGGAGCCTTACAACGGCTGCCGGGCCGTGTGCTTCCTGGACGGGGAGTTTACCGTCAAGACCGTGGAGATCACCGGGAACGGAGCGCTGCTGCGGCCTGCCAATCCTTCCTACAAGCCCATTCCCGTAGGCCCGGAGAACAACTTCAGCGTGTGGGGCGTGGTCACCTGGGTCATCAAGAAATGTACGCCTTAGCCGACTGCAACAACTTCTTCGCTTCCTGCGAACGCGTCTTCCGTCCGGAGCTGAACGGGAAGCCCGTCATCGTGCTTTCCAACAACGACGGCTGCGCCGTGGCCCGTTCCAACGAGGCCAAGGCGCTGGGAATTCCCATGGGCGCTCCCCTCTTCAAGATACGGGACATCGTGCAGGCCAACCACGTAGCCGTCTTTTCCGGCAACTATCCCCTGTATGGAGATATGTCGGCCCGCGTACAGGCCGTTTTAAGGGAGTTTTCCCCTCTGGTGGAGCAATACTCCATTGACGAGGCGTTCCTCGATCTGACGGGCATTAAGGCCGATTTTGACGCCTATGCCAAAGCCATCTCGGCCCGCTGCTGGAGAGACACGTCCATTCCCGTGTCCGTGGGCATAGCCCCCACCAAGACCCTGGCCAAGATTGCGTCCAAACTCTGTAAGCAATATCCCAAGCTTAAGGGCGGCTGCTACATGCATCGGCCCCAGGATATAGAGAAAGTGCTGCGCAACTATCCCGTGGCCGATGTCTGGGGCATTGGCCGCCGCAGCGTGAAAAAGCTGGATCTGATGGGCGTCAAGACCGCCTGGGACTATGCCCGCCTGCCGGAAGAGACGGTGCGGAAGCTTTTCGCCCTGCCCGGCTGGCGCACACGCCAGGAGCTATGCGGCATTCCCTGCGTGGAGTTCGAAGACCTGCCGCAGGACCGCCAGAGTATCTGCGTCTCCCGCAGCTTCTCCCACGAGGTCACTGAGCCCGCCATGCTGGCCGAGCAGGTGGCCAACTTTGCGGAAGCCGTGGTGGAGAAACTGCGGAAACAGGGCTCGCTGGCCCTGGAAATGGCCGTATTTGCCTTTACGAACCGGTTCAAGGAAGAGGCGCCCCAGGCCCATGAATCGCGGGTGGTGGTGTTCCCCGAGGGCGAGGCTGATTACCGCAAACTGGTCCCCGCCGCCGTGCGGGCCTGCCAGGAACTGTATCGGCCCGGATACGGCTACAAGAAAGCCGGCGTGGTGGTCACCCGGCTCATGAGCGCCCGGGGCGCCACCGGCTCACTCTTCACTGACGAGGCTACCGCCCGGCGCGATGCGCGCCTTTCCGGCGCCATCGACAGCATCAACCGCTCCTTCGGCCCCGGTGCCATCCGTTTCGGGATACAGGGCACCGGCGAGGTGTACAGCACGCGGGACCACCAGTCTCCGCATTACACCACGCGCTGGGAGGATATTCCCAAGGTAAAAGTCTGATCAGCGATCTACGTAGTAGCCCATGGCACTGTCTGTGCCACTGTCGTACAGGTATTTCTTGAGGAGACGGTCACTCTCCTCCTTGTCGTACATCTCTTCGTAGTCGTGGTGGTACGAGGCGTCGGGCACCACATTCACATCGAAGCGCATTTCGGCCATGCCGTTGGGCGAAATATTGCCCCAGAAACGAATGGCATGTTCTACCTTGCCCACGTTCTTCCGGCTGTCATAACGGAGGGCCACCATCATGGAACGCTCCGGGGGCACTACCATTTCATGGTCACTCTCCAGGACTATACAGCCGCAGGAAGGCTGGATATCCTTAATGACGAGCGGCACCTTGCCCTTGTTCTGGACACGCACCATCACGGACAATTCCTGGCCCTGCAGGATGGGATAATAGTGGCGCACCGGGTCCTTGATCTCCACGGTGGTGAACTGCACCTTGCGGGTACATCCCACCAGGGCGAACAAAGCCAAAACCAACAGAAGGACTCGTTTCATGCCTAATTGAAATAGATTTCGTCAATGCCTACGTTGCGGGTATGGGAAGGGACAATACGCAACTCCACTTTGTCGGGACGGCCGAATGCAGCGGTACCCCTGAAAGTAACCTTCTCGCCCTCATCCACATAGTCCACCATACCTTCCCGGCGGAGGACGGCGATATGGCGGTCATCGGCCCAGACCTCGACGGACTTGGGAGGCGACATGCGGTGGCGCTCGCTGTTGAGGAAGGACATGGAGAACTCGCCGGATTTGCCCCGGAATACCTCGGCCGGGAGTTCAATCACCAGGCCTTTCTGGGGATACACCTGCCAGCCCCAGTGGTAATTCTGGGAAATACCGGCTACAGCGTCGGTGAGCTTGGTGGTCTTTTCGCTGCCACCTTCGTAATAGACGGTAAGGGGATGACGCAGCAGGAGGTCGTTGTTCCAGGCGTTGCTGGCCAGCCACAGTTCCACCTCATTCTCATAGTCGGCCACATACACACCCTGCTCGTTCACGCGGTCCATATGGTCCATGGAGGTCTCCTCATTATTGGTCAGGATCCAGAGGTCGTCTTCCGGAGTCATGATCTTGAGATCTTCCACGGCCGCCCATACCTCGGGCTTCACCACCCACTCGTCACCTACCAGCTCGGCAAATCCGCCCGATCCCAGGCCGTGGATGCGGCACATCTCCAGGAAAGAGAAGGATACGAACTGGCGGGTCTTCTCGTAAATCACCCGCTCGCGGTGGGTCATTTCCATGGCCGATGCCCTCAGGAACACGGAATAGAATTCGCGGAAATCCCGCTCGAACAGATAGGTCCTCAGGGACTCTTCCATTCCGCCGTACAAGGGCAGTTCCGAGCCGGAACGGCGGGCATGCTGCTCCATGCCCAGCATTACGGAAGCATAGAACTGGCCTACGTGAGGCATGGCATCCTCATAATACTCCTTCACCATACGGTCCACATCCGCATCGGGATTGATGAGCAGGTTGGCCAGCAGGAAGGAATACATCTCCTGCTGCATGGAGTAGAAATAGCCGGAACCGTTGAGGAACAAGCCCTTCACTCCCCTCTTACGGTATTGGCGGAACCGCTCCTGCATCACATAGAGGATAGGATAGGGCGTGAGATAGTCATCAAAGTTGGACACGTAGTCCCAGATATAGACATTGTCCGTGATTTTCTGCCACTGCTCCAAGTCGTGGAAGAACTTCTGGCTGCGTTCGTCATCCGAATTCCAGGAGCGCGGATAGTCGATGGCCGACAGAAACACGCCCACGTTATGCGCCAGATGGTGGTCCGGCAGGCTTTGCGTGGTGGCATACCCCGGAATGAAGAAAGTATGGTTGGGGAAACGGGCGGCCAGGCGCTCCACGAACAGTACCACGGCGGGCGTAGCGTTGTTACGGGTATTGCCGGCTGTCTCGCAGCGACGGCACATGCACACCCAGTCGTTGTCGGCCGGGCCGATGGTCATGCGGTAAGGGACCTTGCTACCGTCCCCGTACTGGTCCATGATATACTTTTCCGTCAGTTCCAGGAGTTTGTCGGAAGAGAAGCAGAACTGATTCTGGTGCACCACACCGTCCGCGCCACGTGCAAACAGCTCCTGGTCCATGTTCTGGAAGCCGAAGGAAAGGTCACCGTTGCTGCCCAGAACACGGGAAAGGTTGTGTCCCCAGATACCCCAGTCAATTTCCAGGTTATTCAGGGCCAGCAGATAGGTCATGTCTATGTTCTGGTTGGTGGGCATGTAAAGGTCACGGTACTCAAAGGGGAAGGTGACCACCGTATCCCGGCCGCTGAGCAGCAGCGGCGGCAGGTCATCGGTGGTGATGCCCGCATCTTCCTTGCCGGCCATCTTGATGAACTGGTAAACCAGCCAGATCATGGTCCTTTCGTCCTTGGCCCGAAGCTGGTAACCGCCTCCGGGGATATGCGAGAAGCCGAAATCTCCCCCAAAGTCATCGGCCACATGGATAGTGACCTCGATTCCTTCACGGTCCAGGATAGAAGACTCGCAGCGGCGCTGGAGGTGCTTCTTCAGGTAATCCGACATCTTGGTATCCAGCGCCCTGCCCTGTACATCGGGGTGGATGTAATACTTATGCACCGCCTCGGAGCCGCGCACCAGATGGTTGCACCCCGCAATCAGGAAAGAGGCAATCAGCAGACTAGAAAGAAATCGAAAAAGAGACATGGCCCATGATGAGGTTACGGTAAGTGACGGTGACACGCTGGTCGTAAAGCGTATTCCAGGTGCCTGACAACTGGATGGCGAAGTTGTGGGTAACGGCCCACTGTCCTGTCAACGCCACGAAAGAATTCAAGTGGTTGAACACAGACGAGGTCTGGTAATAATTGAGGAACAGGATCTCCGGAGCAGTACCGGCGCCCGCCTGGGCCTCCAGATAGGAGCGTCCCCCGTCAAAGGGGAAGAAGCGGAAACGGGCCGATCCGTTGAAGAACACGACTCCGTAAACGGTACCTGCCGTCACCTTGATGCCGGCATACGAGCTTTCCCAGGAGTGGGTAGTGCCGATGTTTCCGGCATACATCTGGGCCTTATCCTGCAAATAGCGGTATGAGCCCCCAACATCCAGATCCCAGTCGTAGGGTAGGTGGAACGTGAGAGCAAGGTCTCCATTGGCTGTCGGGAAGAACTTGGTACCGAAAGCGCCGCCCACCTGCATGCTTAGGATATTGCCGAAGTGGTGGGTCCAGGAAGACAGGATCTGGAGGCCGCGGCCTCCCGCCGAAATATACATATGCTGATCCGAGTCATAATCCGGATCGCGGCTGGTATAGTTCAGACGGGCCTGCAGCTCGTCGTGCTTCCAATTATGGGAGTACCCGACAGAAGCGAGGCCTATGATGTTATACCGGTCGGTAAAACGCAGGAGGTCCAATCCGACATCCACCGTATTGTGGAGAGTCTTGGCACGGATTGCGTTCATGTGCGACTTATACTCCCGTTCTTCCAGCAGAGAAGGCTTGTAATTGCGCTGATAGACGTAAGCCGAATCCCAATCCTTCCGCTTTTCGTAAACCAGACCGCGGGTATAACGGACGGCCGGATCGTCCGGATGCACCCGGAGGGCGTCATCCAGGACCTTTTCGGCCCGGTTGATGTCGCGCGCCTTCAGCAGCTTGTTGGCCAAGGCGTCGGAAATGCCGGAATAGCTCTTCTTCAGGTCTTCATCGGCCGGATAAACCAGCAGATAGGGATTCAGGAAAGCCAGGGCTTCCTCTTCCCTGCCCAGTTCGGCATAGATAGAGGCCGCCTTGATGGGGAAGGTCAGGTCTCCCGGATAGGCTTCCATACCCCGGAGGGCGTAAGGAAGCGGATCCTCGGCGGTGCGCATCCCATACCGAAGGCCCCAGTAATCGTCCGGATCCATCTGGAGGATGGTCACGCAAATAGAGTGTAGGCCCGTGAGGGCTCCCTTCTGAAGCTGTTCCTTCAGATAAGGATAGGCCGTTTCCTTATACGCTCCCGAGAGGAGGCGCCGGCTAAGGGAGTCCGTCGCATCCGAATAGGAGGAATACAAAGCCTGGAGAGCTGCTTCGGGCTTGCCCTGCTTCACCAGAAGGGAGGCGTAATCCATGGTCACCTGGGCCTCGGGATCGGTCCTGAGCCGCTCACGCAGCATGGTCACCGCCTTGTCGGGCTGGTTGGTTTCCCGGTAACAAACGGCCAGGCGGCGGATGGCCACCACCTTGAGGTCCGGATCCACGGAGGAGCGGCGGACAAACTCCAGCAGAGGGATAGCCTGACCGTAAACCTCTTCTCCCATCAGGTCAGCGGCTTCGGCCAAACGATTCCGGCTGACGACCAGGTTGAGGTCGTAATCGTCAGGGTACATGGCAAAGCCTGTTTTCAGACTGTTGGAGGCCGATTCATGACGTCCCATACGGGTATAGATATCGTACTCCATCATGTACCAGCGGGGAGAATCGCCCTTCTTCTTGCGCATCTCGTTGATATAATAGATGGCATCCTCGTAATAGCCGCGCTTGGTCGATTGGTTCAGAAGGTACTGCAGGGCTTCGAGGCTCTTCCCGGTATCGTACGTCCGGGTGTATAGCTGATAGACATCCGCCTCATTCTCCATGCGGGCGCTCTCGGCCAGCAGCTCCTGATACAGCGCTTCCAGGCCGGCGGAACGGTTCAGCGCCAACTGGGAGCGCACCATGGTAAGGGCGTAGGCATTGCGCCCCGACTCCATGAGGACGTCCGTAGCTTTCTTGATAAGGGGGACGTTGCCCGGATTGGCATTGATGGCGGCCGTGAGGTTATCCAAGGCATCGTTCATCTTTCCATTATGGATCAGGATGTTGGCATAGGCCAACTGGTAATCCACATCGTTGGGCGTAATGCGCACAATCTCCCGCAGGGCATCTTCGACAGCACTCTGGTCCCCGCTCTGGCGGGCCTGCTGGTAGGTGGTTTCCAACACGTCGAAGTAGTCACCGTTGATGGATGCATCATTGGGGTAGATGACGGACAGGCGCTTCAGCAGCGTATTTGCCTCCTCAAAGTTGCCCATTTTCTTATACAGATCCACCTTCCGGAGCCAGAGTCCCTTCCAGTATGGGTTCACCTCCAGGAGTTCGTTGACGTAACAGACGGCGCTGGAATAGTTGCCCGTTATTTCCTCCAGGTTCACCAGCAAGGTCTTGGCATCCATGTAATGGTAGTTGATCTGGCAGGCTTTCACCAGGTGATAACGGGACTTGTCATAATCCTTTCCGTTCCACCAGTATCGGCCGGCGAGGTAATGGAGGACGGCCTCGTCGGGATAGTATTCCATGGCTTCATCCAGGAGTTCCTTTCCCTTGGCCCAGCGGTGCTGGGAGAAGAGATTGGAAACCTTCTCGGCGTACTCGCCGGGCTTATCTCTTCGGGAGATAAGGGCATCCTTTCTGACTTGAGCCTGCATCCCTGCAGAAACAAGCACCAGAAGCCATATGATTATTATGCATTTACGCATCTGTCTTCTTCTCTTGTGAAACAGGTTGCACCGGAGTGGGTGCAATGGGTTTGGGAGCGGCCGGCTTGGCCGACTGGACACCCTTACGGGTCATGTTACCCCAAACCATCTGGGTACCCCAGATATGTTTCCAGTATCCCCGGAGACTGAACCAGACGTTCAAAGGGTGGTAGAGGATGGGCTCCAGCAGAGATGCCAGAACAAACCACAAGTAATCCTTCTTCCGCTTGAAAGAGGTTCCGACCCAGGTATCGTATGAAATGATGACCATCGTGAGCAGCTGGGCAAAGACGTAAAGGCCCAGATAAGCTATCCAGATGGTGTTGTAGTTCACGGCCCCCCTGAGGAAGAACCAGATGACCGTGATATATCCCGTGAACTCGACCACCGGGGCCAGGAGTTCGAACAGGAGGATATAAGTAAGTGTAAAGCCACCGTAGCGACGGTAATTCCGGTTGGCCACCATGTCCCGGTGGACACTGAAGAACTGGAACAGGCCACGGCCCCAGCGGGTACGCTGGCGGTTGAGAACCTTCAGGTTGGGCGGTCCTTCCGTCCAGCAGCAGGTTTCCGGAATCTGGACGATGCGGTAGTCTTCCCCGGCATCGCACATGTAGCGGATCATGCGGGCGACCATATCCATATCTTCGGCGAAGGAGTCGCCATCATAGCCGCCAGCCTTGATCACAATCTCACGGTCGAACATACCGAAGCCACCGGATACATTCTGGAGGGCATTGAGGCGGGCCAGGGCGGTTTTGCCGATGAGGAAAGAACGCGTGTATTCCAGGTCCTGGAAAAGCGGGATAAGGTCATGCGGCGGACGGGAGTCCACCATCTTTCCTTCTTCGACGATACTGCCGTTGCTCATGCGCATGGTGGCGCTCACGGCAATGACACGGCGGGTAGAGGCCATGGTGGGCCAGATGATGCGGTAAAGGGCATACTGGTCCAGCACGCAGTCCACATCCGTACACACGAAGAACTTGTTGGATACCACATTCACGCCTGCGTTGGAGGCATCGGCCTTGGTGCCGCCGTTCACCTTGTCCACGACGGTAAGGCGTTTGAAAGCGGGATTGTCGCTCCTGGTCTTGTACAGTCCCTTGAAGGGTTTGGTCTTGATCTTCTCTACGTAGGCGTACGGGACCTGCACCAGGTCGAAGTTCTCGATAAGCAGTTCAAGGGTCTTGTCCTTGGAGCCGTCATTCACAATCACCACCTCGAAGTCCGGATAATCCAGGCTCAACAGCGACTTCACATTGGTAATCACCGTCTTCTCCTCATTGTAAGCCGGAGCCACAATGGAAATACCGGGCGTGTAGGGTGACTTTTTGAGTTCTTCGATGGTATAGGCGTCGTCGTGGTAGGTGTAGTGCTTCCGATGCTCCAGGAACGCCAGAATAGCCATGGCCACATAACTCGACAAAACGAAGAACGAGTAGATGGCCACAAAGATGCTGAAGAATACATCGAACCACTCAAGCATAGCGACGACTGTCTATCAGGTTACACTCAATATGAGCGAAATAAGGCTCCAGTTCAAAATTAGATTCGGCCTTGATCTTCTCATAAGTCTGAAGGCCTATGGCCCCATAGTCATGGATGACCCGGAGAAGCGTCATGCGCGAGACATAGTCCGTAGTCTGGACCAGGTCATCGGCCAGGAAACGCACCACTTCCGGATTTCCCGAATGGATGGCCCCCAGGGCTTCCGCCAGAACCTGGCGTTCCGTGAAGGAGGCGCTCAGGTAACGGCGCAGGAACTCCTTCTCCGCCGGCACGTACTCCATTTCTCCAAGGGCACGGATGAGGGTGCAGGAGAAAGCCTCATCGCGACTGGACTCCAGCATGGACAGCAGTTCCGCGCAGTCCTCCCGGCGGTTGAACAGACGGATCTCGTTCACGGCGAAGATGCGCAGTTCCTCGTTGACGGGCACACGATTGCACCAGCGGATGAAGTTGGGCATGGTCAGACCGTTATTCTGCCTGTAAACCAGAACGTTGTGATACTTCACAACCATTTCGTCCGTAAACACCAGATTGGGGTCTTCTTCCAGTACCTTGAAAGGATAGGAAGTGCCGAAACGGGCCGCGTGCAGACGCGCATGCATCTGGAGCTTGCGGTTTTTGGTAAAGAGGTAACGGGAGGCTACGGCTTCCTTCAGGTTGGCGTCCAGGTCGGCCACATCCTTGAATCCCTGTACCCTCTTGCGGATCTTGCGAGAAAGGATCTGGCTTTCAAAATAGACCGGCATCTTGAGTGCCTGGGTAAGGCGGACCCAGTTGGGCTGGCTGATGGACCCTTCCATCTCCCGCCTCAACTCCAGCAGAACCGGCACAAAACTCCTGTTCTGCCTTTCCTTCATCTTGAAATTCTTAGGCAACTCCAGGATGGCCGATACTTCTGCGGGATCCAGCGTACGGGCCTGGGAAACCACGGTCTTCATGCGCTCGTAATACCGCTCGCGGTTGTGCTGCACCAGGCGGTCAAAGCGATAACTGGTAAATGAACGGGCGGCATTACCTATCACGATGGCCACCAGCAGCAGCATACAGATGGAGCCGAACAGCATCCACAGCCTGACCGGTATGGGATACTCGGCCAGCCTGTAGTAGAAAACCAGTATGTAATACTTCCAGTAGGCGTACCTACTTAATGTATAGTATTCCATCTTTTAATCTGCCGCCCCGAAGGACTTCATTTTCCCAAGAAATGATCCAACCTTAATAGCCACCTTACCCTTTCCCAGGCCTTATGGGCCTGGGAAAGGGTTCGGAGGCAGCTGTCTTTACCACTCGCAAACGATGGCGACCGGATTCACGTCAGCGTCTTTATACCAGTCGGCGTGGCTTTCGCCCTTGGATTCGACCCATGCCCTGTAGTTAGGATAAGCTACCACGAAAGGCATCAGTTCCCAGGCGTGACGGGTGAGAGTCGGGCACTTGAAGCCCCAAACCATGCCGTTGGAAGCCAGATAGTAAGTGGACTGGTCCATATTGGCGGCCTTCTCGGCCACAATCTTGTCGTACTGGGAACGATATCCCTGGGAGAAGTCCTTCACGGGAACATCCAGCGGAGCATATCCCTTGAGGCCCACGGCGCCATGATCCTTCTTCACAATGTAGAAGTTCTGCTTGTTGGTGTTGACCACCGTCTCCACCATGTTGGCCAGGACGGCAGCACGCTCTTCCGGTTCCATCTCAATACGGGGCTTCATATAATACTCAACGGTGTAAGTATAGAGGCCGCCCGCCACATTGATATAACCGGGAACAGTATTGTAGAGCTTGAAACCCTGGATATAGTTGAGATCCTTATTGATGGATTCCTTATACAGATTGTTCAGAGCCTCGGCATCATACTGCTCCTCGTGAGGGGTCTCCCAAGAGGCCCATTGCCTGCGGGCCGGGTTGAACACATGATCGTAGCTGTTCCCCTTGTTATCCTGGTATTGGTAAACCTCATTGCCGGATGTCTTGCCCCCAGTGCTCTTGCCGTCAACGGAATTCAGGGCCTGGAGGCGGCCGATTTCAACAGCGGGACGCAGGTTATTCTCCGTGCGGTAAACTTTTGCCAAGGGATCGTAATGCAGCGAATTCTCCTGCAGGGTGGTTTCGGTCCAGATCGGGAGTTTACCGTGGTTGCCGCTGTCCAGGGTCTTGGATTCTTCGATATGGTCCACGTACTCCGTGTTGAAGTTCTCCAGGACCACACCAGCACCAATGGCGTCGTCACCGCCCAGGGAACGGATATGCATGGTCACCTTTATTTTCTCCCTCCAGCCCTCGGAAGCCAGAAGCTCATCGGACACCGTAAGGGCTTCGATGTCATAGTCAATCACCACATCATTGTAGTCATAGTGAAAGCCCATGCTGGGGAGTTCCGGCCAACGGTCGTCGAACATGACCACACCGCTGGAGTGGTACATGGTGAAACCGCTGTCAGTGGTCTTATAATAAGCGGGCTCGGGCAACTCGGTGGTATTCAGGTCAGCGGGAGCATAGTCCACGATGATGGTGCCATATTTGTCCACGACTACATAACCGCCGTCACCGGTGGGATACATTCCGGGCACATCGGGCTTCACGACAGTGGAGTTACCATCGGACTGAGCCTGTGCAGTAAGGTCACCGGAACCTTTAAAGTCGGGATTGGGATTGAGGATGGGATTATCATTCTCATCCTTTTTGCAGCCGCAGGAACAGCCCCAAGGCATGCAGTAAGGGCATCCGGTGCCGCAGCTCTCGCAAGACTGGTTCTTAATGGCCGTGACTATGTGGTCCTTGATCTCGTAGCAATCCGTCAGGAAATAAGCTTCTCCTGCCACACCGCCTGCATAAGCATAAGTGTAACGCAGAGTGTGGTTCCAGGTCTTGTCATAAAACACGACGTCCTTGGGATAGGTCTGTGTTTCCTTCCAACCGGTTTCGGCGGAGTTGGTCCAGGCGAATTCGCGGGGCATCTGGACATAGCGGGTCTTGCCGAACTCGCCGAAACTAGGCTTGGTGACCATGACTTCCTGCAAGGTGTAAACATCTTCCTCATTCCCGTCGGCCTTGGTCAGATCGTGCACGCGGTAATACACGCGCTGCACCATGGCCGGAGTATCGGACTTGAACATGAGTTTGACAGTGCCGAAAGGCTCGACATCCTTGCCGTCGGTGGGAATGGTTAACTTTGGGGTCACCGCCTGCTCGATGGTTGCGATGGAACCGTCTTGCTTCTTGTACTCGATGTACACCTTTTCCGTAGCGGCCGGCACAGAAATCTCGGCATAACCGTAATACTGTTCCGGAGTAGCATTTTCAAAAGGATTCTCAACAGGAATCAGCTCATCGGAATGATCCGGTTCCTTGCTGCAGGAATTCATTAATGTCACCACCGCGACAAGGCTGAATCCCATTACCAGAAATTTCTTCATAGTTATAAAATGTTAAATAGTAGGTTCTGCCTTTTCAACGGGGCGGGCAGGCTGGGCAGGCTGGGCAGGCTGGACAGCCTTGCGCAGCATGTTCTCCATGGGAGCAGCCACCTTGTGGAATTCAGTCTCGCTCATCACCTGGCAGCGGCCGGTGAATTTTGCATCCAGTTCCACCTGGAAGCGCTGGAAGAACAGGTCACCCGCAACGGAGCAGCCCGTCTTCAGGGACAAGGTGTCTTTCACATAGAAGTTACCACCCAGCATGCTGCCGTTGAAATCAATGAAGGTAGCGAAGATGTCGCCTTTCACAACAGCCTTCTCGCCCACTACGACACGGGCCTCGGAATACAGACGGCCTTCGAAAGAGCCGTCAATGCGGATATCGTTTACCGTCGCAATGTCGCCGATGAAATTGGCGCCGGCGGCGATGCGGTTGACATCATTTACGTTAATATTATTTGCCATAACAGGATAATTCGTCTTGGTTTCTACTACTAAAGGATGATTCTCGACAGAAGGACGTCTCTCCTCCTCATGATTATTGTTCTTTCCCCACAGTGCCATTTTCTACCTTAGTTTGTGCCGGAGCAGCGGGCTTTTCCTGAGCCTTTTGCCGGGCAATCTGATCAAATTCCTTCTCGTTCAAAACTCGCAGATTACCGTTAATCTTGGCGTCCAAATCTACCTGGAGGCGCTTGAAACGAAGGTCTCCATCCACAGAGCAACCGGCTTTCAGGGAAAGGGTATCCATTACATAGAAGGTGCCCTTGACCATGGTGCCACTGAAATCCACATTGGTGCAAATCACATCCCCGTTCACAACGGCACGCTCACCAACCACAAGGCGTCCCTTGGAATTGATGCGTCCTTCGAACTGACCGTCGATGCGAATGTCGTTGGAGGAACTGATTTCCCCATTGAAAACAGTGCCCGCCGAAATGCGGCTCACCTCATTCATGTTTACATTAGTATCCATACGTATGGTTTTAATTTGTTATTAGTTTCTTGTTATATGCCTTTTCCGTGGCAGTTCTTGTATTTAAGGCCGCTGCCGCAAGGGCAGGGATCGTTACGGCCCACTTGCTTTTCCACTCTCACGGGCATGCGGGAACGCTGTTCGCCGTTGGTGGTCAACTGGGACGGATCCGTGTGACGCATCTGCTGGAGGTTGCGGTTGGGCTGCTGGGCCGGACGGGCCTCACGGGCGTCGGAGGCATCCCGGAGCGGAATGAAGGCACGGAGCAGGAAACTCAGCACGTGTTCATTCAGGTTCTCCAGCATCTCGGTGAACAGGTTATAGCTTTCCAACTTGTACACCACCAGCGGGTCTTTCTGTTCGTAAGTAGCATTCTGCACGCTCTGACGGAGGTCGTCCATGTCACGCAAATGCTGCTTCCAGTAATCGTCGATATAGTACAGGATGATGCTGCGGCTCAGGGCCTTGGCAATCTCCCGGCTCTCGGTCTCGTAGGCTTTCTTGAGGTTCACGCTCAGGGTCAGCTGGCGCTTGCCGTTGGAGATGGGGATGGCAATGTTTTCGTACATGGTGCCCTGCTTCTCGTACACCGTCTTGATCACGGGATTCACGCGTTCCACCATGGTGTTCATGCGGCGGTCGTAAACCTCCTGCATGTGGGCAGTGAGCTTGGCGGCAATCTCCGCAGGCTTGGCGTTGGAATAAAACGCCTCGTCAAAACCAAGGTCCATGGAGAGCTTGCTCATGACGTACTCCTCAAAAGCCTCAAAAGGCATCCCCTCGCTCTGCTGCACCAGGATGTTGGCGGTGTCCTCCATCATGTTCTGGACATCGATCTCGATCCTTTCGCCGGAGAGGGCGTTGCGGCGGCGGGCATACACGGCCTCACGCTGGTAGTTCATGACGTCGTCGTATTCCAGCGTACGTTTGCGCCATCCGAAGTGGTTTTCTTCCACCTTCTTCTGGGCCGTCTCGATGCTCTTGGAAAGCATGCCGCTCACCAGAGCCTCGTCATCGGCCATTCCCAGCTTATCCACCACGCCTGCGATACGCTCGGAGCCGAACTTGCGCATGAGGTCGTCTTCCAGGGAAATGTAGAAGCAGGAACTTCCGGGGTCTCCCTGACGGCCGGCACGGCCGCGGAGCTGACGGTCCACACGACGGGAATCGTGCCGGGTTGTGCCGATGATGGCGAGACCGCCGGCGGCCTTCACCTCCGGGGTCAGCTTGATATCGGTACCACGGCCTGCCATGTTGGTGGCGATGGTCACCTTTCCCTTCTGGCCTGCCTGGGCCACGATCTCAGCCTCGCGGGCGTGCTCCTTGGCGTTGAGCACATTGGCGATGATGCCGCGGATGCGCATCATGCGGGCCAGCAGTTCGGACGTCTCCACATCCGTGGTACCCACCAGCACCGGACGTCCGGCGTTGGAGAGTTCCACCACCTTGTCGATGACGGCGTTGAACTTGGCCTTCTTGGTCTTGTAGATGATGTCGTCCTGGTCATCGCGGATCACGGGACGGTTGGTGGGGATCACCACCACGTCCAGTTTGTAGATATCCCAGAACTCACCGGCTTCCGTCTCGGCCGTACCGGTCATACCGGCCAGCTTGTGGTACATACGGAAGTAGTTCTGCAGGGTGACGGTGGCGAAGGTCTGCGTAGCGGCCTCCACCTTCACGTTTTCCTTGGCCTCCACGGCCTGGTGCAGACCGTCGCTCCAGCGGCGGCCTTCCATGATACGGCCGGTGCTTTCGTCCACAATCTTCACCTTGTTGTCCACAATCACGTAATCAATGTCCTTGGTGAACATCGCATACGCCTTGAGGAGCTGGATCACGGTGTGCACGCGCTCGCTCTTGAGGGAGAAGTCCTCCATGAGGGCATCTTTCTTCTCGGCCTTTTCGGCGGCGCTCAGGGAGGCGTCGTGGGTGATATCGGCAATGGCGCTGCCCATATCCGGCAGCACGAAGAAATTGGGGTCGCTTACGCTCTGGGCCAGGGTGTCGTGGCCCTTGTCCGTCATATCGACGGAATTGAGCACCTCGTTAATCACGAAGTAAAGCTCGTCCGTCACTACGGGCATCTCGCGCTCGTTGTCCTGGAGGTAGTAGGCCTCGGTCTTCTGCATGAGCTGCTTCATGCCGGGCTCGGACAGGAACTTGATGAGCGGCTGGTATTTGGGCAGACCCTTGTGGCAGCGGAACAGCAGCTTGCCGCCCTCGGCCTCGTCGCCGGCGGCGATGAGTTTCTTGGCCTCGTTAAGGGTGGTATTGATGAGAGCGCGCTGCTTGTTGTACAGGTTCTCCACATAGGGCCGATATTCCATGAACTGCTCGTCTCCGGAAGCCTTTTCCATGGGGCCGGAGATGATGAGCGGGGTACGGGCGTCGTCAATGAGCACGGAGTCCACCTCGTCCACGATGGCGTAGTGATGCTTGCGCTGCACCAGGTCCGTCAGGCGCGTGGCCATGTTGTCGCGGAGATAGTCGAAACCGAACTCGTTGTTGGTACCGAAGGTGATGTCGCACTCGTAGGCCTTCTTGCGGGCGTCCGAATTGGGCTGATGCTTGTCGATGCAATCTACGGAGAGACCGTGGAACATATAGAGCGGGCCCATCCACTCGGAGTCACGCTTGGACAGGTAGTCGTTCACGGTTACCACGTGCACGCCTTTGCCGGCCAGGGCGTTCAGGAACACGGGCAAGGTGGCCACCAGGGTCTTACCTTCACCAGTCGCCATTTCGGCGATCTTTCCCTGATGCAGCACGATACCGCCGATGAGCTGGACGTCGTAGTGCACCATGTCCCAGGTAATCTCGTTACCGCCGGCCAGCCAGTGGTTGTGCCAGATGGCATCATCTCCGTCAATCTGCAGGAAATCCTTTCCGGCAGCGGCCAGGTCCCGGTCAAACTGGGTAGCCTTTACCCGCAGGCTCTCGTTCTGGGCAAAGCGGCGGGCGGTGGACTTGACGATGGCGAAAGTTTCCGGAAGCACTTCCATGAGCACTTTCTCAATGGCCTCGTCCTCTTCCTTCACCAGCTTGTCACTCTCGGTAGCCAGGGCCACCTTATCCTCCACGGGGATATCCTTCTCCAGTTCCGCCTTGATTTCCGCGATGCGGTCCTCGAACGGCTTCTCCACCAGGGCGATCTTCTGGCGGATGGCGGCGCTGCGTTCGCGCAGGCCATCGGCCGTAAGGGCGTCAATTTCAGGGTAAACGGCCAACACCTTGTCCAGGATTGGCCGGACTTCTTTCATGTCCCGGTCGCTTTTGGATCCGAAGACTTTCTTGAGTATATCTGCTAATGCCATATGGATTCAATCGTTATTATCATGCAAAGATACGCATTTTTTCCCACACGCGCAAGAAATACGCGCGCTATGTGCTCGCGTACGCGGGAACCGGTATCGGCAAAAGAAAATTTTAATCTATCAGGGAGGAGTAAATTGTCCTAAGTTCAGCCATCACGGATTCCGGGTAAAAAGCCGACACCATAGTCCTGCTTTCCTCGCCCATCTTTCGGCAGATCTTCTCATCAAGAAGCTGGAGAATGGCATTGGCAATACCTTGGACATCTCCAGGCTGTACCAAAACGCCGTTATCCTTGACCACTTCAGGGATTCCTCCCACCGGAGTAGAGACAATGGCACAACCGTTACTCATGGCCTCTAAAATGCTAATGGGAAGACCTTCATTGTAGGACGGCAGAACAAAGACATCCGTCCGGCGCAGGAGATCCTCTTTTTGCCCGCCGGAAACGAAGCCGTTGAAGTGGACGCAATCTTCCAGCCGAAGGTCCCGGATGGCTTCTTTCAGCTCTGCTTCCATTTTATTGCCCCCTATTTCCAGGAAGGCCGATCCCGGGGCCGATTGCTGAATCACCGACATGGCTTTCAGCAAATCAAAGACGCCCTTCCTGGGGCCGATCTCCCCAAGGAAAAGCAGCCGGAGAGGCTCTCCCGCTTTTCTCTCAATTCTCTCTTTCTCAGGATGTTCCGTGATATTGTTCAGAACCTGGATTTTGTCGGGAGCCACTCCTATGGAGGTGAAGAATTCTTTCCAGGACCGGGACAGGACAATCAGGCAATCCAAGGAGACAAGGGTCTTTACCACCTTCCTTTTCCGCGGCTCCGGGAGTCCTTCATACCACACCTTGAATCTGGAGGCATGGCTGTGAAGAATCACCTTCCGTCCCATCAGCCGGGCCAGAGATACGTAATACGAATGCTTGTCGAAGGAGCCCCCCGCCGCCGTGTGAATGTGGACTATGCGTATCTTACGGTCCCGCAGAAGCCGCCAGCCCAGGTGGAAAAGCCCGCCCAAATCGTAAAGGATCTTATCTTTCCATACCAGCTTCCCGGAAGAAGCAACAAAGGGGAAGGTCTCAAAACATTTGCTGTATGACTTAATCACCGATACGATGCCGCCATGCTCCTTTTCCCGGTAATACTCCCCTACAGTGAGTACCCGGTCGCTGATGCCTTTCTCAATAAGTGCTTTTCCCATAACTACTTCCATTTCCTTCCCTTAAGGAATGATGTAACACTCTTCACCGCGGGATACAAATGCAGATGGATCAATACGAACCAGAACTTCTTTTCGAAAGAAAGTTCATGGAGGGACAACACCTTGCGGTCCACTTCGGGGAAGGTAGTTCTCCATAGGAGATAGCACTCCCGGTCTCCCACATAGTGTTCCAGGCATTTCCTGCTATAATACTTGAAACAAACCAGGCACGGATCATCGTCCCGGAAGCCATATTCTCCCTCCAGCAAGCCAATAAGCATCCTCACATTGTCCTGCAGCTGACGGTGCTTCCGGACAGCCGCTTCCTTTCCCTTCGCTTTGCTGATGGAGGACTCATGATATCTGTAGATGTACAGCGGTTCGTCAACATGTCCCATGGATCGGGCACGCAGGGTGAACTGGACAGATAACGTCAGGTCCTCCCCCATATCACCACTCGGGTAAAGCAGGCCGTCCGTTACGAGCGAACGGTTTATCAAACGGCAACACAAGTTCCCCTGGGCCCTGTCCAATAAAAGGTCCCGGACATCCGGGCACGCCTGTTTCGATAACGTAAGACGGTGCTTGGCATCCTCTTTCCAATAGTTGTATGTGACAATATCCAGCTGTTCCGACTCCGCTTTCTCATACAGGAGCCGATAGGCATCGGCCGAAGCCAGCTCATCATCACTGTCACAACAGACGAAGTATTTTCCCCGCGCCAGGGAAATGCCCTTCTCCCTCACCCTGGCCAAACCGCTGTTGCCCGGCATCCGGAAATAGCGTACCTGGTCCTTCCTGCCCGGGTATTCCTTCAGGACATCCTCCATTACTTCCAAGGACCGGTCCGGAGTACAGTCGTCAATGAAAATGAATTCCAGGTCTTCCAGCGTCTGGCCGAACAATGAGCGGGCGCATCGGGCGATATAAGGCTCGACTTTATAAACGGGAACTATGACACTGACGGCAGGCATGGTGAACAATTCTGTTATTTTCCCCGTAATATATTCATCCATAATGTAATCCTGCCAAAGAGTATTTGCCAGGACGGCGTTCCGACATATTCCCTGTAGTAATATGAATTACTCTCAAACTCCATCCATCGGATGGCTTTACTCCCGAAATGCTTTTTAGTGGTAGCCTCGTGTTCGTGGATCACGGTAACATGCGGGTAGAAATACACCGATTTGCCGATTCGGGCAAAGCGCGCGGACAGGATTTGCTCTTCGCTGTATAAAAAAGTGGCAGGGTCAAAACCGCCGGCCTTTTCAAAAGCCTCGGCATCAACCATAAAGAAAGAGCCTGAAACCCATCCGCAATACCCTTCCGGGGCAGTCTGTTTATAGTCCTTTCCGAGTTTCTTTCTCAAAGTCTCTTTCTTATAGAACAGTTTTCCCCAGGTGGGCCACAGATACCATTGGGCAAAGGTATAGTTTGGATTTGGACTCTGGCGGGCCCCGTCCCATCCTACCACCTGCGGTCCCATAATCCCTACTTCAGGATGATGGATCATCTGATTCAGCAGGACATCGGCAACATCGGCATCCCTGAAGGAGATATCATCATTGGAGAACAGGATATGGGAAGGTTTAAAATGACGCATGGCATATTCCACGCCCTGATTGTTTCCCCGTGCAAATCCCTGGTTCTCCATACAACGCAACACGTGCGCCTGGGGCAATTCTTCCTTTAATCGGCCGAAAGAGGCATCCGTTGACGCATTATCAACAACAATGACAGCGTGCTCGGCCCGGATCTTGGCACATTCATTCTGGACGAAATGAATGGCCCTGTCCGGGGAGCCGAAGTTTATGACAATGACGGCAAGCAAAATACCTTCCTTTTAATCCTTACAAAGATATGACTTTTTTATTTTCCATATCCAAAGATTTGCAGCCATCCCATAATAATCGTATCTTTGATGTCGTTATGATTGATTCGCCCCATGATTGAATTACGATGCTAAGAGTTCTGTTTATCAATCATGAAACCGATGTTATCGGTGGATCTACTTTATCCTTAGAGAACCTGTTACGTTCAGTCGAGGGTTTAGTGGACCCTCGCATAGTGGTTCGTGAGGAGGGAGTGGTCAGTTCCTATTTGCGCAAAGCCGGCTATGATACATTTGTCATCCCTTTTCCCCTTGTTAAATATAGAGGAAAGCTATTAAGGCGCATTATTCACTTTATTCCTCATTGTTTTTATATCTGGAGAGAAAGGCGCCGTTTTACCCGTCAAGTTCTCAACGAATTAGGGAGTTGGTCTCCGGAAATCATCCATACCAATTCAAGTATCATCGACATTGGGTTGATCCTTGCAAAAGCCCTTGATGTACCACATGTCTGGCATATTAGAGAGTTTCTGGACATAGGCTTCGATTTGCATTTTTTCCCTAGCAAAAGGTCATGGAGAAAAAAATTCGCCCAGTCCGATGCTATAATTGCAGTTTCCAGTGCCATCTTTGAGCACTATGAATTGAGACGCTATCCAAGAGCTTATTGGATAAACGATGCAGTCCGGCCTGCCTCTTTTTGTAAAACAATTTTGTCCAAAGAAAAGTATTTCGTTTTTTGCGCAAGTTCTATTGTTGACATCAAGAGACCAGATGTTGCAGTGGCTGCATTCAGAGATTCCGAGGTATGGCGTCAAGGGTTCAAACTACGTATGATTGGAAACTGCCCCGAAGCTGTTCAACAGAATCTCAAATGCATAGCGAAGGAAGCCGCGCCCGCATTAGAGTTCCCGGGCTATTGTGAGGATATCCGTGAGCATATGCTCCACGCATCGGCCTTTCTTATGACTTCCCTATACGAAGGATTCGGCCGCGTAACTGTTGAAGCAATGTTTTGCGGCTGTCCCGTTATCTCTCGTCGAACCACTGGATCTCTGGATATTATTCAAGATGGAGCAACCGGTTTTTTCTTCGACACTGATGAAGAATGCTCTCATCTGATTGCCGATCTGGCAAAAAGAACACCTGAAAAAGTGATTGAAGCAGCTGCAGTGAAAGCAGTCAGTATGTTTTCTGAGGAGAGCTATGGCAAGCGTCTGATGGAAGTTTATCGGTCTATTGCCAGAGATTCAAAACCCTTGTCATAGTTTCCGGTGGTTTTATCAATAATCCCGCTATTTTATATACATTTGTCGAACAGAAATATAGGTTAGCGTTTGATATGGCAAATAGCTCTGACGTACGAATTGTCAAAAACACGGTCATCATTTATATCAGGATGGCCGTCACCATCCTCGTCGGGCTTATTACCAGCCGCCTGGTACTGCAAGCGCTGGGCGCTTCTGACGTAGGCATTTACAGTGCGGTAGGAAGTGCTGTCGCCTTGGTAAGTGTTATCACAGGAGCGTTGGCGACCACCACGGTGCGTTACATGAATATTGAGATGGGAAAGCCTGATGGCAATCCCAACCGGATGTTCAACATTTGTCACACCATCCATTTGGGCGGAGCCCTTCTGATACTGCTTATCCTGGAATCCATAGGCATCTGGTACATTCATGCCAAACTCAACGTTCCGCCCGGCAAGGAAGCAGATGCCATGTTTGTTTTCCAGGTTTCTACGGTGGTAGCCTGTCTGGGAATTGCCAATGTACCTTTCGTCAGCCTCTTTAATGTCCATGAAAAGTTCGGGACCATTGCCATCATAGACATAGTCAATACGCTCGTAAAACTGGTGATGGTACTTTTACTGTTACTTATCAATGATTCCACCCATGCGCTACGGATCTATGCGGTCATGATGAGCGCCACCACTTGGATTTCCTTCATAGCATACCATCTTATGGGGAAACACCGCTGGCCGGAGATCATCCGGTGGAAATGGGCAGGTCGCTGGTCTGATTATAAGGAAGTCCTGAACTTCAGCAATTATAACCTGTTGCTTTCGTCATCCATAATAGCCAGGACCCAAGGCTCCAACATGCTGATTAATGCCTTCTTCGGAACCACCATTAACGCAGCTTACTATTATGCCTCGATGTTGCAGAATTACGTCAGCCAGTTCGTCAGCAATTTTGATGCAGCCTCGGCTCCCCAGATTATTCAGAGTGTCGGTGCAAACCAGATAGATAATGCGATACGTCTTGCCAGACGTTCCTGTAGGATTTGCCTGATATTATTCTTACTGATTTTCTTTCCCCTTTGGAGTGAATTGGAATTCCTTATGGGGCTCTGGCTCGGAAGTAAAATGCCCGCGGAGACCATTGTTATGGCCCGTTGGACACTGGTTTTTGCTGCGGTTGCCACCACATCGGCCGGGCAAGCGCAGCTTATTAATGCTTTCGGTCGCATCAAGTGGTACAAGATCGAAATCTCCATCCTGTATGCCCTGTGCCTTCCGGCGGGATACCTCCTGTTCCGCAACGGCTTCCCAGCCTACAGCATCCTCATCTGTTTTGTGGTGGCGGATTTCCTGAACCGCCTCATCGAGTTCACCCTGCTCCATTTCCAATTCAACTTCGATGTGTGGGGCTTTGCAAAGCACGCCTATCTCCGTCCCCTGCTGATATCTGTCATCATGATCGGCTACCTTTTCGTATACAAATCCATCGTCTGGACCACCTTTTGGGGGCATGCCGCAGGCTTCCTGCTCACCCTCTTGGTCACAGCCGTGGTCATCGGCCTCATCGGCTTCAATGGCGAAGAGCGGCGCAAAGCCCTGGCCTTTGTTTCCAGCAAATTCAAAGCGCGCGTAAACTCTTGACAAGCTCATTCTTTTTTCTTAATTTTAGGGCTGCAAACTGATAACCAATAACAACCATACTTATGATTTATTCCCATCCCAAGATTGGCATCCGCCCTACCATTGACGGGCGTATGAACGGAGTCCGTGAGTCCCTGGAGGACCAGACCATGGGCATGGCCCAGGCCGTAGCCAAACTGATCAGCCAGAAACTGCGTTACGAAGACGGCGCCCCCGTAGAGTGCGTCATCGCCGACAGCACCATAGGCCGCGTGGCAGAAACCGCCGCCTGCGCCGAAAAATTCGCCCGCGAAGGCGTGGCCGTCACCATCACCGTAACTCCCTGCTGGTGCTATGGTTCCGAGACCATGGACATGGACCCGCACACCATCAAGGCCGTGTGGGGATTCAATGGCACGGAGCGTCCCGGTGCCGTATATCTGGCCGCCGTACTGGCTGCGCACGCCCAGAAGGGCCTTCCCGCCTTCGGTATTTACGGACACGACGTAC
>Ga0265300_10001325_pt1 | contig 23417 bp, 20 predicted proteins | sample AusTroGonzalo_MG_FD_193482 | JGI IMG/M metagenome (GOLD analysis project Ga0265300, IMG submission 193482) | Bovine rumen microbial communities from tropical cattle in Woodstock, Queensland, Australia - Gonzalo_03 | ecosystem: Host-associated > Mammals > Digestive system > Stomach > Rumen ...
CTGTCATAGGCACTGCTGATGGAGATCTGTACAGCCTTGATACCACCCGTTCCCTCGCTTCGGATGGTCAGGTCGTTGAAGGTGAGCCCGCTTGCTGTAGTATCCGGTCTGATGGGAAGATTGTCCTTCCAGACCAGGGACCAGTGAGCGATGTCGCGATGGTTCTCGAGAGTGTACTTCACAATGATGGCGTTCGCAACAAAGGCGGTGTCTCTCTTGTTGTAGAGTTTGATTTTGACGTAACTTGCCATAGTAATGATATTTTATTCAACCCGTGAGATATGGACAAGACTTTTCCTGCCCAAACCTCATAGCAGATGGGTCGGGCAGGAAAGGGATAGTCGTTCGTTGGAGGATGGCCCGGTCAGAGCCGGGAGATGGTGGCCTCGGCCTCCAGATAGCGAATCTCGTCGGGAGTCGTCGTCGGAGCCGAGAGGGCTTTCCGCACACGGCTGAGCACCAATCGGGCGTCGCCCTTGTAGCGGAACAGGAACAGGAAGTCCCCGTTCTTGTTGAAGAAAGCGTTGGTCAAGTTGGCGGAGTACTTGACCACATTACCGAGGATGAGGGTCTTCCCCTCACCCGTACCGGTGACGGTCAGGGTGTACGGAGCTTTAGTCATGATGATGAGGGATTAAAGAAAACGGCGGCCGCGTCGTTGTGGCCTCGCGAGTGGATGGTCACAACGAAACGGTCGCCGATACTCGACTATTGAAATCGTGTGTGTTATCTTATGCGGCCTCAGTGTCTCCGAGGATGTTCTTCCCTTGGTTAACGGTGAGGTTGAACTTTGTCCAGAGTTCCTCGTCCTTGAACTCCAGATGGATGGTTCCTTTCTTGAAGGCCTTGATGCGGAAGAAAGCCGACTCATGCCAATCCTGGCTTCCGACGAGGATGCGGCTGATAGCCTGGCAGACGGTGCTGTCCTTGGGGCTATGTGTCTTTCCGTATCCCGGGACATCCATCTCGCCAGTGAGAGACTCGAAGGGCCTGCCGGTGAGCCAGCACATCGCCTTGTCGATATCGTCGAGATTGTCGCGCGTCGAATAACTCGCCGAGAAGAACTTGTCATAACCGTACTGCCGCGGCAGGAAGCCGCATTCGACGGCATTGGGAAGGATGACCTTCCTGTTGCAATGGTACTGCTTGTTGGTCTTCCATCCTTCCTTGCAGGAAGTGTTCCCGCTGAAGTAACGGGTAAACATATCGTAAACCTCGGCAACGGACTTGTCCATGATCTCGTGGACGTTCATCATGATGTAACCGACAAGGTTCATGATGTTCTCCTTGCTGATTTCCATTGAGGACTGGTTTTGCCGGAACGCGTCGAGCGTCCGGCGCAACCCGGTAGTCATGTACTTCTCGATGCCGATCTGGCGGAAGATTACATTCCAGGCACGGCTCTTGGCCGCTTCGATGAAATCGTTATAGGCGGCCTCCATCGCCTCGGTGCTGTAGCACGATCCTACCAGGTCCGCGTCAATGGTTTTGATGATATCGGCCCCGGAGAGTGTGCCGGGCTTGTCCATCTGGGTGAAAGCGCCGAGATAGAACCTCAGGGATTCACGGGCTTTGATGTAGTCGATGGCCGCCTGCTTCGCCTTGTCCCAGCTGCGGATGTAAGCATCCAAGCGGGACGACTGCTCAAGGGCATTGGAGCCGGAGGCCATCTCGCCGAAGTCAGGGTTCTCGCCGGTGGTCCCGGAGAAGTTAATCTCGAAGGGGCTAGCCTCCGCTTCCTTGTGAAGACGCACGAGGACGACCTCAACATCGGTGGGGTGTTCGGCATCTTGGAAGCAGCGGCCGAGCTCCTCAACCTTTCCGTGTTCAGCGATGATCCTTGCCAGCAGCTTCCGCGTTTCCGTGCAAGGGTTGTGTACGGTCTCGGCGTTGAGAAGGCACACGATATCCCCGCCGGGGAGGATCTCCCAGGCATGTAGCAGGTGATCGGCCCCACGAGAAAACGGCGGGTTCATGACGATCAGGTTGAAACGGATATCGGGACGGTATGACAGGAAGTCCTCACCTACCAGGCGGAACGACTTCTGCTGGAGGATCATCTGCAGCTCTGCGTTACGCTCGATGGCATAGACCTTCCTGGGGTTGGCCGTAGCGGTGAACGAGTATTCGTCGCCATTCTTCGCCACCTTCGTGTAGGTTATGCCCGTCTTGGTCAGATAATCCAGGATATCGCCCTTACCGGCTGACGGTTCGAGGATGGTCGCCGTCTCCAGACGGTTGACATAGGGTTCCACCATCCTGCGGATGACGGCCGAGGGGGTCGGATAGAATTCGGGATCAAAGATGCTCATAGCTTTTCAATTGTTTTACTGGAGAGTGTTTCGTAGGTGATGATGAGCCAGTCGGCGCTGACCTTGTCCAGCGAGATGGGCTTGGGATCCAAGATGCAAGCTTCGTCATCAGGGTCCTTGAAGAAGAGAATCGTCTCGGAGGGAACGACATGTCCCCGGCTATTGAAGGACGGCTCAACGTAGGTAAGCATCTCGTTACCGGATTTGACATGCCTTTTAATCTCGGCACCCTCCTCCAGATAACGGCAGATGGCAGTCACGAGTGTTTTGCGAAGTTGTTTGTAAAGATCCTGGATCTGTTTAAAGTAAATGTCTTCCATTACATGATGATACGATTAAGGCGGCCGCGTCGTTGCGGCCTCATGGAATGGATGGCCACAACAACACGGGCGCCGATATCAGGTTGCTCAGCTGGTTCTCTTATCGCATCACGCCGTCTCGGTGTCACCGAGGATGTTCTTTCCCTGGTTTACCGCAGGGTGTTTGTCAATCCTGGTACAAAAATTATAGTCCGAGCTATAATAGCCCAAGCTATAATTTTGACGCGGTGTTGTATAGCGTACAATGAAAAAGGGGAAGCCTTCCGCCCCCCCCTTTTTTCTAAAAGTTACATTGATGTAACTTACTTAAAGGTAACTTTGGTTCTATCTTAGACTATTTTTACCTCTGTCCGGAGCTTCATTTCCTTGGAATAACGCTCCTCCACCTGTAAATACTTATTTTCCAGGTTCCCTTCTTTTCGAGCAAACCATAGCTCAAAGAAACGGTCACGTGCTTGATACTGGTTTTTTCCAACTCTAACGACAGCGTTAACGTTGTCTCCGCAAAGAACGTTTAGAGCATTCTGAACGGAGGAAGCATTGTCCAATCCATATTGTCTCATTGTTGCTCCACTTGTCAAACCAGACGCAAGGCCTTCCCTTAATACGAAATACAGGACTTTTCTGTTCTTTTCATTTTCTATTTTATTGAGAATTGACCTGAATTCCTCGTCTCGTGAGTCAAGAAGCCTGTTGATTGCTGCATACACGTCTTCCTTAGTAGCCTTGCTATCTTTTACAATCTCAGGAAAGGTTTCTTTCATCACTTCCTGCATATCGTAAGTGTTCGCAGAGAATAGCTGATAAACAAATTGAACCGTTTCCTCGTCTATACTCTTTCCGTATTTCTCAAACATCTCCTGGCAAAAATCCGAGTATGCGTTCATTTCGATAGGGCCAAGCGTCATACTGGCCGCACTTCGATAGAAAGGCTGGTTGGGATATTCAAACATATTGTCCAGCAAATGCTGAGAACTACCAGAAAAAATGAAATGGGTATTATTCAAGTTTTGAACGAATGTCCTTATGATGGCCGCAGCCCTTTCAGGATAGTCGTTGATCTGTTGGAATTCATCAAAAACGACAATATTGGGTTTGGAGGTTCTCTCGAGGAACGCAAACATCTCCTTTAGCGTCAGCGACACCTGCTGAGGCTGATTTAAACCGAAGGAGAAACCGACGAGATTTCCGGCTGGATCGGTGTTTGCGCTAATGAGCAGCCCCTTGAACAATTCCGTAATACGCTTCTTCCCTGCCTCCGTTCTTGCGAAAGGAGCACTGAAGAACGCACTTTGGAATTCTTCAATAAATCCGTCCATGGTTTTTGTACCATATACGTCCACGTAAAGGGTGTTATAATTTGAGGCTACCTCCTTCTGTTTAAACAAATGCTTGATGAGACTGGATTTCCCAGTTCTCCGGGGCGCTTTCAAAACAATATTAGAGCCATTTGCAATCTTCTTTATCAAAAGAGCTGTCTCCTTTTTCCTATCGCAAAAGAACTCATCCGGGATATCCGTTTTCCCGGTAAAAAAAGGGTTGTTCACGATTTGTTTTGCCATAGTCAGACCTCCTAATTTTTCACAAAGATAATAATTTTATAGATAAAGCCATAATAGGCGAAACTATAATTTCAAATTCAAGAATAAAATAAAGGGGAAGCCGTAGACTTCCCCAATTATATGTACGTTTGCGGTCTCATTAAGGACGGCCAAGATGAAACGGCCCATATAGAAATGTCGAAAAGGTCAGGCTGACGGGACAAGAGCATACGTGCCGCGTTCCGTCCGGATGAAATGCCGGATGTTCTGGACAGTCTGACGAATCTTCTCCTGCCAGTACTGGTTGGCCTTCGCCTTCGCTGAGTCCTTCAGCGCAGTATAGAGTTCCTGAAGGGACATCTGGCCGCCGTTCTCCTGGATAGTTGTATAGACCAGGTCTCGCCAGCTCATGTCGCGGAAAGAGCGCATGTCGTATTCCCTGCTAGCCCCAAAGGAGACCGGGACGATGAGGCCGGCATCCTTTCTCGTGACAAGCAGGTACTCATGTACGATAGGGACGAAATTGCCAGAATAAGTCTGCCGGTCCGACCAGCAGTTATGCTGGGCCTTGATGATGATGTTCTCCATCGTGCCGGGACAGATAAGCTCCCGAATCATGGAAAACAGCTTCCCGCGACGTTTCATGTCACCCACAAGGACGAACATGCGGCCGCCCTTTTCCAAGGCAGAGAACTGCTTCATCATGCAGTAGTTCATCTTTTTGACGAACTCCTCCCAGCTGCTGCAGCGGCTCAGGTCGTCGGCAAGGATAGTCGCCTCCGGGAGGCCGGTTGCCCTCTGAACGGCGGCCGTGTCATACTGCTTTCCCGAGTAAACCACCATATCGTGATAGGGCGGGTGCCAGAAGATGTTCTCCGCACGTTCGGGTATCTCCATCGACATCATGTCGTAGCCTCTGTTGAGGTCGGCGAATTCGCCACGAATGCCAGCCTCCCGAACGACGTCTTCAGTAGTGCCGCTGCCGACCATGAAGTCTGACAGGCCTTGGAGACGGTATTGTTTGATGAGGTCTTTGATGAGGAGTCCGGAGCAGTTTCCCCGGTAGGTGTTCCTGCCGTAATTCCCTCGGTCAGGGTAAGATACAATTGATTCCATGATTTATACAAAAAGGATTATAAACGTTTCTGGTTGGGATTCTGTTCGGAAGTCAATCAGAATCCCAAACGGAAACATATTTACACCCGTTGGCTGAATTATTTTTGATTGCAAATGTATTTTTATTTTGATATAAGATTTTTTTCTTAAATTTGCAGCGTCGTTAGATGATGCGGGGAGAATAAATAAGAACTATTCAATTGAATGATGTTTAGAATATTAAGACGCAAGACCACTGTCGCAATCGTTGCGCTCTTTGCTTCTTCTATTTGCGTTTCTGCTCAACGATACTCCGTTGGCACGAACACAGTTGACCTGTTATCCCTGGGCACCGTCAATGCCGAGGCCTCGATTGCCGTTTCACAGCACTACTCAATTCACGTCGGTGCAGAGATTAACCCTTGGACATACCATAACGGAGACCAGGAGAAACAGGTGCAGGCACGTCAGAACTCCTATTGGGGAGGAATCCGTTTCTGGCCCTGGCATGTCTACTCCGGCTGGTGGGCCGGCATCGACGGACGTTATTCGATCTACAATCTAGGTGGGATTATCAAGCGCGAAACCGAAGAGGGTGACGCCTACGGCGGCGGACTCTACGGCGGCTACTCCATTATGCTCAACGAGCTGTGGAACCTTGACCTCGGATTCGGGGTCTGGGGCGGTTACAAGAAATACACCACCTATGCATGCCCCACGTGCGGGGTCATCCTTGATAAAGGAGAGAAGGTCTTCTTCGTTCCGGATGCGAGAATCGCAATTCAACTTATCTTCTAATGGGGCGATACATGCACAAGAAATCAACTATACTTCTTGTTCTCATTCTTACCGGAGGTTTCTTCGGCATCATCGGTTGTGGCCCAACCAAACTGCAGACCGTGAAAGACCGGCAGCTCTCGGCGTCCCTGGCCCTCTCGCGTAACGAGATAGCGGAAGAGCGCAAGATAATCGAGCAGAAGAAGCGCGATACGATCAAACTGAACTTCGACGGAACGGAGATGATCCTGATGAACGCCATCCAGGATGAAGAATCCGGCGAGATGGTCGCCCACGAGGTGCTCAATGCAGCCGTCATCACGGCACGTTTCCGCAACGTCGCGGAACGAAATGGCAAGATTGACCTCCGCTTCGAGGTCATTGTACCCCGGGAGATGATGGATCCCAAGTGGGAGCTTCAGTTCTATCCGGACATGTTCATCATGGAGGATAGTACGCGTCTGGATCCGGTGATTATCACTGGGACGGAATTCCGTAAGGAACAGCTCCGGGGATATGAACTCTATAACAAATATCTTCGTTCCATTATTACGGACACAACCGCCTTCATAGATAAACGGAACCTGAACATCTGGATAGCACGTAATATACCTGCTCTGTACAAATACCACAATGACTCCTCTTACGTTGATACGGCTCACTTCAACTCCTTGTTCGGACCGACTGAAAAAGAAGCAATCCGTCATTACACATCATGGCACAGGCGCCATTACCACGAGAAACGTTGGAAAAACAGGAATAAAAAGTTCCATCAACTAGTAAAAGCCCCCATTCAGACAGAGGGCGTTAAGATGGATACCGTCATCAGGGATATCGACAGCTGCTTCGTCTATACATATACCCAGACCATCATGACGCGCCCGAAGCTGCGCAAAGTAGATATCGTCCTCTCGGGCGAGATCTTCCAACAGGACCAACGCCTGTACACGATGCCCCGAACGGAGCCGCTTACGTTCTATATCAGTTCACTGTCCTCCTTCGTGGATGGAACGGAGAGATACCTGACGAAGGTGCTGGAACGGCGGGCTGCAGCGAACACAGCATGCTATGTCGATTTCGCATCCGGCAAGTCGGACATCGACATGACCCTGGGACACAATGAAGAGGAGATGGGCCGTATCCGCGGCAACATCCTCACCCTCCTTGACAACAAGGAGTTCGACCTTGACAGTATCATCATTTCTGCATCGGCTTCGCCCGAGGGAACGACGTCGATGAACGGCGCCCTTGCCTCCAGGCGAGCTGCGTCGGTGGCGAAGTACTTCGACAACTTCATCAAGCATTATAGGGACTCCGTCCAGATGGTTCTGGACCACGAGGCCCGCAACAGTTTTGCCATCGTGCTCGGCGATGATGGCACCGAACGTGCAGGACGCGTCGAAGCCAAGAAGGCCGATATCCCCGAGATTACGTTCCGCTCCCGGTCGAATGGAGAGAACTGGCCTCTGCTCACCTTCCTCGTCGACGAAGATACGACGATGACTGAGAAAGACAAGCGTTCCTTCCTGAAGTACTTGGAGATTCCCAATGTCGACGAGCGAGAGAAGAAGATGCAGAAAGAAGGTTATTACCGCTACATGAGGCAGAACCTCTATCCTCGCCTAAGAACCGTGCGGTTCGATTTCTTCCTGGCAAGAAAGGGCATGGTCAAGGATACCGTACACACAACGGAGCTTGACACGGTATATATGAAGGGCGTCGAACTGCTGAAGGAACGCGATTACAAGGGAGCCCTTGGATACCTGCGTGACTACCGTGACTACAACACCGCGATCGCATACGTCTCGCTGGACTACAACGCTTCCGCAATGGCCATCCTCCAGGAACTCCCGAAGACCGCGCCGGTGAACTACATGCTCGCTTTGCTGTATGCCCGTAACGATGACGACCAGAAAGCCGTCCAGCATTACATGGAGGCATGCCGCCAAGACCACTCTTATGTCTTCCGGGGCAACCTTGATCCGGAGATATATGTACTCATTCAGAGATACGGATTGAACAAGGAAGACGACGAGTATTCGGACCTATAAAAAATCATTTTATTTTTGTTAATGTCAACGTACTATGAAAAAAACAATTTCTATTCTGGCCATCATCGCCGCCGTCTGCGGCGTGATGTCCTGCGACAAGAAGGGTACGACCCCCGACACCTTCTCTAATGAGCCCACGTGCTTCATCACCGTTAACATCGGAATGGAGAACACCACGAAAGCCGGTTTCGTAACCGAGAACACCACAGACAAGAAGATCAACACCCTTCAGATCTTCGTGTTCGATGCCGATGGAAAGCTGGAGACCGATCTCTGGAAGACGTACGGTACACCTCTCTCCGGCACGGCCTCCGAGACTATCGCAACCTTCAGCGGCACCAAGACTGTATATGCCGTGTGTAACCGTTCCCGCCTCGTCCTGCCCAAGGAATTCACGCTGGCAAATTTCGAAGGTGAGCTGACCACTCAGTATGGTGCCAGCACCTCCTGCACCATTCTCTCCGACCTCAGTGAGAACAGTTACGCTGCAACCACTTCCAATCTGGTGATGTCGGGTAAGAACACCATTAACGTTCTGGAGTACAACAAGAACGCTGGCGCACCTACCACCTCCACCCAGGAGGCTCAGACCGTCAACATTTACGTAAAGCGTCTCGCTGCCATGGTGAAACTGGAGAAGGTCACCGTGAACTTTGTCGGTACGTCCCTGGAAGGCGCGACCTTCACCATCAAGGGTATGTATCTCCGCAATGCCGTCGGCAAGAGCCGCATCGGTATGTCGGGTATATCCGCCGCTGCTGCAGCCGCCGTGTATCCCCTTGACCTGTCCAACACCATCACTAGTACTGCTGCCAACTGGTACAATCGTGGGAAGCTGAGCGTGGGAACCGGTCCTGCCGTAACCCAGGAGTCTTTCACGCAGGCATTTGCCAAAGTAGACGGCACTGCCACCAGTGTCAACCACTGCCTGCTCACCTACCCCAACCGCGTTGATACGGACAGCAATAGGGCCACCTTCGACGCCCGCCTGACCCGTCTAGTCATTCATGCCAACATCCAGAAGACCGGTGTGATTGACAGCGAAGCCGCCGGCGAGTGCTGGTACACCTTCGATCTCCCGAAGGGACTGAAGGCAAATAACATCTACAAGATTGAGAATATTACAATTTCCCTGTTCGGCGCAAACACTGATGACGACTCGCTCAACGACGATCCCGGCCGTATCACGCCGACCGTGACCGTCGACAACTGGGCCAACGGTGCCACTCTGAACTACTCCCTGTAGCTGCGCTATTACCGTTAGCTCTGTTCAAGTGTTGAGTTAACGGTTCCAGGACAGGGCTCCTTCGCCTTCAGCTTTGAGCCCTTCCTTTTTCTTGGAGCCGGTCTTTGCGGGCTCCATACAAGACAAATCATCGAAAAGGAAATGAAAAGACTATTCTACATATTCGTTAGCCTGCTCGGTCTCTGGTCTTGCCGTTCTCTTGTAATAGAGGACCGCAAGGCTTGTCCGAAATTCGTTTTCTTTGACGTTACGAATTCAGAGTACTTCCAAAATAATGACATCGTGTACAATTCTCTGTACCGGCATCCGGAAGGAGATCACCTGGCCTGTGACCACCCCCTCCTTCGCGAAATGCAGGATCACTCCTACTACGCGGAGGTACGCCGGACAGATGCGGTGAAGGGCTATGGACTCGTAGGATGGGAAGGGATGACGCAGAGTGAGAGCGACTGGATCGTTCCCGTCGGAGGGCAGGCTGATACCCTGTTCCGATATGCATACACTGCCCCGATTCACGAAGAGAGCAATACGATACCTGTGGAGTTCGTAAAAGAACACGCCAAGGTGACAATCCAGTTTGTCGGAACGGAGACCTTCTCAATGTCAAACGGCAAGTTCCCTTTCGATATCGTCATTCGAAGCAACACCTGCGGTATTAATGCCATTACCGGCGACCTCGTACTTGGTCAGTATGAGTACCGTCCTGAAGAAACGGAAGTGGGACGATTCCAATTCAACCTGCTTCGCCAGGCCGACACCGACCTCAAGATGGATCTCTACGGCCGCCCAGGACTCTACGAACAAGAAGGCTATCTCCGTACCTTCAACCTGTACGAGATGCTCCTTTCCGATGCCGGCATCACCTGGCAGGAAAAAAACCTTCCTGACTTATATCTGGTAATTGATCTAAAGGAATCTGTCGTCTCCGTCCATGTTGACCCTTGGGAAGAGACGCCGTTGAATTTTGACCTATGATGAAAACGAGATTTGAAATCATTCTTGCTCTAGCTGTCATGACGTTGTTCTCGTGTCGTCGCGAGGACAATGATAGCTTTTCGCAGGAAATCGACAAGACTCCGGTGACGGTACGTCTTACAATGACGACAGAGTCAGATTCCGACGACACTAAGTCCATCTACACGAACAGCGTAGCCAACCGCCTGAGCAACGTTGTCATCTACGGCGTTGACGAGACGACGGGATACTGGAAACGGACTTACATTAGCTCCGTCAGCACTGCCGGTTCGATTGAGATGACCTTTTACGCTCGAAGGAATCTTACCTTCTACGTATTGGGGAATATGGGCAATGTCACCATCCCGACGAATGCCCATGGCCGACTGCTCCCTGAGTCTTTCTCCTACGATATTCCCAGCATGGCCAGCCTTTCCTCCAGCGGGTTTCCGATGGCAAAGAAGGTTGTGGTAAGCGCTTCCCAGTTTGATACTATTACCGAGCACTCTTCAGGAGGAGACACAACCATAGGAGGAGGGACGATAGATGACGGTAGCTTCAAACCGGGAAAGGACGAAAAACCCTTTAAGCCATTCAATCCTATTGGCGAAATGCGCCCCATCGAGGAAGAAACCGCAATAGACGCAAGAGAGATTATCCTTCCCCTCACGATCAAGCTGGAGCGCTTGCTAGCAAAGGTTAACGTCAGCATCAACAAGACAGACATCAGCGGCGGCACCAATACCCCCGTCCTCTCTTCAGGGAGAATCTGTATCCGTCAGGCGAACAGACACCTTACCCCGTTTGCATCGAGCGGATCCTATGCCCGCTCTACCTCGGACCTCTATTCGTACGACGTCTTCGACTATCAGAACTTCTCCTCCGACGGCTCCTCCCTCACCCACACCGGCATCGTCCTCTACGTGCCGGAGAACCGCCAGGGGGTGCTGCTGGACCAGGGCCTGGAGGAGGCGAAGACCTGGGACGAGTTGCCCGGCGGGAAGGCGGCCCTCTGCACCTACATCGAGTACGAAGGCAGCAAGGACGGCACCCGTGACGGTGTCAGCGGCCCCGTCACCTACCGGGCCTACCTCGGCAACGACACCACCGACGACTTCTCCGTGAACCGCAACACCGTCTACACCGCCACCCTCTCCCTCACCTGGGACGGCCTCATGTGGAAGGCCGACGGCTGGCGCATCGACACCGACGACCTCACCGACAGCCGGAAGCTGCGCTTCCTCGACGCCGACGGCAACGAAACCTCCTACCTCAAGATACACCGCGACGGCACCGGCGAGTTCTACGCCTACTTCTCCATCAACGAGGACGATGGGACCACCGGTCGCAAGGACTATGACGAGTATCCCTACGGATGGAAGCTTCTCTTCGACGGATCCACGCTCTCCGGACATGACGGAACGCCCTATGACGTAGCCACCGGGCTCAGCGTGGAATGCCTGGGCGAAGCCGTTGTCAGCGGGAAAAACGCCCTGCGACTTAGGGTCAACGCATCCAGGAGCGCAGCCCTCACCACGGCGAGCACAGCGCTCCGGCACCGCCTGAGCCTGCGCACCACCGACGGCAAGATCCAGGCGCCCACCCTCTACCTCGACGTAGAGGAACTGCCCCTCTCCTACGAATGGGTCAACGGCAGGCCTGACCATGTGGGCCAGCGCGGCATCCTTCGCTGCATAGACCCCTACACCGGTAAGCCATCTGCCGATGCAGTCTTCCATCTCAAAAGCGGGCAGAGCGCCCTCTCCCCTTTCACGGACAACGGAGACGGCACCATCACGGTACGCCTCACCGGTGCGTTCTCTCCCCTTACCGACGCCATTACCCTCACCGACGCCGAGGGCGAGCGCCGCTGCGACATCCCCTTGGAGGCCCGCCTCCCCTGGTTTGGATGTACCGACCTGGAGACGACCTACGTGGACGCATCCTCCTACCTGACCTTCACCTACTACGCCTGCAACCCCGACGGGACCCGTTCCTCAACACCCATGCAGGTGAGGGAGGCCGATGCCCCCGACTTCACCGGAAACGGGACGCAGCTGGACAAGGATCTCGTCCTCGCCAGCATCCCGCCGGTGGTCAGCGGCAGCGCCGGCCGCCTGGGCTGCGAGCGACTGCTGGCCGATGACGGCACCATCGTCCTGGACACGTACATATCCTCCTACCGGGGACTCGTCCCTTCCGGGACCTCGTTCAAGGTGGACGACGCCGTGATATCCATGGGCGGTGCGAGCTCCCGGGGAAGCCACCGTTCCTCTTTCACGGCCTGGAACCCCTGGAAAGACCAGAAAGCCGTCCAGATAGGTGAGGTGCTTGACGACAACACCCTCTACAAGATGCCCAAGGACAACAACGCATCCGGCTGGATGGACAACGCCCCCAGGCCCAGCTGGGTGCCAGCCACCCTCCCCGAATACACCATGAATATCGCTAATCCGATAGTGGCCGATGAAGGCAGCATCTGCTTCGACGCCCGCTTCCGTTATGGCTATGATATACTTGAAGAAGGCTATATCGGCTCCATTTGCTCGGGAACGCCGCACAAACTTTCGCCGGACTACGCTTCGAACAAATGTACCCTGGAGATGCGCCTTGTCGGCAGCAGTATCCCCAGAGACATGGAAACCTACAAGCGCATCGAAGCCTACCTTCACGCTCGCGGCGTCCATTCGTTCAATGCTACCAAAGAGTACGGGCGGGAAGAGTTCGACTATACCATCACGGTGTCCAGCAACTACGCAACACGCATTGCGGCCCTCGCCGACGTGCTGAGGCCGTCCGTCCCCGGAGTCACGTTCTCGGCCATGGATAACTCCAGACTCAAGGAGTGGACGATGACCTACAGCATGCGGGGAAAGACCGACGAGAATATGAACCGCACTCACAGCGCCGGTCCGGTGGACCTGTACCTGCAGGTGAAGAACCCGCACGACGGCAGCTACCTGCGTAACAAGGTGGGAGAGATCTACATGCGGCTGCACGCCTTCATCTATCCGCAGTGCTTCGTGGAGACGGTGGACGGGGAAGGGAGATTCCCCGTGACGGTCAAGTTCCAGCATGGCAACTGCCCTTATCTGGAGGTCAATGCCGACGGTATCGGCAACATCCTCCGGGGGCACACCTTCGGGCTGACGGGCGGCTACACCGCAACGCCGGACGCCACCGGGAAGCAACACATGTACGGGCCGTCAGCCAGCGCCGAGCCCTGGTCACCCTTCCTCTTCAGCGAAGAACACATGAGTGTTCTCTGCATCCCGTCAGACGTGAACAGAACCCGCGCCGTACGATATACCAAGAGTCTCCTTGTCAATCCCTACGGAAACCAGGAGCCGTTCACAAACATGAACTACTGTCCCTTTGTCTTTAGCAACAGTCCTAAAGCCACTCAGGGAACTTGGTACCGGAAGAATGATTACACGTTTTATTTTGATCCGGCGGGAAATGACTCTGGACCGTTCCATAATCCAAAAGACAAACAGCATTTAGATGATCAAAAACTATTTGTAGTACACATAGTCGCGAAGTGGTATTGGGAGGAATAACAAAACAAAAAAGCGGGAAGGTGTCAAACCATCCCGCTTTTAATTTCTCTTTAAAAGTCATTTTGTGGCCCATGTTCACCTTGCCGAATTAGATTAGAATGTCCATCTCCTCGATGATAAAGATAGTAATACCTATCCACATCAGCCTTAACGTGAATAACCGCCATATAAAACATAGCTCCCCCAAAAGCATAAAGATTTGCCTTTACTCCGACAAAAGCACTTACATCTTTATTTACTTCCTTCAGATCTGGCCAATCGTAATCTTCAGCCTTATAAACATTGTATTTGTTAATTGCATCATTATACCTATTTCCAAAATATTTCCACTCGCTCTGAAAATCAACTATATTACGAAAAGATGCATTCTCCGGCTCAAAACCATAAAATGATATATCGTGCGAGTATCCAGTCTCACCAATTATATTCCCTCTTTCATCGAACAAAGTAGTTCTATCCCAGTCATTATTATCTTCATAGAAGTAAAAGTCATTCTCGGTTTCTCGCTCGGCCACCTCGCCGCTGGCGTTGTAGTAATACGGCTCCGTGCAGATGGGGATGGGCTTGGTCTTGAAATGGGAGATCGTGATGACGTCGTCCACGCAGCTGTCCGTCTCGCGGACGTACTTGTACCAGAGGAACTTCACGCCGGTGATGTCCACGCACTCCTTCGCGGCCACGCGGAAGGAACGCTCGCAACGGGCGGTTCCCTCCCCGTTCCAGACCAGGATCTGCGCGGGGCCATCGGCCTTGTACTCCAGCACGTAGGTGCGGTCGTCCACGCGCGTCACGGACACGTACTCGGGCTTGTCGGACTTGACGTTCACGTCCTCGGTGGCCTTCAGGGTCACTTCGTTGTACTTGGTCACGCAGAGCTCCTTGATGGATTCCTCGCCGTTGTCCGTCGCGCCGGCCGCATCCACGGTCCAGGTGAACGTCTTGCTCTGGCGCACCTCAGTCAGTGATACGTCAAAGGGCTTGGAGACAATCGTCTTCTCTTCGGGATTATGGGGAGCGTCGGGGTCCTTCTTGTGACATCCCGCCCCAACCAGGGCAATCACGGCCAAAGCCAGTGCAATTGGTGTAAGTCTTTGTGGTTTCATAGTCCAAATATAGTATATAATGTATAATTATCAAAACTCGAATTAGTTATGCAAGGAAAATAAATAAACAGCAAGGCCTGAGAAGCCCTGCTGTTTATCGTTTTCGTTTAGTTCTTGTGAGTTCTCCATTTTCCAAAGTCTTCATACGTGTCAAAAGGCACGTTCATGTAGTAACCGGCGCAGAATGCGTAAGGCGCTTTGGGGATTGTTACATAGATATAATCACCGATGAATTGGCTTGCTCCGATAGGTGCATCGGGACAGAGAGCGACATATGCAACATTATGTTGACAAAATGTTTCCAAACTCATCTGACAACGAGAGTTTTTCTCTCTATTTTCTTCATCATACTCTCCACTCCAGAAGGTGTAATCGTATCCCTTTGTTTCAAGATAATCTCTCCACTCTTTTGATACGTTGAAGTGATTCATTTCGACGACACGATAAGAGGTGTTCTCGGGTATGACGCCCTTGAAAACAATCTTGTGAATAGTCGTTTGATTGATGTCATTGGTTTTCTCGCCTGCGGTAAAATCAATGAGACAGTTCATCTCCTTAAGCGCTTCTTCATCAGGGCCGTAGAGCGGAAGTTCCATGTCCTTTCCGTCTACTTCGACGATAAAGGCTATCGGCCATACGAGTTGTTGAGACTTTACCGTGAAGGAGATTTTGTTTTCCGAGCTTCCGTTCCCGTTCCACACTTCTATGACAGCCTCACTACCATAGGGGATAAGGGGGCGCTTGAGGATAAAGGTTGTTTCGTTGATTTTTTCCACCTGAACAGCGCTGGGGAGGGACGACGTGATATTGACTCCGGTGAAAGATCCGGTAGGGTCGTCCGGAACGACCGTGAAGGAAATGGTACTATAGGTCGTGACGTACATCTGGTCGATCTGCTCGTCGACAGAGTCCGTTTTGCCGTCCTTTGATACGGTCCAGGCGAAGTCCGTTCCAGTGCGGGTCTCAACGGCGGTCAAGGTAAAGCCGGCGCCGACGTATTCGTGGATTTCAGGGTTCGGGTACTGGGGAAGCTCGGGGGCGGGCTTATTGCAGGACGCAAACATGATGGTGGCCGCTACGGCCATGAGGGAAAGAATAGCTTTTTTCATGATAATGAATTATTAAGTGGTTGATTAAAATGCAAGATAAGTTACCATCCGGACGTCGTATTGTGACAGCCATTGACGGATGCTATCACTGTCATAGGCGACTTCGAAGTAATCCTCGAACGGAAGGCCATCCGTGCGACGTGTTCCGAAAATGATATTCGCTTGAAGGTATGGAGTGGGCCAATAGCTCTCCTTTGTCCAAGTGTCGCCATTCTGAACCCAACGTGTTGCATTATGGCTTGGATGGATTTTGTTTAGCTCTCCACTGAGGTAGCTACTGGCATATTTGAAATAACTGGAGGAGTAGATCTCCCGATTGGAAAAAGTCTCATTTGCGGCAAGATCGTAGGTGATGCCCATTGATTCGATATCGGAGTATTCGAAGCATTCCTTATCATAATGTCCTCCCCCGATTTCGATGGCCTCGGTATAGGGAATTACTCCCTGGAGATAGATGGATATGGAGAAATGCACGGGGAAAGCAAAGCTCCTCTTCGGTCCCGACAGGTTGGAGTACACGGCGTTATTTGCAATCGAGTAACGACATGTGTACACGTGCCATCCGGTAATTTCAACCGTTCGCACGGCCACGGTCTCATCCTCTTTTATCAGCTTGACTGAAAGGGTCTGGGGGCCTCTTGCTATCTCCCTGTCGGTTAGTTGAAAGAGGACATGGCTTTTATCTGTGGTCTGATAACCGGTGACGGTCTGGTTATTGGTCGTGTTGGAAAGGATGGCCTCCAAGGTCGCGTCCGTTCCAAGTTCGATATCGAGCATGTGAATGAGGCCTAATCCCACGCGGGCGTTTCGATTCCAGTTCTCCTGTCCAGAACTCTTTTCGTACAACCTGGGTTCAAACCCGCAGACAGAGAAGGAGTGGGATGTCTCGATGAGGACGTCGCCGGTGGCTACTGATACTATGCGTCCTTTCACGGAGTGTTCCCCTGCCGAGGTTCCCACCGACGGAACCTCCAGGAGGAACTCTCCGCCATTGAGGTTAATCGGTTCGATGGCTTTATTGTCAAAGAAGAATTCCACAGTGTTTTTCCCCGGAATCAGACCCTTCACCTCTCCGGAGAGTGTGAACACATCTGGAATGAATACGATGTCGGATGTGGGGTGAAAAGAGAGTTCAACGGGGAGAGAGTTGTCTTTGACCTGTAGTGAGTAGACATAGTCCCAACTATCTTCCTTCGAGGTAACAGTGAACGTTACCATTGCGCTTACGGGTGATTCTGCGACCAGCGTACCGAGTAGCGATGTCTCTTTCTCGACCAGAGTCACGGAGAGCGCATCTTCCGGAGCATTGCACGTGTAGGAAAGAGTGGCATCACCTTCGATGTCGCAGACGAACCGGCACTCATGTGTGCCCACATCAAAGACGAACGTCTCCTTCTGTGAGACTGGTACACCGTCAATGGCAAGGGAGCCTTGCGGGCGTTTCAGCTCGCTGTCAACGACCGTGTAACAGGCATTTCTTCTGATGACAAGTCCATCTTCCTCCTGCTTGGAGATAGTGACGGTCAGTTGATGGTCTCCTCCTTTTGTGAAGGAATCCCGTTCGAGTACGAAGACATTGTTTTCGTTCGGGGACAGATGGCCGTGTACTGTATCAAAGCTATCGCTATGACGGATGCAAACGTCCCAAGGTGTTGTGTCCTGGTCGGACTGGATCTGGAGGATAATCTGAGGGTATTCTCGTATCTCCCCATTGGAGATATATCCATCTTTGGTCTCCATCACAATGACTGGAGTTGAAGTGGAGTTGTGCTCTGTTTTTGCGCAAGACTGCGCCAACAGGAATAGAACGGGGACAATAAGTACCTTGGTAACAGAGAGGTTCGCCGGGAGTAATTTGGTGGCATTCATGTTAGAATGTTTTTCTATCTTGTCGTAAATATAGTCATTTTCCAAGATATTTTTCATCTTGCATTATGAATTTTTATAAAAGACAAAAGATTCTTCCCGTTGGCTTTCAGTATTCCGTAGAATCTTTCTGAAAACCGACGGGAAGAGACTATTCTTGTATGTTATCTTTTGTTTGGTCTTGCTTGCAGCTCCAACGGTTCGAGCTCTTTCGCATTGACGGTTACCCGGGTTCTTCTGCTGCTGGAAAAGATTGTCACGGGCGTGTTGGCGGCGACACGGCCGTCCTTTGAGGTGATTCCAACGACGGTGACTGTCGGTCCGGCCTTCATAGACCTCTCGATGTAATACGGGTTATCGTTCCAGCGGAGCTTGGCCCCGGGTCGAATGTAATCGAAGAAGGTTTCGTCATCCTCCGGATAGTAGGGTTCCTTCAATGCTCCAAAAAGGAGTTTGAGAAGGTAAGTCTCATCCTCAACGATCACGCCGCAACGGCTTGCGTCACGAAAATCCGGGACGTCTTTCTCCAAGTTCGTCTCGGTGGAGATGTCGAAATGTAGCTTTCCATCCACGAAGGAGATCGCAACGATGGTACCTGAGTAGGAGCAGTATTTATCCTGGAGCGTTGCAGAGATGCTGTTATCCGGGTCAAGGAAAATCTTCGGTCGCCCGGGATGGCACCGTGCATAGTCAGCCATGTAGGTCAACAGCGCATCATGCGATGCTCGGTCCACCTCCTCCTTCAAGTCGCACATCGCCATCACGGCATTGGCCGTCAGCTTCAATGGCGACAGACGCCGTACGTGCCGCAGCGCACAGGTGGACCAGCTCGTAGCCCCCTGAAGGAGCCGACGCGTAGGTTTGCCGTCCTGGTCTGCCTCATAGAAGACGGGGGAGAGATCTTGGAAATCCCGGATAAGGGCTTTCCCGTAGTGGCGGAAACCCATGAAATAGGCATCGCACTGTTCTACGCCATTGAAATTGTAATCGAAATAAATATGCACCTTGTCTCCTACCTGGAGTGCAAGTGCAAGGAATTCCAACGAAGTCATTGCTATTTGTTGTTTATTCTGTTTGTGATTTCGATATCGAAACTCTTTTCACTCCTTTCGAGTCCGCATCCTGAACGGAAGCGCAGTGTCGTTCGTTCCAGGAGGCGGACACCGGAGTAGGCGGATTGAGCGGTGGCGGCTGAAAGGAGGGCGAGATCCTTCCTATGGAAGACGATTTCGTCCCCGCCTATAACCACAATCCATTGTCGCGACGTGCGCATGCGGAGGAATCCTCCGATACATCTGTACCTTGTCATACTCACATTGAACCGCCACATTTACGGAAAGCCCCGGCAGGCAGCGACCAGCCTTCGCCGTCACGGAGAATGACTGGCCTGGTGTACTCGTAGGAGGTGGCCAGGACCGCCAGCTCCTTGGTTATCTCTGGATAGGGGCTGCCCTTACTGATGAGCGTGGCGAGGTCGGTGTCCCGCTTGAGGGTGTATCCGAAGTCCTTCTCAAAGGCGATGAGTCTGTCGGCCTGCAGGCGGCTGATGCAGGCGGCGCTGGCGAACTGGTCCTTGTTGCCGAAGACGCAGAACTTGCAGGAGCAGCGGCCGAACCCCATCTGATAGCATGGGTGGGGCCGGATCCGGTACTTCTCCAGCAGGTCCCAGACCTTCGTTTCGGACCAGTCCCGGAGGGGGCGCATCCTGTCGATGTGACGCCAGGCGTTACGACCGTTCCGAAGGTCGGCCCGGTCGGGTTCGAAGACGGGATACCGGGCCCGCTGCCGGCTCTCCTCGCCGCGCTCCCCGGAGAGCACCAGCGTCCGGATACCCCGGAAGCGCGGGTCATGACGGAGGGCCGTGGCGCAGACGTCGATTTTAAGGTATGCGCTGCACCAGCGTGTCCGGAGGTCCGGGGACGCCTGGGGGAACCGTCTCCTGGTGGAAGGGGTCCCGCGTGTTCCGCCGAGGGTCTGGACAGTCCCGTCCACGGCCTCGTAGCTGACGGGGGCCGTCAGGCTGTTGTTGCGGAGCATCTCCCGGAGGAAGCCGCCGTCCTTCCACTGGAAGAGGATGGGGATGCCCATGGCTTCGCCGACCTTACGGCAGTAGTCCGGCGTCACCTCCCAGTCGAAGAGGCTTGGGCCGCGGCCGTCAATCTCCTGGTGCCAGAGTTCGATTTTCTCTTTCGGGACACCGTTTTCCAGAAGGAAGAGAAGGCAGGCTGTGCTGTCCTTCCCGCCCGAGAAACTGACGATGTATTTGTCGTAGCTGTGAAGGTCGATATCCATTGGGTGTTGGTTAGGAGTGTGGTCAATTGTTCGTTAAGCCGGCCGAATGCAAAAGATATCATCCGCCGGTTGCGCATGTGTCAAACCGTCGGATGATATCTGGTTGTGAGATTCCATGTATTCCGAAAACGTGTATTTCTGAGATATGGACCAGTGCTATAAAGAAAAAGCCCCGGGCCAATGCAGGCCCAGGGCATTAGGATATATGTTACGGAGTCTGTGAGGAGCTTACTCCACTTCTTCGATGGCGTATGCCACGGAATCGTCTTGGAAGGCTGTCTCGCCCACCAGGAGTATGGGACTCTCGTCCTGATAGATTCCGGGACCCTTGTACCAGGTCATGTCGGCTTTTTCTCCGAAGTCTTCCTCAATGGTCTTCGCCGTTTCAGCGACGGTCTTTTCGTCTTCCCATGTCCAGATGCCACACTCGTAGGGGTTTCCTGTTTTGGCCAGTTCCGTCAGGGCCTCTTTCCTCCCCGTTGTAATGGCGCTTCGCGTTATGATAATAAGCGGGAATACTGTGGTGCTTCAGCCCGCAGATGAGAGCGGAGCAAGTCACCTTTGTTTTTGAAGTTCGATGTAGCATTGGACCGTATCCTGGGATATGTGTCCGATGCTTTCGCAGAAGTAGGACTTGCTCCAGAGGACGGATGCTCCCCATCTCCGGCGCAGCCTGGGAAAGAGGCGCAGCAGCTCGTGGGATGTATATCCCATGAGCTGCGAAGCCAGCCAGGAAGGCTCCGTGACCTGCCGTGCAAAGACGAAGACATGCACGTGGTCAGGCATGGTTTCCATCTGTCCGATACGGATGCCGAGTGAACGACATTTGGCTCGGATGAGGCGTTTTCGGTACTTCGTACACTATATCAAGTGGAAGCCGACATTGTACACGCAATGTGCTGAATGAGTGCATTTTGATTTCATATTCTCAAGTATTTTTACTATATTTGTAATAGGTCAAAGGACTTGAGAATATGATGACATACACATACAAGCTCTATCGAAACAAGCGGACGACGAAGCTGGACGCGATGCTGCGTGAGGCTTGCTTTGTGTGGAACCACGCCCTTGCTTTGCAGAAGCGGTTCTATTCCCTTTTCGGAAAGTATGTTCCTTGTCGGAAGATGAAGGCGCATTTTGCAAAGCGTATCACCAGAAGGCTCTTGCACAGCCAGTCGGCACAGGAGATACTGGAACGGCTTGATTTGTCCTACAAACGCTTCTTTGACCATTTGAGCCGCCGTCCGCCGAAGTTCCGCAAGGCACGGGATTTTTCCAGCATCGTCTACAAGCAAGGCGGGTTTAAGCTCAACGGCAATGTGCTTGTCGTCAATTCCATCAAACAGCATTTCCAGTTCTCGTTTTCCCGTCCGTACGAAGGGAAGATTCGTCAGATACGCATTAGGCGCAGCCGTCTAGGCGAGTACTATTTGTACATTGTCACGGACGCTGTCGCCGGGTTCTGTGCCCACGGAAAGTCACGCGAGGGTGCATCCGTGGGTATGGACTTCGGCCTAAAGACGTACCTTACGCTCTCGGATGGGACGAAGATTGACAATCCGCTGTTCCTGAAACGGGGTTTGAATGAGCTTCGTCGTAAGTCCCGTGCGCTGTCCCGATGTGAGAAAGGCTCCAATCACCGCAAGGCGCGGAGAAAGGACCTGGAGCGTTGCCATGAGCGTATCCACAATCGCCGCGAGGACTGGCAGTGGAAGGAGTGCCATGAGCTTTGCAGGAAGTACGATACGATTTGTATCGAGGACCTGAGCCTTCTCGGCATGACGCGGCTCTGGGGCCGAAAGGTCAATGACCTGGCATTCGGCGCTTTCGTCCGGAAGCTTGAGTATGTGGCTTCGAAGTACGGGACGGAAGTGGTCAAGGTTGACCGTTTCTACCCGAGTTCGAAGACATGCAGTGTATGTCAGTATGCCAATGAGCATCTTTCTCTCCGTGAAAGGCGTTGGACCTGTCCTTCTTGCGGTACAAGCCACGACAGAGACTTGAATGCAAGCATAAATATCTTGAGGCAGGGCATTGCCTCATCCGGGAGCATCCGTAAGACCGTGCTTGCACGGCGGGAGGCGTTAGCCACCGGAGAATCCCCTGTGCTTTAGCCGGGGGAGTATGTCAAAGGGGTCACATTTGGCGATGATTCTATACTGTTTCATGTTAATTCTCCTTGTCCTGCTGTTTTCTGCTCTTTGCGATCATGATTCCTACGCTGACTACGACGGCCACATCAGCCAACAGGGTACAAATCAACAACCCGGAGTAGGCATTGTCGCCAAGGTTATCCACAATCAAAGGTTTGGAATCGAGAGCGGTAGCAGTAATAGCAATTGCCAACACGAGAAGAACGAGTATGTCGTTAGCTAGTTTTGCTTTCATGTGTTTATGACAGCGACTTTAAGATATACTGTAAAAGGAACGAGCCGAGAGCTATAATCAGATACACCAAGGAATCATAGAAATAATCATCTGCTTGCTTAATTTGTGCTTTGGCGTATTTTATTTTTTCTGATCTTGGCAAATTCTTGAATGATTCTTCATGAACTTGATGCGGGATTTCGTATTTTATAATACCGATGCACTTACTACCCCTTAAAAAGGCACCCAATAAGCCTACGCACATAAGTAAGGTAAGCATAATCTGTACAAGTTCCCAAAGTATTATAATAATATTATCCATTATCTCGTGCAGTTTAAATTCTTGCCACTGGTTATTAGATGGGACATTCAAATATACAATGAATTTTTGATATAACGTTTATATTGCTTGGTTTATCTCTATTCTCGTCGGCATCACCATGGCTTCGCACCAGACCTTGGCCATTACCGTCACGACGGCGTTGCCAAGGTACTTTTTCTGCTCCTCCTGCGTTCCCACCAGGACGTAGTCCTTAGGGAAGCCCTGGATAAGCTTCAGCTCGGAGATGCGCAGCATCCGCATGGAGATGTCGATAATGCCGTAGGCGTACATGAAGCGTTTGATCTCGCGCATGACCAGGCTGTCGTCGGCGTCGATGACGTAGGCGAGGCCCTTGGGGGTCTCCCGTATGAACGACGGCAGGTGCTTCCCGCCGGTGCTGACGGTGGCCAGCTGTAGCGGCAGCTTGTCCTGCCGGGCGATGACCGTCGGGGCCGGTGCGTCGACCGAGCCGCCCTTGGAGTCGAACTGGGGATTCACGAGG
>Ga0265300_10001327_pt1 | contig 23408 bp, 9 predicted proteins | sample AusTroGonzalo_MG_FD_193482 | JGI IMG/M metagenome (GOLD analysis project Ga0265300, IMG submission 193482) | Bovine rumen microbial communities from tropical cattle in Woodstock, Queensland, Australia - Gonzalo_03 | ecosystem: Host-associated > Mammals > Digestive system > Stomach > Rumen ...
CACCGAGAACAATTCATGGGTTCTTATAAATGGTTCGCAGACCAACAAGTGGTATATAGGTACAGCATCAAGCAATAGCGGTAATGGTCTGTACATTTCTAATGATAATGGAACAACAAATGCTTATACCGTAGATTTGCTTTCATTTGCTTATGCTTATAGGACTATAAGTATGGAAACTGGTGACTATGTTGTTTCATACAAATGGAAAGCACAAGGTGAAAGTCAATATTATGACTTTATACGTGTTTGGTTAGCTCCAGCTTCATTTGCATTTACTGCAGGACAGTCACCAAATGGCGGAACAAGTGTATATGATTATTGGTCTGGTAATAATCCAAGCGGATGGATTTCTTTGGATGAAAGTCATAGTTTGAATCAAGTTTCATCATGGCAAAGCCAGACTTTGACAGCCAGTGTTCCAGCAGGTACCTACAATCTGGTATTCATGTGGGCTAACGATGGTAGCGGTGGTTCACAGCCTCCTGCATCTATTGACAACATTAGCATTACACAGATTACTTGCCCTGTAGTTTCTAACCTCGAAGCTAGCAATATCACGACAACCTCTGCTGATATTACTTGGACTGAACGCGGAACTGCTACTGCATGGGATGTAGTTTTCTCGGCTGAAGAACTTGGCGATACACAACTTGCAGCTGCAACTCCAGAATATGTAGATGCAGCAAGCTATCAGGCAACAGAACTTACACAAAATACACCTTATTACATATATGTTCGCGCTCGCTGCTCGGCAGAAGACCAGTCCGAATGGGTTGCATTGCAGTTCCGTACCGAATGTGGAGAAAATGCTATTCCGTATACGCAGAACTTCAACGATTATGCTGCAACTGGTTATTCAACAGCAGGTGTAATGCCGGATTGCTGGAGAGTAAACTATTCGGGTACATCACAGAACTATGCTCCGCATGTATGTAATTATACATATTATGCTCCTGGTACAGACAACTATATTATAATGGTTGCTGCTCAGAATGAAACAGTAGGACAATATTCGTACGCTATATTCCCACATGTTGAAGGCGGTTATGCAAACAGATTTGTTTCGTTTGACAAACGAATCAGTAGCGTTAGCAACGGTACATTGTCGCTTGGTTACATGAATGGAAATAATTTTGTTTCTCTTACTGATGTAACTGTAACAACAGCGGGAACTTCATTCTCTTATGTTGTACCTAATACAGTTCCTGCCGAAGTTACACTTGCTTTCAGGCTTGCCGCTACTTCGACATCATACGCATATTTGGGAATCGACAATGTATTTGTTCGCGAAACATCGTCGGACAACACCATTCTTTCGTATTCGGCATCAACCGATCAGGGCAATGCTATATGCTCGGTTGACAATGAGGCTCACACTATTTCGGTAGAGCTTCGTTCGGGTTATGTTGCTGGTAATGGTATCAGACAGATAATTGTTCCTAACGATGAAAATGCAATAGTACAGCAGCAGACTGCAACTGATTTTGTAACTCCGCCTAACTACTTACAGTGGTTTATGACTACAGCAGATACCGCAGTTGTATATAAGGTGACTGCAGAAAACGGTGCTGAACAGCTTTACAATGCAACTATAACAGTTGAATCATGTGCTGCTCCATCAGTTTTGGCTTCAGAGCAAACGTCCGCAACCAATGTAAACTGCTCGTGGACTCCTGCAGAAGGTACTTCTGCATGGGACTTCTACTGCTCAACAACTCAGTTGACACCAGCAGACCTCAACGCACTTACATCAAGCGACTATACAATAGTTAATGTCGCAAATACCAGCTATACCGTAACAGGTGAAACTACTTACTACTGGTATGTACGCACCGATTGCGACGGAAGCTACAGCGCATGGCAGGAAAGCTCGTTCACAACTTGGGAAAACTGCGTTGCTCCTACAAATATTAATACTGCAGTTATTAATGACAATGACATAGTTGTTTCTTGGAATGTTCAGGATAATCTGCCTCTTGGAGAAGCATACGGCATAGGAGCAGATAGCTTTGAAAGGAATCAGGTTAGCGAAGGTTCGTTGTCATATACCAATGGAACTTATCCATGGTCAATAGTTTCTGCGGATGCTCATTCCGGAAGCAAGTGTCTCGTGAGTGCAAGCGGTAATCATTCAACCACTTCAGAGATAACCGCAACAGTAAATTACGACGAACCATTTGAGTTCTCGTTCTGGTACAAGGTTTCTTCTGAGTCCGGTTGGGATTATTTCTATTTCTATTTGGATGGTGAACAAAAACTCTCACAATCTGGTACAGTGGCATGGTCGCAGTACACGACTACATTGGCTGCTGGTAGCCACACTTTGTCGTGGAGATATACAAAGGACGGTTCTACATCAAGCGGAAGCGACTGTGTATGGATTGACGATGTCACATTGCCAATGTATATGATGGTTCCAGGTGGAAATTCAAGCGTTGTAGTTTATAGGAATGATGTTGAACTTGCAACAGTTCCTGCAACTCAGACTCACTATACAGACGAAGGTCTTGAAACTGGCAACTACTGCTACACCATTAAGACTATATGCCGCGCAGGCAGCGAATCCGATTTCTCGGCTCCTGTATGCCAGGATATCACCTCTTGTTTGGCTGTAACTAACATGTCGGCTACTAATGTTACCGCTAATTCGGCTACAATAAGCTGGGCTCGTGGTGATGCTGAAACAGCATGGAACATTACAGTAAATGGCGGTTCGCCTATTGCTCTTACCGAGGCATCGGAAGGTGTAACTGTTAATGGAAATGTTATTACATATGATGTTGCAGGTCTTGAACCTATGACCGACAACACTGTTGCCGTTCAGTCGGACTGCGGTGGTTCTTTGAGCCAGTCGTGGACTAGCATAAACTTCACAACTGACCGTGTTCCTGCAACATTGCCATATATCTGCAATTTCGAAGATGCAGTACAGAACAACGGATGGGTATTAGTAAATGGTACTCAGACTAATAAATGGTACATAGGTACTGCTGTAAATCACGGTGGTGCAAATGGACTTTACATAACAAATGACAATGGAACAACAAATGCATACACTACTAGTGCGGCACAGTTCGTTTATGCTTACAGACAGATAGCTGTTCCTGCAACTTCGGATTATGTTGTTTCGTATGACTGGAAGGCAAACGGAGAAGGCAACTACGACTATATCCGTGTTTGGCTTGCTCCAACTACAGCAACATTGACAGCAGGTCAGCTTCCAAATGGTTCGACTAGTGCAAATAGCTACACTTCAACAACTCCAACAGGTTGGATTTCGCTGGATGGCGGTAGCAAGTTGAATCTGGTATCATCATGGCAAACTGAGAATATGACACTTACTATTCCAGAAGGTAACTACAACCTGGTATTTATGTGGGCAAACGATGGTAGCGGTGGAACTCAGCCTCCTGCAGCTATCGACAACATAGATGTTCACGAAGTTTCTTGCCCGACTGTTGGCGAACTCGTTGCTGATGCAAGTGGTATTACAAACAACTCGGCAGTAATTACTTGGGTTGAACGCGGTTCGGCAGAGGCTTGGGAAATCATCGTTTCTTCGTCATCGTTGAGCGATAGCCAGCTTGCATCGGCAGAATCAGTTACTGTAACAGGAACTACTTATTCTGCAACTGGTCTTAATGCTGTAACTACCTACTATGTATATGTACGCGCTAACTGTGACGCTAGCGACAACAGCGAATGGGTAAATACAACATTCTCAACCGTCGCTGCTTGTGCAACTCCTGACGGATTGCAGGCTACCAATGTTTCTGCTACTTCGGCAACAATCACTTGGAATGGTTACACTGCATCACAATGGACTTTGGAATACAGAATCGGTACTGCTGGTACTTGGACTCCAGTCGAAAGCATCAATGAATCTTCATACACTCTTACAACTGTAGGAAATACAACCTACAATGTAAGGATTAAGGCAGTATGCGGTGTCGATGAGGCAAGCGACTATTCTGCAATCCTAAGCTTTACAACTCCATGCGAAGCATTGACAGTTGATGAAGATCATCCATATACTGAAGGTTTCGAGTCAACAGCTGCATACGAAATTCCTAGTTGCTGGGAACGTATTGTTTCCTATAACTCGGGAACGTATGAGTATCCGTATGTGTATAACTATTCTACTTACTCACATGAGAGCACAAATTCGTTGAGGATGTACACATATTATTATAATGCACCCGAAAATGTTATAGCAATGCCAAGAATGAACAATATCAATACTTTGCAGGTATCGTTCTGGGCAAGGTACTATAGCACTAATCCACAGTCGTTCCAGATTGGTTATGTAAAGAATGGAGTATTTACAGCTGTAGAAACTCTCTCTCTTACAGCAACACACCAGAAGTTCACTGTATATATGAACGAAGTGCCTGCTGATGCAGAGGCTATAGCCTTCCGTTCATACCACGCGACTTCAAGTGCGTATGCACATATCGACGACATCAATGTTAGCGTAATACCTACTTGTGTAGAACCTGCAAATGTTGCCGCTTCGAATGTTTTGTCTGAAACAGCATCGATTACATGGACTGATGTAAATCCTGCAACTGCATGGCAATATCAGCTCAATGGTGGCGATGTTGTTGATGTTGATGCACAGCCGATAGAACTTACAGGTCTTACTGCAAATACCGAATATACAGTAAATGTTCGTACTGTTTGCGGTACTGATGAATATTCGGCTTGGTCAAATGTAACATTTGTAACAGCATGTGATATCATATCGGCTTTGCCATGGAGTGAAAACTTTAACTCATTGAGTTCGGGTATTCCTAATTGCTGGGATAACACAGAGGGAACAACAACCACCGATTCTTACAAGTGGAATTTCTATTCAACAGGTCACGATGGCGCAGGTCTGAGATTCAATTCTTATACGAATAGCTCAGGCAATACCAATATGCTTAAGACTCCTATCTTTGATTTGTCGGCATACGATGGCGCAGTTCTGAAATTCTGGTACAAGAATCCAGCTGGTGGAGACTTCTCTGTATATGTATCAACTGATGGTGGAACAACTTATACTCAGAATACTTTGGCTACTGGTTTGACAGGAACTTCTAGCTGGACTGAAATGACATACGACCTTTCTCAGTACATGGTATCAAATGTTGTAGTTGTATTCAAGGGAACTAGCAATTATGGATATGATGATGCGTACATCTATCTTGATGATGTATCAATTCATGAACCATCGTCGGATGCAGAAATTGTTGCATTCTCATTTGCTGAGGAAGTTGAACCTGCTGTTATAAATAGTACGGATGCTACCGTTACAAGCGTTGTAGCATACTCTACCGCAAGCCTCAACGGACTTGTTCCTACTATATCAGTTTCCGACTTTGCAACTATAAGTCCTGCTAGCGGTGTCGCTCAGGATTTCACCTCACCTGTTACTTACACTGTAACAGCAGAAGACGGAACAATCAAGGAATGGACGGTAAATGTCAGCAAGATGGCTAATGCTTCATCTGAAAAGGACATTCTTTCGTTCACATTCAACGGACAGGTTGGCGAATCGGTAATCGATGCTACTGCACATACAGTTACTGCTACGGCAAGCTTTAATGTCAATATTGCAAGCGTTACTCCTGCTATCGAGGTTTCGCCTATGGCAACAATAAGCCCTGCAAGTGGAGTTGCTCAGGATTTCTCGACGCCAGTTACATATATAGTAACTGCTGAGGATGAAACAACTCAGGAATGGATTGTTACTATAACTCAAAATGAAGAATCACTTGCAAGTCTGCCTTACAGCTGCGACTTCGAGGATGTTGCAGAAAATGCAAATTGGATCCTCGAAAATGGTACTCAGGCTAACATGTGGTATATTGGTACTGCTACAAACAATGGCGGAGCCAACGGTTTGTACATCTCTAGTAACAATGGCGTAAGCAACACTTACAATACAAACAGTGAGACATATAGTTATGCTTATCGTCCTATTGAAGTTGAAGAAGCTGGTCACTATGACATCAGTTTCGATTGGAAGTCAAACGGTGAAGAATATTACGATTTCCTCCGTGCATTTGCTGTTCCCGTATCTGCAAGTCAGAATTTGGTGGCTGGCGAAGACAATGGAATCGAAGCATATTATTCAACTGGTTATGTTCCTACTGGCTGGATTGATATTGCAAATCCTGCAGGTGAACTTAGCGCAGAAACTACTTGGCAACACAGCGAAAAGGCAGTTGCCCTTGAAACTGGAATATACAATGTAGTATTCTTCTGGGAAAACGACCTTTCTGATGGTGACCAGGCTCCTGCTGCTATCGACAACATTAGCATCGAGCGTTCTACATTCACAATCACAGCTTCTGCTGAAGGTTTCGGTTCGATTGAGCCATCCGGTGAAATTTCTGTTGCTGATGGTGCTACTCAGTCATTCACTATGACTCCTATCGCTGGATTCGCACTTTCGAGCCTCTTGATTGATGGTGTTGACCAGTTGTCGCAGGTTGTAAACAACACCTACACATTCGAAAATGTAAGTGCTGACCATACTATCGTTGCTTACTTCGATGCAGAACATATCATTACTGCAACTGCAGGCAATGGTGGTACAATTAGTCCTGCTGGACAGGTCACTGTTGGAAACGGTGGAAATATGACTTTCACAGTTACTGCAGATGAAGGTTATGTTGTTTCAAGCGTACTCGTTGACAATGTAGAACAAATTACAGATGATGTTGTTAGAACAACTTTCAACTACCCCTTCACAAATGTAACAGAGGACCATACAATTGCAGCTTCGTTTGTAACTGCTCCATCGCACATAATTACAGCTACGGCAAGTGCAGGTGGTTCTATATCGCCGAGCGGTCAGGTTACTGTTCCTTACAATGGTTCGCAGACATTCGAATTTACTCCTGACGAAGGTTACAGACTGGCTAACATAGTTGTTGATAATGGTCCTGCTACTGCAGAAAATAACACTTACACATTCACAAATGTTATTGAAGACCATACCATCACTGCTAACTTCGCTGTTAACAGCTACAACTTGACAATACATTATGTATATGCCGACAACACAACTGCAGCTCCAGATCATACAGAAACAGTAGCATTCGGTACTGAATATTCTGTTGCATCTCCTGCTATTGCTGGTTATACTGCCGACCCAGAAACGGTTGCAGGTACAATGCCGGCACAGGATGTTGAAGTAACTGTTACATACAATGCAAACAGCTACACATTGACAATACATTATGTATATGCCGACAATACAACTGCTGCTCCTGATCATACTGAAACCGTTGCATTCGGTGCAACATATTCGGTTGAATCACCTGTTCTCGATGGTTACACAGCTGACCAGTTGACAGTTGCAGGTACAATGCCGGCAGAAGATGTTACAGTAACTGTTACATACACAGCTAACGCTCCAGAAACCTACACATTGACAATACATTATGTATATGCCGACAACACAACAGCTGCTGACGATCATGTAGAAACCCTTGCTGCAGGTGCAACTTATTCTGTTGCTTCTCCAGTAATTGACGGTTACACTGCTGACCAGCCAACAGTAGCAGGCACAATGCCGGCACAGAATGTTGAGGTTACAGTAAGGTACACTGCTAATTCAACTGAAACTTACACATTGACAATACATTATGTATATGCCGACAATAACACTACCGCTGCTGCTGACCATGTAGAAACCCTTGCTGTTGGTGCAACTTATTCTGTTGCTTCTCCAGTAATCAACGGTTACACTGCAGACCAGCCAACTGTAGCAGGTACAATGCCGGCACAGAATGTTGAGGTTACAGTAAGGTATACTGCAAATACAACAGAAACCTACACTTTGACAATACATTATGTATATGCCGACAACACCACCGCAGCTGCTGATCATGTAGAAACTCTTGCAGAAGGTGCTACATATTCGGTTGCTTCACCGGCAATCGCTGGTTACACTGCCGATCAGGCAACTGTCGCAGGTACAATGCCAGCTCAGGATGTTGAAGTTACTGTTAGATATACAGCTAGCTCGTCGACAACTTACACAATTATAGCAACGGCAGGAGCAAACGGTACTATTACTCCAAGTGACATTGTATATGTTCCAGAAGGAGCAAACCAGACCTTCAGAATTACTCCGAACAGTGGTTACCGTATTGCTACTGTAATGGTTGATGGTGTAAATGCTATGGATGATGTTGTTGACAATCTGTACACCTTCTATAATGTAAGAGCTGATCATAGTATTGATGTTACATTCACAAATAGCGATGCTGTTGATGAATACACTGCTGGTTCGTTGTCGGTTTACCCGAACCCGAACAACGGTATGTTCAGCATTGACTTTGCTAATATCAACGGTGAAGCTACCTACCAGCTCATAGATGCTCGTGGTGCTATTGTTGAAACTCGTGACATCAATGTGATGAACGGTGATACAATGAACTTCAGCTATGAACTCCGTCCTGGTGCTTACTTCGTAAGGGTAATCACTGCCGACAGGGTTTATGTTGAGCAGATTGTTGTTGAATAATCAACGCGATTTGAATAATAAAAAGGTCGTCCATTCGGGCGGCCTTTTTTGTTAGTCAAAAACCTTGAGAAGACAACCATGACAACCTTGGACAACGTTGCAATTCGATCAAAGAAGGTTGTCTTTTGAAAAAGAAGACACCCTTGACTACCTTGGACAACATTGCAACTCAAATAGAAAAAACTTATTGTTGTCCGCTAAAAATAGGAATAGTACATGTAATTAAAACATTATCAAATGTTTATGTGACAATATGAATAAGAGGGCTCGTCCGAAAACCTGATTGAACCAGCGATACGGAACGGGGAGCTGTGTGAAATCGGTTGTCCGAAACGTTGCTTGCAACCTCACGAAGTAATCTGTTAACGGATTATTATAGAGCAGATTACTCACTTCGTTTCGTGAGAGAGTTCCGTACAAACAGGCTCACACGACACGTTCCTTAGTCGGTTCGCTTTGTTTTACGGAATGACCAAAGAGAGTTTTGCGGACAACAATGGGAAAAAGTTGTCATTGTTGTCCCTGTTGTCTTTTGAGAAAGGAAGACAACCATGACAACACTGGACAATGTTGCAATTCGAACGAAAAAAGTCCTCATTTCTTGTTCTTGTTGCCTTTGAGAAGAAGACAACCTAGACAACTCTGGACAATGTTGCAATTCGAACATGGAAAAAAGTTGTCTTTGTTGTCTCTGTTGTCTTTTGAAAAAAGGAAGACAACCTTGACCAATGATATGGTACATATAGAAAAAAATGAGGCTATCCAAAATATGGACAGCCTCATTTGTAAATAGTTAAACAATTAAATTACTTTACAACCTTAATGGTTTCGTTAATGCTGTTGCCAGTTACACTGATGAAGTAAACGCCTGCGCCATAATTGTCGGTTGCAATTTCTACGTTATTGCTACCGCTTGTAATTTGTGCGTTAGTCGTGTAAATCATCTGTCCGCTTACATTGTAAACGTTAATTGCAACGTTATCATTTTCGTTTGCTTCAATTACAATGTTCAGCATTTCGTTGAATGGGTTCGGGTATGCACTTATGCTTGATTCAACCGTGAATTCTTCAACAGATTCAGTTCCACCAGTGAGGTAAAGACGTGTCGAGAATGACGAAACTGCTCTCTGGCCGTTGCAACGCAGATAAAGGTTGAATGCATAAATACCTGTTGCGAGAGTGTCAACTGGATAGTCAACAACGAGTTCGTGTACTGGACCATTCTTTTCGATGAGAACCCAAGTTACATGATATGTTTGAGTACCTGCTTCAAGTTCAACATTTGTAACATGGGCATCAGCAATTGCCGAGCTATTGATGCAGGTATCAACGATGCCTGCAACCTCTTCTACGATTTCGTTGCTAATCTGGTCAGCCGAAGGCAATTCGATATAGAGGCAACCGCTAACTTCGTTGTCGGCTGCATCGGTTACATTTACGCAAACTGCACCGCTTTCGTAGATTGCAAGTGCCTGCTGGTCGCTGTAGGTGCTAGGAACATTCCATTCGTAGCTGTATGGCGGAACACCGGCAATTGCCTGAACATGTGCCACTGCAAACGGAACATCAACTGGTCCATCAGATGTAGGAACGGTAATAACTTCGATATGGTAGTTTACATCAATGTAAAGCTCGTCGAAGAGGTTCTCTGAAGGAACATATTCAACATTGAAAATTTCTGCGCCAAAGCAACCGTTGTTGTCGTTAACATATACCCAATATTCATCAGGATAAAGACCTGAAATTGATTCTGTTGTTTCGCCATTTATCCAGTAGTAAGTATAAGGAGCTTCACCGCCTGTGACAGTCAAACTTATCGAACCATTTGGATTTGTTAAACTTGTTGAATTTACAACATTGCCAGTAACATATATTGGAACATTTTCGCAGTCAGCAGGAACAGCTTCAATTGTGCTGAATTCCGAGCAACCTCTTGCATCTACTATTGTGTAGAAATGCATACCCGGGGTAACATTTTCTATAGTCAATGTATCTGCATCAGCTGTGTAGGTGTCGCCATTTTCCAATGTAACTACGTATGGAGCAGTACCATTGTTAATTCTCAATGTTACACTTCCGTTGTTGTATTGGCTATAAGAAACAATCTGGCAATCGGATTCCAAAGTAATGGTTGTGCTGTCGGTAGGAACAATAACCATACATCCTCTTACATCCATAACGCCAATAAGATATTCACCTGCAGAAAGATTGCTTATTACTATAGGCATATTGCTGGTTGCATAGTTGTAGTAGAAGGAATATTCTCCACCTATCAGCTTGTAGTAGGTGCCATAGTATGGAGCATAACCGCCAGCAAGTTCGATTGTTACCGAACCGTTTTCAATTTCTGCTGAAGTTGGATTGCTAACAGTATAGTTTACAAGTTCCAAACTGCATATTTCGCTTTCCTCAACCCTGACCTCTGTTACACAGCCGTTTGCTGCTACAATTTCGTATCTGCCAACTGTCAGACGGTCTTCAGGAATTCTGAATGTCGAAGTTGTGGTGCTACCGATGAATGGATCAGAAAGGCCTTCACAATATATTGATATTGGGTAGTAGTCGTCGCCTTCGGCAATAATGTTGACAACAACGTCTGAACTTGAATTGTAGGTAAGACGGGCAGCCATGCTGCATGTAGGCATTTCGGAAATTTCCACGGTGGTAATACATCCGTAAGCATCCATGATGTACAGAACCAACGATGTGTCCTGCATTTCGTATTCGGACAAATAGAATTCGATGTTGTCGGTTTCGTACATTGCGCCACCCCATGTCGGGTCGTAGCTGCTTATTATGTATGGAGCCATACCATTGCTGATACTGATATGTACAACTGCATGCGGATTTTCATCACCTGCTGCAAGGTTCATAGGTGTAATGCCTGTGATTTCAGCAGTTATTGTGCAGTCGAAATCAACAGTGTAGTCGCCTTCTGTACTAGCAACGCAACCATTGTGATTTACATTAAGCATGTATGAGTATTCCAACAAGCCGAATTCAACAAACTCGCTGGTGTTGAGAATTCTTCCATGATAAACATTACCATTTATAAACCATTCGTAATCGTTGTCGTCGGGATAAATCTGAGTTTCTTCCTGCGTATCCATTACTTCTGCAATGAGCATTGAAGCTGATGTAGAGTCGTTTGTATATGTTTCAACCGATACCGACATTGTTTCGCAGTTAACAAAAATTTCTATAGAACCGAACGAGGTGCATGAGCCAGTTACATCTTCCTTGTATCCGTAAATTCTGTAAGTACCGCCAGCAAGTCCGTCGAAAACATAGTCAAGGTCTGCTTCCGAAACCAGATAGTTGCTACCAATATAATCACCGTCCTCGTTGAAAACGAATACATGATATGGGAACATGTCGCTTGTGCCGAATCCGACATTTGTGATGGCTCCGTTATTATTCAAAACTGATGGGAATGTAACATTAATTTCGCTTATAGGTGAGTAGCATGAAGGTGTCATGTTGTATTCGTCGCACGAACCTTCAATCATAAGTTCGCATCCGTTATAATTAACATAAAGTTCGTATGCTTCGCCAAGGTCCTGATACTCGTAGTATGCGCCATAATAACCATCGTTCCAAATATATTGAACATTGTTTAGCATAACAGTATCACGGTTTTCGTTAAAGGTGAATGCCTGGGCATACATTACATTCGGCATAAGTGTTAAAGTGTCGTTTGAGTCGCTGAGCCTCGAGACATTGACATATAAATTGCAGTCTCTTTCAATTGTGAAATACATTGTGTCTGTGCAAAGTCCATTGTTATAATGGATTTCAAAGGCATAATCTCCAGCAGCAAGGCCCGAAACTGTAGCGGAATCAATTGCACCATCAACATATTGAACGTTCGCGTAGAAGTTTTCAACATTGTGAACAGCGCCCCAGAAGTCAACACTTTCGACTGGTCCACCAACAATAACAGAAACAGAGCCCTCATTGTTTTCCAATCCTGCAGGTCTAAGGTCCAAAAGGTCATACCAGAAACCTTCGCAGAGGTCAACATAATTTGCTTCGAACGTAGTTGTCCAAGAACAATCGTGTGCGAATACCTGAGCTTCGACATTATACAGTCCGTATTCCAAATCTTCAATGTCAGAAAAGTAAATTTGTTCCATTCCGTAACCGCCATTTTCGTAGACAAGAGAACCATTGCTGTAAATATGCCATACAATGGAATCGAAACTATAAACTTCGGCTCCAGTGTTGTCGGTAAGGTAAACACTTGCATAATTGTTTTCAAGTCTGCTCGACAAGAAAACATTTTCATCGCAGTTGCCATCTCCAACAGTTACACCCTGCTCGTAAGTGCCAGTTCTTCCATGGTCATCGGTCATCTGGATAACGTAAGTGCCGGGAATGAGGTTGTCAACCATAAACATGTCAGTAGTATCATCTTCAACTATCATGTAACGACTGCAGTATGTACCCGAAGTCCCCATAACATTAATTTCCACCGGCAAGGTATATCCCTCGGCAGTGAATGAAACATAACCGTCCCACCTTAATTCGGTGTAGGTCCAGCCATCCATGTAATCCGTGTAAATGTACGGGGACGACGATTCGCTACCCTGCACATTGGATAATGTGATTTGCGCATTCGCTTGTATGGCAAAAAGTCCTGAAAGCGCAAAAACTGCTGTTATCAACAGCTTCTTAAATGTAAAAATACGCATAATTTTTAAAATTTCGTCAATGGGGCCAGTCACAAATCCAATAATTGAAACCTGGGGGCAGACCCCATATATGCCCTCATATTTCATAGCTACAAAAGTAGTCAATAATGTTTGTACTAATTTAAAAAAAGTCTGATTTTAGAGCAATCCCATTTTACGTATTACTTGTCATAAAATTATATAAACGAATCAGCAAAATATATCGCATAATCGGAGAAACACGGCTCTTTCATTTGGATAATGTTGTTGCTTATGAGACAAGTAGTTAGTGCCTGAAAAAATCCGCTGGCTGAGCTTGTCGAAGTCAAGGTGATGAAATGATATAATTCGTATAAACCTTACCCTTCGATACTTCGACTCGCTCAGCAGCCACAGGCTCAGAGGGCTGTTATATGAAAGGGCTGTGTCGGAGAAAAACATTTTTGTCCGATGTTCAGTATCAAAACAAATGCATTACATTTGCACCCGCAATATTGTATATGGATTGCGTGTCTAAGTTATTGGATTATAAAACTTTATAAAAATGACTGAGAAGAAGATATTTTCGAAACAATGGTTCTTTTCCTACTTTTTGGTTATAATTGGTAGCCTTCTGTTTGCCGTAGGCGATGTTATGTTTGTCAATCCTTATATGATGGCACCAGGTGGAACATACGGTCTGTCGAATGTGCTCAATGCTATTTGGCCGTGGAAAATAAGCTTGTATGCAATATGCATGGATATTCCTCTGCTGATAATAGGAACGTTGATCCTTGGGCCTAAATTTGGCGTAAAAACGGTGGTGTCAACTATATTGATATTTTGTTTTACCTTTTTGCTTGAAATGTTCTGGGGTTATACACCAGTAATTCACGACGGTGCAATAATGCAAACTCCAATCGAAGGTGTAAGCATGGTGGAAATACCGAATGGAGGTGGCTGGTTCATCCCCGATTATTTCCTCAATACTGTGGTTGCTGGTATAATTTACGGGCTTGCCATTGGTTTGGTATTCAGGTCTGGGGCGACATCTGGCGGTAGCGACATCATATCTATGGTATTGCACAAATATACAAAGATTTCGCTCGGAACATTAGTTCTAGTAGTAGATAGCTGCATTACACTTACGTCGCTTTCGCTTGGAGATTTCCGCCTGCCAATATATTCCATAATTCTCATTTTCATTGAAAGCAAGGTGATAGATATTGTGGTGGAAGGTGTAAAGAGCTACAAGACAATATTCATTGTCAGCGACAAGTACGAGGAGGTTCGTCAGATGATTATAAACGATCTCGAGCGTGGCGGAACCTGCATGAAAGGCATTGGAATGTACAACGGCAAGGAGCGTAATTTCATCTATACTACAGTTTCCCGTCGCGAGTTTATTCATCTGAAGGAGCAGATATACGACATTGATCCTGATGCGTTCATTAATGTAATTGATAGCAACGAGATCCTTGGTAATGGATTCAAGGCAATAAGGGAATAGTGTAAAAGTTTTTTGTTTTCATAATCTACTTGTTGCGGAGAGAACTAGTTTTTTCTCCGCAACTTTTTTTCAAAGAGTAGGGTGATTTTTTTCATATTTATGTTTGCTGTTTTGGGAATACAAGATTTGTATTGTCTAATCTTTTTTAATACCATGCTGTTGAGAAAAATTTGGTTTATGTAAAATCTGTCAGAGTATTTTTATTTTCTTTGCGTCGGTAAAAATATAGTCAAATGAGTGCTGCCGATATAGTTATAATCATAGTTGTAATTTTCTTTATAGTAAAAGGCTTTATGAACGGCCTTATTAAGGAGACTGCTGGTATTGCTGCTGTTCTTTTAGGATTGTTTGTAGCGGTAAATTTTACTTGTTGGCTGTCTGATTTTATACTCAAAAGGGATTGGTTCGATCCAAAATACATTGAGGTGATCTGTTTCGCCATCCTTTTTTTTGGTGTTTTAATTTTGGTTATTTACCTTTCGAAACTGCTGGATAAATTTGCCAACAAGATAAAGATACAATGGTTGAATAAAATAGCCGGACTTGTATTTGGGTTTATAAAAGGTCTGTTTATTGTTGCTGGATTATGCTATTTGATAGAGTTGTCGATAGATAACTTCAGCATCACTGAGCAGAAATTTTTCGAGGATTCGAAGCTTTATGCGCAGCTGCTTGGCATGTTTAAAGCCATATTCCTATAGTTCTACTGCATCCTTTCCATCAGATCCATGATGTCCGATTCCATGGATTCCGTTCTTGGCTGTTCAAGGAATCTGCAAAGTTCCTCGCCTTTCTTGTAGAAGACAATTGCTGGAAGGAACTGAACATAATAATCATCTACATTGAGCACATCTACTGTAATTTTGCTGTCGAGGCAGATGAATGTCACAGGAATATCCTTGAAATAGTCAAGATCGAAAATTTTGCAGAAACGCGGAACTTCGCGTCTTGAATTGCTTTCCCAAGTTCCCATGAAAACCTGTACGCTGTCGAATTTTTCTGGCAGTTCAAAGTTGAAGGTCTCGGTTTTTACAGTGTATGATTCGTATTCTGCCTTGAACCAGCCATCACCATGATTTTCGAGTGCTTCGCGTGTGCAGAATCCATAAAGGATGTCAATGTCTTTGTCTTCGTCGTGGATGGTTCTGTTTATCTGAGAAAATGCTGAAAATGAGCTTGCAACAATAATTGCAGCTAATAATAAATTCTTTGTCATGGTTTTATCTGTTAAATTTTAGTTTCATTGCGGATTTGTTTCTTTCAATAATCCTGCCATTTTCGAAAACAATTTTTCCGTTTACAAATGTAGTGACAATTTTTGAGTTCATGACGTATCCTTCCAGTGGAGACCACTTGCACTTGTACAACAGGTTGTCCTTTGTTATTTTGTAGCTTGTGTTCATGTCAACAAGTACGAGGTCGGCGAAGTATCCTTTACGGATGAATCCGCGCCTATCGATTTTGTATAGCTTGGCTGGATTGTGGCACATCCATTTCACAACGTCCTCAATTACGAAATGCCCTTGTTTGGCCAGTTCTATCATCACTTGAAGCGAGTGCTGTACCATTGGCGCTCCCGATGGACATTTTGTATATGGGGCACATTTTTCTTCCCATGTGTGCGGGGCGTGGTCGGTGGCTACAACATCTATTTTCCCGTCCTTTAGGGCTTGGATAAGAGCCAGTCTGTCCGATTCGTACTTTACTGAAGGATTCCATTTTATTCTAGCACCAAGTTTTTTGTAGTCTCCGTTGTTGAAGAAAAGATGATGTACGCAGACTTCGGCTGTTATTTGCTTGCTTTCCAATGGTTTGTCAGATAACAATGCAAGTTCCTTTTCGGTACTAATGTGAAAAATATGCAGGTGTGCGCCAGTGCGTTTCGCTATTTCTGCGGCTTCGCTGCTCGACTTGTAGCATGCATCTGCATTGCGTATTTCACAGTGTTTTTCCATTGGAATGTATTCTCCATAAATTTCCTTCATTCTGCTTAGGTTTTCGGCAATTATGCCGTCGTCTTCGCAGTGGGTAGCGATAAGGGTAGGGGATGCCTGCATTATTTTTTCAATGACATTCTTGTCCTTTACAAGCAGGTTACCGGTAGATGAGCCGAGGAAAAGTTTTACTCCAGCAATTTCTGAAGTGTCAATTTTTGCAATATCTTCAATGTTGTTTTCGGTGGCTCCAATGAAAAATGAATAGTTTGCAAGGGAATTTTTTGCTGCAATTTCGAATTTCTGTCTAAGAAACATCTCGTTTGTCGTTGGAGGATTTGTGTTTGGCATTTCCATGTACGAAGTTACTCCTCCTGCTACAGCAGCCCTTGACTCTGAATATATGTCGGCTTTGTGAGTTGCTCCCGGTTCGCGAAAATGTACCTGATCGTCGATTACTCCAGGAATGAGCATAAGGTTCTTGGCATCTATTACGTTTTCGTAGTCATCACCCTGACCAGCAGGTAAAATATCGTCTATAAATTCGTTATTCAGGATAATATCAAGTTTTTCTGACCTGCCTTCGTTTACTATTGTCGCGTTTTTTATTAGAGTTTTCATCGTTTTCCTTTATTACGGCAAAGGTATCATTTTTATCTTATTGCCGTATGCCAATAGTGTGTATAAGTAAAAAAATAAATTCTTTTTTTTGTCAATGGAAAAAATGTATTACTTTTGCGCTCGGGTAAGTCTTATACGACCAGCTCCCTCTGAATCCTCCAGGTTCGGAAGAAAGCAAAGGTAGGAGGTTGTAGCGGTGCGATATAAGTAGCTTACCCTTTTTTTGTGGCTAACGCCAGGTTGAGGGCTAACGCCAGTTTGAAGGTTTCTAGGTTTCTTGTTTCTAGGTTTCTATGCCTGCGGCGTTTCTGGGTTTCTGGTTTCTATGGCTAAAGCCGTTTCTGAGACGCAATGAATTGCGCCTGTACAGGGGATAAGGCTGTTTCTGGGTTTGAAGATTTGAGGATTTGAAGATTTGAAAATTGTTGAATCGCGCCATGGCACGATTGTACAAGAATCTATGGCTACGCTGTTTCTGGGTTTGCGTTCCCGAATTTGTCAATTAGCATTTATTCATTAAAAACAGGCCTAATCGTCTGTCCGTACATACGGTAGTAGCTTGTTGCATACACCGATTCCGAATCAATAAGGAATCCCCATGCATAGTCTGTGTCGTCGGAATATAGTGAGCTAAGCCAGTAGAATCCGCTTTCGCCACCGCTCAGAAGTCCGTTGCCATCGCGACCGCCAGCCATAGGCAGGAAAATGCTGTTGCCGTTGGGTCCAGTGAACCGATAGCCGTTTACTCCATTGCTTGTTGTAAATGTTGCGGTACAATTATTCAGAAGTTCTTCAAATTCGGTTTTGGTAGGTATACGCCAGTTGTCGCCCAAACTTGCAGTAGAGGCATCATCGGTGGCTTCCAATATACTCAAGCCATCTGAACCGTTGTATTTTGTGATTATTGAATCATTGTAATACGAGTACGTGTCCCAACTATAATCAACTTTGTCGGTGGTCTCACCCCACGCGAAGTACCTGCCGTATTCTTCGGGCGAGCTTGCTCCCAGATTGCATTTTGCCCACTTGAGTCCGCTCGGTAGGCCAAGGTCAACATAATTGAACGAGGAAACCATATTTATGGATGTGGTAATAGGTTTGTCTTCGAGTACATAAATTTCGGATTCACCATGAAATGCAACACCCCCGATTATAGCATCTACTATCACGCGGAAAGGCTTGCCTTTTGCAGCATACAGTATATCGCTACGACTATAATCGTACATATAATGATCTGCAGCACTGTCAACTGCGATAAACTTACTGTCATACACTACTGTGTCATCCTCGTAAGCAACAGAAATTGATGCATCAAACTCGGTAACTAGGATTTTGGTTACTATGCCTTTATCGGAATACGTTTTTGTCAGTTCTATGTTAAATGTTGCCAAGGGATTGATTTGTATTGTCTCTTTGTGGCACGATGAAAGTATCATCATTAATGCAACAAATGCTAGTGTTGCTGAACATATTTTCGTGTATTTCATAACTTCTTTATCAGTCTTTTGCATTATTTACTCCTTTACAACCTTATACACCGACGGTAGACTGCTCTCCTCACTGTAAATCTTTAAAATATACACTCCATCCATAAGTCCTTCCATATCGAATTCCGCTTCGTATCCGTTTACTTCCTTGCGCATAACAAGTTGTCCTGTAACGGAATAGAACTCCACTGCCGAAATGAAGCCGTCGGAATTTATGTTGAGCAGGCTCTTTGCTGGGTTAGGACCAATGTCATATACTGGCTCGGCAAGCACGCGAAGGCGTATGTCGAAAATGGTATCGCAAGCTGTTTCATAAAGCACGGCAAACGAGTAGTTCCCTGTGGAATAGAATGTGTGGTCGCCGATGGTGACAAAATTGTTTACCACGGTATCAATGGCGTATGTTATTTCGCACTTAACGAAATCGGCAATGAAAGTTGAATCACTTGTAACCACAATCGTCCGTGGACTGGACTCGTCGCCATCGTTCCACGAAACAAAGCTGTATCCTTCGTAAGGCATTGCAGTCAGCGTTACCGTAGAACCTTCATCGTAAGTTCCACCACCCGAAACTATGCCGTATGCTTCGTCGCTTGAAAGGACGGTAATTGTGTAGGATGGCGCTTCCTCAAATATTGCTATAAATGTAATATCGTCTGTTACAGTAATTGTACGTGGATTGTCGGTGTTGTTGTCGTCCCACTGCACAAAGCGATAACCTTGGTATGGAGTTGCAGAAATCGTTGCCGTAGAACCTTCATCGTAAGTTCCGCTACCTGATACATAGCCGTATGCATCGTTGTTTGACTGTACGATAACTGTGTAAACTGCCCTAAACCCAGCGGTAAATGTACTGTCGGCAGTAACAACGACAGTTCGTGGATTGTCGGTGTTGCCGTCGTTCCATTGCAGAAAGCGGTAGCCAGTGGCTGGTGTTGCGGTGATAGTTGTTTCCGTTTCGCACGAAAAGTTTTCTCCGCCACCTGTTACGCTTCCCATAGTTTCATTTTGGGATTGGACAGTTAAAGTAAAATTTGTTGTTGGATCGCCTTGTACGTTTGTAAAACTTTCCCAATATTGGGCATCATTATATGCTGATACGGAAAGGCAAGGAACATAAACCGGAATATTGGAATTTACCGAACTAAAAGTTAGAGAACCTATAGTCGGGGGATTTGTAGCAAGTGATGTTATTGTAGTTAGTCCGCTACATTCATAAAATGCTGATTGTCCAATGCTTGTTACCGAATCTGGGATTGTTATTTCTGTTAGTCCTTCACAACCTTCAAAAGTATAAGCTGGAATATTTTTCACATTTTCGCCAATGTTTATGGTTGTCAATGCGGAAGAACCGCTAAATGGAGAAGTTGAATCTTCTAAAGTAGCGTTAGTTGCATTATAGTTAACTGTGGTTAGTACATTACAATTTGAAAATGCCAAAAAGCCAATGCTAACTACTGAACTAGGAATTGTAATCTCAGTAAGACTATTACAAACTAGGCATGCACAACCTGCAATTTTTTGTATTCCCTCTGGTATTGCATATTCACCAGTATATTCTTTTGGCAAATAAGCGAAACAAGTTCCATTATATATTGGTTCTGTCAATCCTGTACAACCTGTAAAAGCCAAATCGCCAATACTGGTAACGTTTTCTGGAATTGTTAATGATGTCAAACCACTGCATTGACTAAATGCATGATGCCCAATGCTTGTAACCGAGTTGGGGATTTCTACAGATGTGGCAGATTTGTCGCAACCCGTCAAATTTACTTTGGTATCATCCTCATATACCAAATCGCCTTCAATATATCCGTCAAATGTCAATGCACCCCACGGACTTCCAGTTGCAGAGCCGTTATATATGATGTTCTTGACACAATAAAATGCCAAATTGCCAATGCTTTCCACCGAATTTGGAATAGTTATTGAAAAGATTCCGTAGCATTGATAAAATGCATTTGCTGGAATATTAATGACTTCATCGTCAATGTTCAATGTAGTGAAATAACTAGATCTAAATGCATTAGAACTGATACTAGTGCAGTTTATTGCATTGTAATTGACAGTAGCCAACCTACGGCAATTACCAAATGCATAATCGCCAATGCTTTCTACAGAACGACCTATTGTTATGGTTTCTAGATAATAACACCAATCAAATGCATAATCGGGAATATTTCTTACATTATCGCCTATATTCACAGTCACAAGTGCAGAATCATCGAATACATAATTATTTGTATTTTCCATTAATGTACAGTTTTCAGCATTGAAGTTGACGACAATAAGTCCAGTACAATAAGCAAAAGCCTGTTCTCCAATGCTAGTTATAGGAGCGGGGATTGTTATTTCGGTCAGACCGCTGCAATTATAAAATGCAAAAACGCCAATACTCGTAACCGAATAAGTTATACTATTATACTCAACCGTTTCCGGTATTTCGAGGTTGCCTTCAGGATAAGTTGTGTAATATGGACTTTCTGTATTTTCACTTGTCACTTCCACAGTATAAGGCTCTACATTGGATGTAATATTGTAGTACAATGTTTGTCCTGTACTGCACACGGCAGAAAAGTCGTAGGCTATTGCGTTGTTTGCCAGCAATGTCGTAATTAATATCAGCGCTAATGTATATAATTTCCTCATTCTTTATGTTTATCAATTTTTATTGCATTCTACAATGCCTGGCAAAAATAACATATTGGTATAAGAATACAAAATGGAAATGCAATTATGTGGAAAGAAAAAAGCAATGCTGAAAGACCTTCAGCCTTCATGCTTGTGTGCTATCATAGATAATCTTCCAAAAACAAATTCAAGCAGATTAATTTCCAACCAAAATATTTCGTATTTTTGTACCGATTTTGTCATTGTAATTCGTATATGAATTGTATAGTGGTTGACGATAGCGAGGTTGTAAGAACACAGATGGCTGCTTTTATCGAAAAGACTGGCTTTCTGACTTGTTGCGGTACTTTTGCCAATCCTGTAGGTATTGAAACATGCATTGAGGAAAACAATGTTTCTCTAATATTCCTCGACATTGAAATGCCTCAAATGAGTGGATTCGATTTTCTGGACAGATACAAGTCTGATGTTCAGATTGTTGTGATTTCTGCAAGTCGGAAATATGCGCTCGAAGCATACGATTACGATATCACCGATTATTTGCTTAAGCCAATAGCTTACGAGCGATTTCTCACTGCTGCGAACAAAGCGTTGGAAAAACATATCCTGCAAAAACATTTGAATGATGAACATATCTCATAGGGAACTTTTCCTTAATTACATAGGGCAGACTTCGGAAAGCCCGTATCTTGTTGAGATTGAACGTGCTAAGGGTGTATATATGTATGGTCCCGATGGCAAGAAATTTTTCGACCTTATATCTGGCGTGTCGGTTAGTTCGCTCGGACATAGCAACGAGGTGGTAATGAAAGCCATCTGTGAGCAAGTGGACATGCACATGCACTTGATGGTATATGGCGAGTTTGTACAGTCTCCGCAGGTTGAACTAGCTGAATATTTGTGTGGAATGCTTCCCAAGTGTTTCGACAATGTATATTTCGTGAATAGTGGGAGCGAGGCCATCGAGGGAGCAACCAAGCTTGCCAAGCGGTACACTCACCGACGTAAGATGTTTTCGTATGTAAACGCTTACCACGGAAGCACACAAGGAGCATTGAGTCTTTGCGGAAACGAGGATTTCAAGCGTTCGTTCCGTCCGTTGCTGCCCGATGTTTATCACTTGGAACTCAATAATTTCGACCAGCTTTCGCAGATTGATGAAGACACAGCTTGCGTAGTTCTCGAATCAATTCAGGCGGAGGGAGGAGTTATGGTGCCGACTGTTGAGTATATGCAGGAATTGCGTTCTGTTTGCACCCGCAAAGGCGCATTGCTGATACTTGACGAGATTCAGACTGGATTTGGCAGGACTGGCAAGATGTTCGGATTTATGCATTATGGCATTGTTCCGGATATTATTTGTTTGGCAAAGGCATTGGGTGCAGGAATGCCGATTGGTGCATTTGTGTCGTCGCGAAAGATAATGTCTGCGTTTATGACAGATCCTGTTCTGGGACATATTACCACTTTTGGAGGTCATCCGGTATCGGCTGCAGCTGCGCTTGCCGGTGCAAGAATAATTAACGAATCAGGGATTGTCGATTTGGTGCAGGCCAAAGCCGATAGGTTTATTGAAAATCTTAAGTCGCATCCTAAGATAAGCGAAATAAGGGGCAAAGGACTACTGCTTGCCGTTGAGATTGGTTCTTTCGACAGGGTTCTTCATTTCATTAGGAGAGCAATCGATAATGGTCTTATTTCCGATTGGTTTATTTTCCATGATACAGCGTTTCGCATTGCACCGCCTTTGGTGATTACTGATGAGGAGATTGACGAAGCTTGCAGGCTTATTGTCAAGACTCTCGACGAGATTGATTAATGCTAATGGCGGCTGCATGTTTGCGGTGCAAAGCATTTTTCCTGTTTGAATATCAACGTTGTCCAGGCTTGTCCAGGTTGTCTTCTTTTTTTCAAAAGACAACAGGGACAACAAATGACAACTTTTTTGGGGACAGTGGAAAAGGTGGGTGGAGATTTATGTTGGCAACGCTAAAAAACGGAATTCCACGAAGACGAAATTCGTTTTTTTACTCATCGCCTTTGGCG
>Ga0265300_10001330_pt1 | contig 23345 bp, 15 predicted proteins | sample AusTroGonzalo_MG_FD_193482 | JGI IMG/M metagenome (GOLD analysis project Ga0265300, IMG submission 193482) | Bovine rumen microbial communities from tropical cattle in Woodstock, Queensland, Australia - Gonzalo_03 | ecosystem: Host-associated > Mammals > Digestive system > Stomach > Rumen ...
AGAGTATAAGAAAGAGACAGTACAGTATGGTGCAGCCATAACCGCAGAGCCTGCTCCTACAAAGGAAGGCTCCACATTCTCAGGTTGGAGTGAGATTCCTGCTACAATGCCGGCTAAAGATGTAACAATAACCGGTTCATTTGGTCTGGATTCATATAAACTTATATATAAGGTGGACGGCACAGAGTTCAAGACCTACACTTTGAATTATGGCTCAACCATAACCGCAGAGCCAGAACCCAGCAAGGAGGGCTACACCTTCTCTGGTTGGAGTGAAATACCGGCCACTATGCCTGCTAAAGATATTGAAGTAACAGGAAAGTTCTCTGTCAATTCCTATATTCTTACATACATTGTAGATGGCGTAGAATATAAGAAAGATACGCTACAGTATGGCTCAACCATAGCTTTAGAGCCGGCTCCGGCCAAGGAGGGTTCCACATTCAGCGGTTGGAGTGAGATACCGGCCACCATGCCGGCCAATGATGTAACAATAACCGGTTCATTTGGTCTGGATTCATATAAACTTATATATAAGGTAGATGGCACAGAATACAAGACCTACACTTTGAGTTACGGCTCAACCATAACCGCAGAACCAGAACCCAGTAAGGAGGGTTATACCTTTAGTGGTTGGAGCGAGATACCTGCTACCATGCCTGCTAAGGATGTAGAGGTAACCGGTAAGTTCTCTATTAACTCCTATATACTTACCTACATTGTAGATGGTGCAGAGTATAAGAAAGACACAGTACAGTATGGTGCAGCCATAACCGCAGAGCCTGCTCCTACAAAGGAAGGCTCCACATTCTCAGGTTGGAGTGAGATTCCTGCTACAATGCCGGCTAAAGATGTAACAGTAACCGGTTCATTCGGTCAGGATTTTTATAAGTTGGTATATAAGGTAGATGGCACAGAATACAAGACCTACACTTTGAGTTACGGCTCAACCATAACCGCAGAGCCAGAACCCAGTAAAGAGGGTTACACCTTTTCTGGCTGGAGTGAGATTCCAGCCACTATGCCAGCTAAGGATGTTGAGGTAACTGGAGCTTTCACTGTAAACAAATATCTGCTGACAGTAATTGTTGATGAAGAGGTTGTGTTCTCTGACAGTATAGCTTACGGCGTCCGTCTGGCGGAATACCTGGATGAGCTCACCAAGCAGGGGGTAGATTTTACTAAGTGGGAGTTGTATGACCAGATTGATACAATTACAATGCCCGCTCATGATGTAACGATTAACGCTATTGATGATGCAGTGGATCCTATTCTGATGGATATGAAAGAATCAATAATATATGATTTGACCGGCAAGAAGATAGAAACCGATGATATTTCAACATTGCCATCGGGAATTTATATCCTGAACGGATTCAAGTACATAGTATACTAAGCTGTGGTTGGGAGAAAGCAATTCAATAAGGTAAAAACAAAACGCAAAATAATGAAAACTAAAATATATCTTATATTAGGAATAACAGTTGCTTTATGCCTGTCATCCTGCGTTGAAGATAAAATTATATCAGATACACAGATTGTCAAATCTATAAGTGTAACTGCTCAGGATTTTCAGGATGCTGATGCCGGTACCCGCGCTGCATATACTGTTGATGGTACAGGTTTTCATTTCACTTGGTCAGCAGGCGATACCGTAGGCATATATCCGGTGGGAGGAGACCAGGTAGCTTTCCCCATATCAAACGGAGAGGGCAGCCAGACCGCCAAGTTTGACGGCGGAGCCTGGGCGTTGCGTTCATCATGCTCATACGCAGCATATTATCCTTTTGCAGCGGGTAACTATCATGTAAAGGAGACCAATCTTTCAGTAAGTTACCTTGGCCAGACACAGAACGGCAACGGCTCACTGGATTGCTTGGATAATTTTGACTATCAGGCATCGGTAGCCACACGTCCCGATGCTGAAGGTAATGTGAACATTGCGTTAAAGCATTTGGGCTGCTTTGTCCGCTTCCAGCTTACCATGCCTGTGGCCGATACATTAAAATCAATTACCTTGAAAAGCAGCAAGATTCCTTTCATAACATCCGGAAAATATGATCTGACTCAGGAGTCTATAGCAATCACTCCAAGTTCAACGTCAGAGACTATTTCTGTTTCATTATCAAACACATTTACGACGCTGGATAATAAGATACTTACCATATATGCCATGATGGCACCGCAAGACCTTATTGACAGAAAAATACACATTTCAATAGAAGGAACAAAGTATAAATCTTATATGGCATCTGTTTCCGGAAAAAACATGATTGCCGGAAAAGCATACAACTTTAAGGCAAAAGTAATATTCGGAACCGACATAAATGGTAAAGATGTTGAGTGGGATGAAGAAGGCCAGGAAATGACTCCTTCTTCAAATATAAACTTTGTTGATGAAAGAGTGAAAGCACTTTGTGTGTCAAATTGGGATACGGATGGTGACGGCTATTTAAGTATTGCAGAAGCTGCGGCAGTAACAGAACTTGGGTATGTGTTCAAAGGAGATACTATAAAATCTTTCAATGAACTAAGGTATTTTACAGGTTTAACATCAATTGGAACAAATGCCTTCAGAGACTGCAGTGTTTTGACTTCTATTGAAATACCCAACAGCGTAACAGTTATAGGAGAATATGCTTTCTCTCGCTGCCGTGGCTTGATTTCTATTGAGATACCAGATAGTGTAACAACTATAAGAAAAAATGCCTTTGATTATTGTGGTTTGACTTCTATTTTGGAAATACCTAATAGTGTAACAATGATAGAAGAATACGCCTTCAGGGACTGCTACGGCTTGAGATTCATAGAGTTTCCACAAGAAGGTTCAATTAGTATTGGTGATTTGGCTTTTTATGGTTGTGAAGGCTTGACTTCAATTAATTTCTCAGATGGTGTATCTTCAATTGGATATGAAGCATTCGAAAATTGTTATTTGACGTCAATTGAGATTTCCAGTAGTGTGACTTCAATTGCAGCAGGAGCTTTTTATGACGGTGATGAATTGTGCTCTATTTCTGTAGCAAAAGGCAATCCGGTATATGATTCACGTAATAACTGTAATGCTATCATAGAAACCAATAGCAACACATTGATTCTGGGTTGTAGGAATACAATCATTCCCTATACTGTAACATCCATAGGAGATTATGCTTTCCAAAGTTGTTGGGGTATGACATCTATTGTTATTCCAAATGGTATTATATCAATAGGTAAAAATGCATTCCGTGGAGGTGGCCTTACTTCTATTACAATTCCAGAAAGCGTGGTAACCATTGGTGAAGGAGCTTTTAGTTATAAAGAGGACTTGACTGATGTTTATTGTTTAGCCATAAATATCCCAGAAACAAGTGAAGATGCATTCTGTTATTTTGAAAATGCTGTTACATTGCATGTCCCGGAGGAAGTGTTAGAATCATACAAGACAACAGAACCGTGGAAGGATTTTGATATGATAGTCCCATTACTATATGAATATGTTGATTTGGGCTTGAGTGTCAAGTGGGCCACTTTTAATGTCGGTGCCACCAAACCAGAGGAATACGGAGACTACTATGCCTGGGGCGAGACCAGCATCAAATACAGTTATACATGGCAGAATTATAAGTTCATAACCAGCGGTGACAGTTATAGCAACGTCAAGTTCTCCAAGTATAACGCAAGTAGTGGTTACGGTAAGGTGGATAATAAAACCACACTTGATTATGAAGATGACGTTGCACACATCAAGTGGGGTGGCAGTTGGCGTATGCCCACCAAGGCAGAGCAGGATGAACTCTACAGGAACTGTACTTGGACATGGTTTAGCAGTGACAGCTTAGAGTTTGGTGGTGTAGCTGGTTATAAGGTTACAAGTAAAAAGCCAGGTTTCACAGACCGATTCATTTTCCTTCCGGCAGCAGGATACCGCGACGGCACTGGTCTCATTGACGTGGGCTCATTTTTCTATTACTATTGGTCGAGCTCACTTAGTTATTCATACTGTGCTTCCAGTCTCGTTTATGTTTCGCGTGGCGTGAGTCATTTAGGATATTTCCGCAGTCAAGGTTTCTCTATAAGGCCTGTGTGTCCGTAGGACTTGTCTGTATAGCCATTTTAAGCTATAAGTTGGTTTAAGAAAGCAACAATTCAATAGGTAAAAACAAAACACTATAACAATGAGAACTAAAGTATGTCTTGCATTAGGAATAACAGCCGCATTAGGCTTGTTGTCCTGTAATGAGGACAGAATTATCTCCAATACCCAGTTGGTCCAGTCCATAAGCGTAACCGGTCAGGACTTCCAGAACGGCGATGCAGCAAATGGTACCCGTGCAGCATATACCAATGATAGCTTAGGCATACATTTCAGCTGGACGGCAGGCGATACTGTAGGCATATATCCGGTAGGAGGTGACCAGGTTGCTTTCCCAATATCAGGCGGCGAGGGTAGTCAGACCGCCCAGTTTGACGGCGGAACCTGGGCATTGCGCTCATCATACTCATACGCGGCATATTATCCGTTCTCATCGGGTAACTATGATGTAGATGAGACCAGCATTCCTGTTAGTTATCTTGGTCAGACTCAGAACAGTATTGATAGATATGACTATCAGGCTTCAGTAGCTACGCGTCCTGATGGCAGTGGTAATGTGAACATTGAACTGATGCATTTGGGCAGCTTTGCCTGTTTCCAGATAACAATGCCTGTAGCTGATACCTATAAGTCTGTCACCCTTACAAGCAGTAAAACACCGTTTGTAACTTCAGGCACATTTGATCTTACAAAAGAAGAGATAGCAATTAGCCCAAAAGACTCATTGCCAGCTATAAAAATAGGTTTAAACAACAGGGCTACAACAAATGCGAACAAGGTTCTTTCTGTTTATGTCATGATTGCTCCCCAAGACTTGAGTGACAGTGAGATAAATCTTTTATTTGAAGGGCAGGCATTTAAGTCTTATACAACAACAGTGTCCGGTAAAAACATGCTTGCCGGAAAAGCCTACAACTATACCGCCAGTGTACATTTAGGAACCAATAACAATGGAGAAGATGTTTACTGGGATTTAGATGGTCAGGAAATAACAATAAAACTTGACAGAACTGATTTGAATCTGTTAGTTGGCAATTCTAAACAGATTAAAGCAATCCTTGGGAATAGTACAGATACTCCTGTCTCTGCTGATGTAGTGTGGACATCATCCGATGAAAGTGTTGCAAGTGTTTCCGCTGATGGTACTGTCACCGCATTGAGCGAAGGCGTATGTACTATAACCGCTACAGTTGGACTTGTCCAATCTGCTTGTAAGTTGGTGGTGTCACCAAATAATAATGGGTATAGCTATGTTGATTTGGGGCTTAGCGTAAACTGGGCAACTTATAATGTAGGTGCAGAGCAACCTGAAGAGTGGGGTGACTTCTACGCATGGGGTGAAATAGAAACTTACTATGAGGCTGGTTATATACAAAAGGAGGACCCTCTAACGCATTGGAAAGATGGAAAGTCTGATGGTTATTGGTGGTCCTCTTATACGTGGTGCAATGCTTCATATTATCTTGGTACTATAACCAAATACAACACCAATAGTAAGTATGGCGCTGTTGATAATAAGACTACCCTTGATCTTGAAGATGATGTGGCTCATGTAAAATGGGGTAGTGATTGGCGAATGCCTACCAATATAGAACAACAGGAACTCTGCAATAACTGTACTTGGACTAAGGTAAGTCAGAACGGTGTGAACGGTTTTTGGGGAACGAGTAATATACCTGGTTATACTGACCGTTCAGTTTTCCTGCCTGCTGTTATATACCTTCGCCTTACAGAAAACTATCATATTCATGTGCCCAGCTATTGGTCAAGTTCGCTTGCTACTTATGATGCGTCACTTGCCTATTGCTTAGAGTGGGATGCTTTTTCCTCTTATCGTCCTGGCATCAATACTAATGGTTGTCTACGCTCTGACGGATATGCAGTCCGCCCCGTCTTCCCTTCAGAAAGATATAATGTTGTATCTTCAATTAGACTGAATAAAAAAGAGGTTTATATCATTGTAGGAGATAATGATTCTATAATTGCAACTCCGCTGAATTGTGGTGGAAAGGCACTCCCTATAAATGTCAGTTGGTATTCATCGGATGAAAATATAGCAAAAATTGCCGGTGATGGTAAAGTTACTGCAGTAGGATCAGGAACGTGTACTATTACTGCTACAGACGGGTTGATTGAGTCTATCTGTAAGGTGATTGTAGTAGAAGATGAGAATGAACTTTACAATGAACTATATGATGGTCATGAATATGTAGATTTAGGTCTTAGTGTTAAATGGGCCACATGTAATGTTGGTGCTTCTAAACCAGAGGAATATGGTGACTATTTTGCCTGGGGTGAAACAGAACCCAAGACAGATTACAGTTGGTCCACGTACAAATGGTGCAACGGTTCAGAAGCTACTTTTACCAAGTACTGCAACATGAGCATGTATGGTAATGAAGGGTTCACTGATAATAGGACTGTGCTAGACCTTGAAGATGACGTAGCACATATAAAGTGGGGTGGCATCTGGCGTATACCTACCACGTCAGAACTGAACGAACTCATTAGTAAGTGCACTTGGAATTGGACCAATATTAATGGATTTAATGGTTATGTTATAAATAGTAATGTGGATGGTTATACTGACCGTTCCATTTTCCTCCCGGCTGCGGGGGGACAATCTGGTACTGACTTGAACAAGGGGTCTTCTTGCCTATATTGGTCCAATTCTTATGTTAGTGGCTCTCCTATATGGGCATATAGACTCATCAAATCTTCGGATAATTGGTGGGTATCAAACGCTAACCGCAACATTGGTATGCCTATCCGCCCCGTTTGTCCGTAGGATTTGTCTGTATAGTCATTTTAAGTTATAAGGTGGTTTGAAAAAGCAACAATTCAATAGGTAAAAACAAAACACTATAACAATGAGAACTAAAGTATGTCTTGCATTAGGAATAACAGCCGCATTAGGCTTGTTGTCCTGTAATGAGGACAGAATTATCTCCAATACCCAGTTGGTCCAGTCCATAAGCGTAACCGGTCAGGACTTCCAGAACGGCGATGCCGCAAATGGTACCCGTGCAGCATATACCAATGATAGCTTAGGCATACATTTCAGCTGGACGGCAGGCGATACTGTAGGCATATATCCGGTAGGAGGTGACCAGGTAGCATTCCCAATTTCAGGCGGCGAGGGCAGCCAGACCGCCCAGTTTGACGGCGGAACCTGGGCCTTGCGCTCATCATACTCATACGCGGCATACTATCCGTTCTCATCTGCTAACTATGATGTACATGAAACTTTAATTCCCGTTAGTTATACAGGTCAGACTCAGAACGGCAACGGTTCACCGGATTGCTTGGATAGATATGACTATCAGGCATCAGTAGCTACACGTCCTGATGGCAGTGGTAATGTGAACATTGAACTGATGCATTTGGGCAGCTTTGCCTGTTTCCAGATAACTATGCCTGTAGCTGATACTTATAAGTCTGTCACCCTTACAAGCAGCAAAACACCGTTTGTAACCTCAGGAACATTTGACCTTACAAAAGAAGAGATAGCAATTAGCCCAAATGACTCATTGCCCGCTATAAAGATAGGTTTGAACAAAACATCTACAACAAGTGAGAACAAGGTTCTTACCGTATATGCCATGCTTGCACCCCAAGACTTGAGTAACAGTGAAATAAATCTTTTATTTGAAGGGCAGGCATTTAGGTCTTATACAACAACTGTGTCCGGTAAGAATATGCTTGCCGGAAAAGCCTACAATTATGTCGCCAGTGTACATTTAGGAACCAATAACAATGGAGAAGATGTTTACTGGGATTTAGATGGTCAGGAAATAACAATAGAACTGGAGAGAACAGAGATGAGTCTGGCGGTTGGTAATTCTAAACAGATTAAAGCAATCCTTGGAAATAGTACAGATACTCCTGTCTCTGCTGATGTAGAATGGACATCATCCGATGAAAGTGTAGCAAGTGTTTCCGCTGATGGTACTGTTACTGCATTGAGCGAAGGCGTATGTACTATAACCGCTACTGTTGGACTTATCAAATCTGCTTGTAAGTTGGTGGTGACACCATGTAATGATGGGTATAGCTATGTTGATTTAGGCCTTAGCGTAAACTGGGCGACCTACAATGTAGGTGCAGAGCAACCTGATGAGTGGGGTGACTTCTACGCATGGGGTGAAATAGAAACTTACTATGAGGCAGGTTATGCGCTTGAGGATCCGCAAATGCACTGGAAAGATGGAAAGTCTGAGGGTTATTATTGGCCTTCTCACAAGTGGATAACCAATGATGTCTTGAATGATAGAAAATACTTAAATAAATACAACTGTTTCAGCAATGATTTAGGTTTTTCTGACGGCAAAAGCACATTAGATCCGGAAGATGATGTAGCTCATGTAATATGGGGTGGTGATTGGCGTATGCCTACTAAAGAAGAACAAGAGGAACTCATTAATAACTGTACATGGATTAAGGCAAAGCAGAACGGTAAGTACGGTTTTTTGGGAACAAGTAATATACCAGGTTATACTGACCGTTCAGTTTTCCTGCCTGCAGTTAAATACCTTCGCGAGAAAATGGCAGAGACGACTCCCAGTTATTGGTCAAGTTCGCTTAACATAAGTGATGGATTCTATTCCTATTGTTTAGAGTGGTACAATTCCGATACTCGTCCTCAAGTGTCATCTAATGGTTGCAGACGCAGTGACGGATACGTTGTCCGGCCTGTTTACCCTTCAGAAAGATATAATGTTGTAAATAAAATTAGACTGAGTAAAACAGAGGTTGGTATAATTGTAGGAGATAACTATTCTATAATTGCAACGCCCCTGAATAGTGGTGGCGCTATAGTCTCTGCAAATGTAAATTGGTATTCATCGGATGAAAACATAGCAAAAGTTGCCAGTGATGGTACTGTTACTGCAGTAGGATCAGGAACGTGTACTATTACCGCTGCAGACGATTTGGTTGAATCTTCATGTAAGGTAACGGTTGGAGAAAATGAGAATGAGCTTTATAGTGTTTATAATTATCATGAGTATGTAGATTTAGGCCTTAGCGTAAAATGGGCCACATGTAATGTCGGTGCTTTTAAACCAGAAGATCATGGCGATTATTATGCTTGGGGTGAGGTTGAAACTAAGACAGATTACAGTTGGTCTACTTACAAATGGTGCAACGGTTCAGAGAATACATTAACTAAATATTGCAATAATAGCGAATTTGGTTATGAAGGGTTCACTGATAACTGGTACGGATTGAGTCAAGAAGATGATGTGGCTCATGTCAAATGGGGTGGAGCTTGGCGTATGCCAACCTATCAAGAGTATACAGAATTATATAATCATTGCACATGGACGTGGACTACGCAAAATGATGTATATGGATTCTTGGTTAGAAGTAAAAGGGCTGGTTATACTGACCGTTCCATTTTCCTTCCCGCAAATTATGGCTATCACAGTTATTACTGGTCCAGGGATCTTCATAATGATTCAAAATACGCGTGGTGTCTCAGCTTTGAGAGCTACGGTTCGAGTTACTATATCGGAATAGAAGGGCTTGGCGGAAGCTATGGTACCAGGTACTACGGTCAATCTGTCCGTCCTGTCTGCCCGTAATTCATTATACAAATAGTGGAGGGTTCTGAGCAAACAGAACCCTCCACTTTTATTCCACCTTGCAAATCAAGACAGATCTTTGATCTGGTCTAATGATAAACCTGTAACTGTGGAGATTTGTTCAGGAGTAAATCCGTTGGCCAGCATATTTCTTGCAATCTCAGCCGCGGCTTCAGACCGGCCTTCTGCACATCCCTCTGCACGCCCTTTTTTCAAACCTTTAGCTTCACCTTTTGCAAAACCTTTAGCAAGACCTTCAGACAGGCCTTTCTTGAGAGCATACTTGCGCATTGCGCTCTGGTCTATCTCCCACATCATCTCGTCAAGATATCTGCTCTGTGCTTCTGTTTCCATGTTTGCAAACATACTTACTTCAAACAACTTATCCAAATTTTTGAACCGTAGGTCAAGTTTTTTTTATGTTTTCCTAGTATTTATCTAGGAGTCTAATTGAGTCACCTGTAATGTCATTTAAAGAGGTACTGAGCGAACTCGTGCAGTGATTTGCGCCAGACTTGCCATTCGTGGTCTCCGGGGTAGGAGTTGAATTTTACTTTTACTCCGGAGTCCTGCATTTTCTTTACTATGTTGCGGGTGTGTTCTATGCGGGGATCCTGCTCGCCGCAGCTTAGGAAGAATACGTCAAACTGCTTGTTGAAGTTCTGGGTATCGGTAAGGATGCCCGGGCATTCTGCTTCCAGGTCAAAGTTTGATGCGCCCTGTATACCGCCGAACATTCCGGTGGAGAATACGCCTACGTTGGCGAATACCTCCGGGTCACGCAGGCCGATGTAGAATGCCTGGCCACCACCCATAGAGAGGCCGCACATGGCGCGGCTCTTGCGGTCTTTCTTGACGCGGTAGTTCTTTTCTATAAAAGGTATGACATTGTCTATAAGTTCGCTGCGGAATGTCTGCATGCCCTGCCAACTGTAGCCGCCGCCCATGCCGCCGCTGCGTGACGTAACATTGCTGTTAGAACTGACTATGATCATGGGCACAGCCTTGCCTGCTGCAATCAGGTTATCCATAATCTGGGCGGTACGGCCCTGTTCCATCCAACCGCGATGATCTTCACCGCCACCGTGCTGGATATAGACAACGGGGTAGGAGTCCTTGCTCTCGTTGTATCCTGCAGGGGTATAGACCATAAGCGGACGCCAGGCCTCCTCAACCTTTGAGTAATAATATAAGGTACGGACTTCACCGTGGGGCACATCCTGAACCTCAAAGACATCCATGCCTTGTTCCTTTATTTCAATGGCGCTTGTCCAGCGGCTGCAACCATAGAATGGCTGACTGGCTGGATCTGAGACGGATACATTGTCTATAAAGAGGTTGTAGTAGTGGAATCCGGGCACCTGGGGATTTGTGGTAACTGTCCACTGACCGCCCTCGCCCTTGGTCATGTCATACTTGGTGCCGCCCAGGTCAATCTGGACGGTCTGGGCCTGTGGGGCCTGAACGCGGAACATTACGCTATTATCAGCTAGAACACGTGGGTAGGAGTTACGGTTGATGTTGGTAACCGGTGAGTATGAACCCTCGGGGAATGATTCACGACGGAAACCGCCCTGAGGCTGAGCGAATGTGGATGCTGATGCAACCAGCAGGGTTAGTAAGATTGTAAGTTGTTTCATATCAATTTTCAAAGTTTGTAGTATGATGCTAAGATGCTGTCAAACCATCTGGCCGGTAGGATTGCCTTGAGAAACACTGAAAATTTTTGGACAAGTGTCGCAATGATATATCGGTTGGCAGGGCGCTTCTTGCGTACAATACGGCTGATGCGGCGGGCCAGATAGTCGGGCTGAAGGCCTGAGCGCTCATCACTCTCAATTGATGCCATGGATGCCGAATAGCCTGTATATGCGGTGACGGCCTCTGGCGGAAGGTTCTTGCTGCGTGCAGCAGTGAATCCGGTAAAGAAATCTCCCGGATTGATTACCGTTACGTGTATGCCGAACTGGCGTACCTCAAGGCGCAGCGCCTCACAATATCCCTCAATTGCAAACTTGCTGGCAGAGTACATTCCCTGATAGGGCAGGCCCATCAGTCCGCCTATGGAGCTGATGCAGATGATGTGGCCGTGACGCTGCCTGCGCATGACAGGGACCACCTGGTTGAGCAGTCTTACCATACCCATAAAGTTTACATCCATCTGGCGCTGTGCGTCTTCTATTGATGTGAACTCCAACGGTCCTCCTATGCCCATGCCGGCATTGCTGATAACTGTATCAATGCGTCCCTCTTTTTCCATTACGCTGTTTACGGCACTGCGGAGCGATGCTTCATCCTGGACATCGGCCTTGAGATATGTTACTCCGGGAATCTGTTCTGAATCACGGCGATAGGTGCCGTAAACCTTGTGTCCATCGGCACTGAGCCTGCCGGCCATAGCCCGTCCGAATCCTGATGTTATGCCGGTAATGAGTATGACCATATCAGTTCTTTATCGTTACATCCATGTGAGGATAAGCAAAGAGTATTCCGTTCTTGGGGAGTGTGTCGTATATCTTTTTGTTGAGATCAAACTTTACGGGCCAGTAATCTTCTGCCATGACCCATGATCGGGTAATGAAAGAGATGTTGCTGTCATCCATTGACATGAGTGCAATGAACGGATCCTTTGCTCCCGGTTCCTTTGAACTCAGTATACGCGGATCTTCTGCAATGATCTGGTTAAGCAGTTCTATGCATTTGTCAGAATCAGTACCGTATTCAACATGCACCTCTATATCGAGACGGCGTAACTTCATGACGTTGAAATTGTCAATGTTTCCGTTTGAAAGCGCTCCGTTGGGGATGATTATGAGGCGGTTGTCTGTAGTGATGATTTTGGTGTTTACTATGGTTACGGATTGTACCGTGCCGCTGTAACCTTGGGCATTTATGAAATCACCCACCTTGAATGGCTTGAAAACCAGGATCATGATGCCACCTGCAAAGTTTGAGACCGTTCCGCTGAGAGCCATACCTATGGCCATTCCGCCTGCAGCCAGAAGTGCGGCCAGTGAGGTGGTGTTTATTCCCAGGGTGCTTATGGCTATTACGATAAGCAAAACAGTGAGAGTGATGGAAACCAATGAGGAGATGAAAGTGGCCAGGGTCTTTTCTGTCTTGCGTTTCAGGAACACACGGTTGAGTGCTTTCTTGATGCGCCTTATTATCCAGGCTCCGACAAAGTATATTACAAATGCGGCAAGCAGTTTGAGCCCGAAATCCAGCATGGCCTGGCCAAGATCATGCATGAATGTTCCAGGATCCTCTTTAGCTTTCTGCAAAAGAGTGTCAGCGGCGTTTTTTAGGGAATCATTCACGCTGTTTATTACTTCCGGATCAATTGTTGTCTGAAGAAATGTCATAATATGATGTTTAATGATGTAAAAGTAGGAATAATTCCCCAAAATACGTTACTTTTGACGTGATATGAAAAAGCAAACCTTATTTCTGTGTTTAGTCCTTGTTTTGTGCTCTTGTGCCGGGAGCAGCATGAAGGAGTTGAAGAGTGCTGAGAAGGCTCTTGAGAGCAGTGCCGTAGAAGCCGGCAGGATACTTGATGACATAAATTCTGAGGGGTTGCGTGGTAGGCAGGCTGCATTGTATGGCCTCTTGCGTACTCGTGCAGATTATATTACCGGGAAGAAGATAGAATCTGATTCTTTAGCCAAAATAGCCACTGATTATTGGGGTAGCCGCCGCAAGGGTTATTATACAGCCCTGAGCTGGATGACACTGGGGTGTGCCTATTCAACGATGGATAGGGATGCTGAGGCCATTTACTCGCTCCTCAAGGCCAAGGACCTGTTTGATGATACTCTTGCATATAACTATGCCGATGTGAACAGCCTGCTGGGGCGCCATTTCCTAAGAAGAGGGTTGTATGATGAGGCTGTGCAGGCTTTCAATAACAGCCGGAGGCTTTATCATAACCTGGATGACTGCCGTCAGGAGTCATTCTCAGAATACAATGTGGGTAGGGTTTATCTTGAGCAGAAGAACTACAGGGCTGCCAAGGATATCATGGAGAGGATGCTGAATGACAAATGCCTGGATAAGGTTAGCCTCAACTCATGCAATCTTTTCATGGCACACGCCATCAACGGTCTGAGCGGAACTGCTGCAGGACGTGAGGAACTGGATTATGTGAACAAGTATCTGGCAGGATGCACCAGCGTTGAGGATCAGGCTGCCGGATTTGCCATGAAGGGTGTGGCTCTCTATTATCTGCAGGAACTGGATTCGGCCTTTGTCTATCTGGAGCGTGCTCATCAGCTTTCAAATGACCTTCCTACAAAGATATTTGCCTTGAATGGTTTGGAGGGAGTTGCCACCCAGATGAGGCGGTATCAGGCAGCATGGAATGCTGAGATGTGGAAAAGGCAGTATCAGGAAGAGCTTGACGCACTTTCAAATGAATCGGAAATTACCCGGATAAGACTGCAACACAATGATGAGATTCAGGAGCAAAGATACAAGTCCAGGATATCAAGGATAATACTGTATTCAATCCTGTTGCTGATTGTAGTTATTGCATTGTCTGTGATTATAAGCATACAGCGCGACCACAAGAGAGAGAAGTTTTACATCGAGAAGTCTGATGAACAGGTTCAGAAGAAGATTAAAGAGATAACCAAGTCAGACGGCAACCGCCTGGTTGAGGCATGCAATGCGTTCCGTAGTGGCATTGCATTCAATATGGTCAATGATGTGATACTACAGAAACGTTCATTCAAACAGGAGGAGCGTGATGTGGTGGTACATGATATAAATCTGTATTTTGCTAATCCTATAGCTGCGCTGCGTAATGAGTCAGGTAAGTTGGGACAACAGGATATCAGTTTGATATTCTGCACATTGCTGGGATTTGACCAAGAGGTTATTGCAGATATAATGTGTACCTCACGCTCCAATATGCGCAGCATCAAGTCCCGCCTGAAATCTAAGATATCGGCTGAAACTTTTGCACTCTATTTCAAAGAGTGACTCACTTGATAAGTGAGATTGCCCCGAACAGCCCAAGACTGGCAGCAAGCATGATGGCTGCGGCTAGCAGGAGCCCCAAAAGGATGTAGAGTATGCTTTTCTTGAAATCCAGGTCAAGCAGGCTGGCTGCAAGTGTACCTGTCCATGCTCCGGTGCCGGGTAGGGGGATGCCTACAAAAAGCAGCAGGGCCACATAGAGTCCGGCTCCGGCTTTCTCTTCCAGCTTACGGCCTCCCTTTTCTCCTTTCTCAAGACACCAGTTGAAGAAACCGCCTATCACTTTCTTGTCACGTCCCCATACAAGGATCCTGCGGGCAAAAAGGAAAATGAAAGGCACGGGGAGCATGTTACCCACCAATGCCACTATGATGGACTGTACTATAGGCAGGTCATAGCCGACAGCATAAGGTATGGCACCGCGTAGTTCAATGAGCGGAACCATGGAGATTAGAAATACAATCAGGTATTTTTTCATAATGTCGTTATTTCAGAATCAGTTTTTATCAGTTGTTTTTTCTATGAACAGGCTGGCTTCCTCATCAGGAAGTATCTGTCTGGCAAGTTCCTGCAGATCCTGGTCATCAGGGTCAATGGCAAGACCTTCATAAAGATAGGTCCTGGCCTGGGCGGGATTGCCGTTCCTGTAGTAGCAGCTGGCCATTACGTAGTAGAGCTCAGTGTAGAGTTCCTGCGGAACATCCGTGTCGCTCATGAGCATCTCAAGCGAATCTGTAAGGTAGAACAGGGCATCATCGTTATTTCCCAGTTCATAGAGGCATCGGCCGCAGTAGTAGAGCAGGGTGTATGAACCGCGGTCATCATCCAGGAGTGAGCGGTATATCTTGAAAGCCTCTTCCCACTGGTCCATGCTGAACAGGCACCCGGCTTTCATCATGTGGGCCGATGTGTTGTCAGGCTCAATTGCCTCAATGAACTCAAAGCACTCCTTGGCCTTGGGGAAATCATTCTTCTCATAGTAGATGCGCCCCAGCTGCTCCCAGTAGTATGTGTCATACGCAAACTCATCAAGCAGGTGGTTGTACCATTCAATGGCACTGTCGGCCTGACCGGTGTCAAAGAACAGGTCAGCCTGCAGTTCAATGAAATTACGGGAGTCAGGTGACATCACAAGCGCCATATCCAGCCATTTCTGGCAGAGTTCAAAGTAGCGGTTGTCCATGAACTTGACGATGATGTCATTGAACATTCCCGGATCATGGTCACTCAGTTCAACTGCCTGAGTGAAATAGGCATCAGCAGTGTTGGGGTCATCGGATGCGATGGCTATAACGCCCTTGAGATATACCAGCTCCTGATTGTCGGGGTCATCAATGGATTCGGCAATGACAGAGGCTTCATCCTTGCGTCCGCGCAGAAGCAGGTTGTTGGCCTTTGCAATGAGTATGTCAGGGTCAGACGGATGCAGGCTAAGGCCGTATTCTATGGCGGCATCAGATTTGTCAGGCTCACCGGACAGGGTATAGTACTCAGCGATGTTGGCTATGTCCATGCTGTCAAAATAGACAGAGCCGCCTTCAGTCAGCATATTCTCATATGAGACCAGGAGTTCCGTAAACTCCCGGCTGTCATAGTATGATGCTGAATCGTCCTTCATTTATCCTTGACCTTGCTCCAGGTATCCTTGAGTGATACCGTGCGGTTGAATATGAGGTGCTCAGGTGTGGAATCCTTGTCTGTGCAGAAGTAACCTATGCGCTGGAACTGGAAGTGATCCATTGGCTTGGTATCGGCCAGGAACTTCTCAACGTAGCAGTTCTCACGCACCTCAAGAGAGTCAGGATTCTTCATCTCCTTGAGAGCATCAATCACGTCCATTCCCTCCTCACGCAGGCGGGCCAGTTCGTCACGCGGGTTCTCAACCTTCCACAGACGGTCATACAGACGTACCTCAGCCTTAATGGCGTGGGCTGCGCTTACCCAGTGTATTGTTCCCTTGCACTTGCGGTTACAGTCTGACTCACCGGTACGGGTGTTGGGGATATACTCGCAATAAACCTCTTCAACAGTGCCGTCAGCAGCCTTCTTGCAGCCTGTGCAGAGTACTATGTATGAGCTCTTGAGGCGTACCTCACGGCCTTGGCTCAGACGGAAATACTTGGCAGGAGCATCCTCCATAAAGTCTTCACGCTCTATCCAGAGCTCACGGCTGAATGTAATTTTGTGTGTGCCTGCCTCCGGATCCTCCGGGTTGTTGATGGCTTCAAGCTCCTCAGTCTTACCCTCAGGGTAGTTGGTGATTATCAGTTTTACGGGATTGATTACAGCCGATACACGTGTGGCGCGGCGGTTCAGGTCCTCGCGGATGGCTGATTCCATCAGGGCCATATCGTTCAGTGCATCGAACTTGGTATAACCGATGCGGTCCACGAACATGCGGATAGATTCCGGAGTGTAGCCGCGGCGGCGATAGCCGCAGATGGTGGGCATGCGGGGATCATCCCAACCTGATACCATACCGTTCTGCACCAATGCTAGCAGGTTACGCTTGCTCAGCAGGGTGTAGTTGAGGTTGAGCTTGTTGAACTCTGTCTGACGCGGACGGTTGTCATCCAGGTCCTGTCCCTTCTTGAGCCAGTCTATGAACAGGTCATAGAGCGGACGGTGAGGCACGAACTCCAGAGTGCAGAGAGAGTGGGTAACACCCTCAAAAAAGTCACTCTGTCCGTGTGCAAAGTCATACATGGGGTATGCCTTCCACTTGGTGCCGGTGCGGTGATGCGGGGTCTTGACTATGCGGTAGATGATAGGGTCACGGAACAGCATGTTGTTGTGTGCCATGTCAATCTTGGCACGCAGTACTATGGATCCCTCCTCAAGTTCACCGCTGTTCATCTTGTAGAACAGGTCAAGGCTCTCCTGGATGGGACGGTCACGATATGGGCTGTTTATGCCGGGCTGGGTGGGAGTACCCTTCTGTGAAAGGATGGTCTCCTGATCCTGCTCGTCAACGTAAGCCTTGCCCTCCTTGATAAGTTCTACTGCAAAATCCCACAGCTGCTGGAAATAGTCTGATGCATAGAACTCATTTGCCCAGTGGAATCCCAGCCACTCGATGTCCTCCTTGATGGCATCTACGTATTCAGTATCCTCCTTGGTGGGGTTGGTATCGTCAAAGCGCAGGTTACATATGCCACCGTGCTTTTCAGCCATACCAAAGTCAAGGCAGATAGCCTTGGCGTGACCGATGTGAAGATAACCGTTGGGTTCCGGCGGGAAACGTGTCTGTACACGGCCTCCGTTTTTGCCGTTGGCCAGGTCTTTCTCAACCATCTCCTCAATGAAGTTCAGACTCTTTTTCTCGCTGTTTTCAGTTACAGTATTCTCTATCATTTTTGATGTTTTATTTTGAAAGCGCAAAGTTACCTCTTTTTACTGTTATATTACTACTTTTGTAATATAATAAAATGAAAGAAGAGATTAGACAGATACTGGTTGAAGCAGCTGACCGTTGTGAGTGCGCCGCTTTCATAGAGGGTGATCCCGTGCAGTTCCCGCACCGATACACTGACCGCAGGGATATAGAGGTTTCTGCCTTTATTGCAGCATGGATGGCATACGGAAGCCGTAAGGTTTTTCTGGGAGTGCTTGACAGGCTGCATTCCATGATGGATGCGGCAGGAGGCCCTTACCGGTATGTGACTATGGGTGCGTGGCGCAATCAGGATGCAGTAGGCTGCCTATACAGGTTCTACAAATGGGAGGATTTCAGTATGCTGTGTGCACGGATGGCGGATGTCTATTCACGCATGGAAAGCCTTGAAGATCTGTTTATTCCGGGTGAACCGCTTGAGAAAGGTGTGATTAATCTTTGCCGTGAGTTTGAAGGCGTGAACGGGATTCCCGTGCCAGGCAGTTCATCGGCCAATAAAAGACTGTATATGTTCCTGAGGTGGATGGTACGCAAGGGGAGTACGGTGGATTTTGGTATCTGGACACGCGTTACTTCTGCGCAGCTGTTGGTTCCCGTTGATACTCATGTCTATGCAACGGCAAAAGCCCTTGCTCTTACTTCAAGAAGCAGTGCTGACCTTAAGACAAGCATTGAGATAACCGCTCAGATGGCACAAATATGGCCCGATGACCCGGCACGTGGTGATTTTGCCCTTTACGGCAGTCAGGTCATGTAGGATTCTCAGTTTCCAAAGGTTCCATGTGTATGGCCACATGAGTGTTCTGGCCAAACTTTTCCTTTAGTTGGTTCTCTATTGAATCAGCATGCTCATGGGCCTTGGAGAGTGTTATGTCTCCGCTCATAAGTATGTGCAGCTCAATGGCATAACGGTTACCTATGCGGCGGGTACGCAGGTCATGAGGCTTGATTACATCGGGCTCAGACTGAGCTATTGCCATTATTTCATCTTCAATCTCATCGGGCAGGGATTTCTCCATCAGTTCGCTTATGCCTCTGTTTATAAGGTCAAATGAAACCTTGACAATAAATACACCTACAATCAGTGATGCCAGGGGGTCAAGTACTGTCCAGCGTTTACCCAGCAAGACGGCGCCGCCTATTCCTATGGCCGTTCCTATGGATGAGAGGGCATCGCTGCGGTGGTGCCAGGCGTTGGCTTCCATTGAAGTTGAATTCAGTTTCTTTGCTTTCCGGATGGTATATTGATATGTCAGTTCCTTGAGCAGGATAGAGATGATGGCAGCCCAGAAGGCCAACATCCCTGGTGCCCTGAGTTCCTCGCCGTGATACCATGCGGCTATCCTTTGGGCGCCGTTGGTGAATATGCCTATCGCAACTACAAGAAGAGCAATCCCGATGAATGTAAGAGCCAAAGTCTCATATTTGCCGTGCCCGTAGTCATGTGACTTATCCTGTGGCTTGCCGCTGATATAGACAAAGACCAGTACAATAAGGTCTGTAATGAAATCAGACAGGGAGTGTATGGCATCGGCTATCATTGCGGCGCTGTGCCCCAGTATGCCGGCCACAAATTTGAACACCAGCAGCAGCACGTTCACTGCGCCGCCCGCCAGCGTAACTTTATAAATCTCTTTCTGCCTGTCCGCAGTTTCTTGGCCAATATTCATTGCGCTATATGATTTGCACTCCGCAAAAATAGTTACTTTTGCACAATAACGTCTTATTTTGATGGAAGCTTTATCCATACTTATACCGGTATTCAACTGGGATTGTTCACAGTTGATGAAAGACCTTCATTTTCAGGGTCTGGAACTGGGTATTCCGTATGAGATAATCATTGCCGATGACTGCTCCACTGACAAGATTGTTCTGGAGAAGAACCGTGAATGTGCCGGTGGTCTTGAGAATTGCCGTTTTTTAGCGCTTGAGCATAATCTGGGGCGTGCTGCAATACGTAATTTCCTGGCAGACCAGTCCAAATATGACAAACTGCTGTTCATGGATTGTGATGCTGCCGTAAAGGATGCGCTTTTTGTAAGGAAATATACTGATGCTGCCGATAAGGCACAAGTGGTATGTGGTGGTGCGATCCATTCTGATGAGATACCGCAAAAAGGTGTAGAACTGCGTTGGGTTTATGAGAAGAATGCAGATAGGGAGCGTTCAGCCGAGTTCCGGAGTAGGAATCCGTATGCCAGGTTTACTCCATTCTCATTCCTGATAGACCGGGATGTGTTCATGCAGATAAGGTTTGATGAATCATATTCAGGTTACGGATATGAGGATGTTCAGTTCGGACGCGAGCTTGAAAAGAGGAATGTAAGCATTCTTCATATCGACAACCAGCTCATACATCTTGGACTGGAAAAGAGTGAGGTCTATCTTGAAAAGACCCGTCAGGCTGTTCTGAACGCATTTGCCCATAAGGATGAGGTAGGTGACAGTTCAAGGTTGCTTACCCATTACAACAGGGTTGCCAAGCTGAGGATGAGATGGCTGTTAAAGCTGATATGGACTCTTTTTCATGGAAGTATGGAAAGAAATCTGCTTGGCCTCAAGCCTAAGCTAAAGATATTCTCATTGTACAAACTCTGTTATATTTGTACGATATAAACACAGTGTTTACTTTTCAATTTTCAATTTTCAATTTTCAATTGGAAAAATGCAGCCGTTAGCCGAAAGAATGAGACCCAGGTCTCTTGATGATTATGTAGGACAGACCCATCTGGTTGGTCCTGGTGCTGTTTTGCGCCGTATGATAGATTCCGGCAGGTTGTCATCATTCATACTATGGGGCCCTCCTGGAACAGGAAAGACTACCCTTGCTCAGATTGTAGCCACTAAGCTGGAACTTCCGTTCAGCACATTGAGTGCTGTAACTGCGGGCGTAAAGGAGGTGCGTGAGGTTATTGACCGTGCCCGTAGCAATCCGCTGTTCCATACCAAGGGCAGCCCCATACTTTTTATAGATGAGATTCACCGTTTCAATAAGGCGCAGCAGGATTCACTGCTGGGTGCTGTTGAGCGCGGCGATATAACGCTTATCGGCGCTACGACAGAGAATCCTTCATTTGAGGTGATACGCCCGCTGCTGTCACGCATGCAGGTCTATGTGCTCAACTCACTTGAAAAGGATGACTTGATAAAGCTTTTGGACCGTGCCATAAAGACCGATGTCATACTTAAGGAACGTGAAATTGAACTGCGTGAGACAACCGCAATCCTGCGTTTCTCCGGTGGTGATGCCCGCAAACTGCTCAACATCCTGGAACTTGTAGTTGAGGCCGACAGTTCCGATAAGGTTATTATCACCGATGAGGTTGTGAATGAGCGCCTGCAGCAGAATCCCTTGGCATATGACAAGGACGGTGAGATGCACTATGATATCATATCGGCATTCATCAAGTCCATTCGTGGCAGTGACCCCGATGCTGCCCTATATTGGCTGGCACGTATGGTTCAGGCCGGTGAGGACCCTGCTTTCATCGCCCGCCGTCTGGTGATATCGGCGGCAGAGGATGTAGGGCTGGCTAATCCCAATGCACTGCTTCTGGCAAATGCTGCATTTGATGCAGTCATGAAGATTGGTTGGCCTGAGGGACGTATTCCGTTGGCTGAGGCAACTGTATATCTGGCTACCAGCCCCAAGAGCAACTCTGCCTATATGGGTATAGGTGCAGCTCTTGCCAAGGTAGGAGAGACCGGTAACCTTCCGGTTCCGCTGCATCTGCGCAATGCTCCAACCTCACTGATGAAGGATCTTGGGTATGGTGAGAACTATCAGTATGCGCATGATTTTGCCGGTAATTTTGTTAATCAGCAGTATCTTCCTGATGAGATTAAGAATACACGTTTCTGGAAGCCGCAGAGTAATCCTCAGGAAGATAAGATTAGGGAGCGGATGGAGGCGCTGTGGGGGAAGAAGTAAAATGAAAATTGAGAATTGAAAATTGAAAATTACTTGCACCTGCGTTACAAATACCTACGTAATAGCCCGCGACATTAAAAGGCGCTCGAAAAATTTTTTTCGAACGCCTTTTATAATTTTCAATTTTCAATTTTCAATTTTCAATTTTCAATTTTCAATTCGGAAACCAGTCGGTCGTAGCGAGAGCCCCGCTCGCGGTAGTAGAGCAGGATTTGATATTCATTTTTGGTTTCATACCAGTCTCCTTCAACGGGTTTTGTCTGACCGTTTGTTTCTCCGTCAGGAACCCAGATGTATTGATAGTCATATGCTCCCATCTTGAGTAGTATGTTTGCCTGGTATTCCTTTTGGGTGTCATCGTATTCCATCTCATATTTGGAGGTAAGGTTACCTCCGCTGAAATGTCCTGAAACGTAAAGCTTGCCGCCCGGTAGCCGTTCACTTGCAAGGTTGAAATGGATGAACAGGTAATCGGCCTCGGTATCACTGTTGCCTTGACTATAGCGTATGAGATATCGGCCGTTATGGTCATAATCAAACTTGTAGGCGTGTCGGCGTGTGTCCTGCATGAGTGTGGCATGATAGAAGGGATTATGGAAACTTACGCGATCCACATTCATGAAATAATCATACAGATTGACCACCTCAAAGCGGCGGAACTCATTTCCGGCAGTGAAGATAAGGTCACGGCAATGCTCGTATGTGAGCTTGTTTCCGGCATCGTAGGTGGGAGTGGGGTCGATAACCATATTGTCTGTACGGCGGTTCTGCATGACCACGGTGTAGAGTTCCTTGGCAGGATCCCTTACGGTAAGGCTGCCATAGTTCACTGTAAGGTCAAGCTGCTGGTGCGAATCATGGGTGTCAATATCAGTGTTACCGCTTACGCTACAAGAAAGCAGAGTCTTTCCTTCCGATAAGCAGAACCTGAAATATGCCACCTCCCGTCCATCCTCACGTATGGAGAGTCTATAGTTGCCTGACAGCTTAAGCCTGGCCTTATCGTTGGGTATTGTCAGACGGTAGTGGGTGTAGTCAAATGTGGTGTTGAGAGAGTTCTCCCAATCATATATGGTCTCATCATTGAATCCGTCAAGAAAGTCTGACTCCAGGATTTCAGATGGTTGCCATTGGGCATCACAATGCTGAATGCGGTATGTAAAACGGTGGTATTCATGTGACATCTCATCAAATGAGAACTCTATCTTTTCATCCAATGCCATGTTCACGATGGCCGGACGTTCCCAGTCTCCGTCCACAACCACACGCAGGGTGTTTATCCTGTCGGTCTTGCTCCCGAACCATTGGGCGTATGATATCAATGGCATAACCATCAATACGGCAGACAACAGTTTTCTTATGTGTGCGTTCAAATCC
>Ga0265300_10001331_pt1 | contig 23343 bp, 14 predicted proteins | sample AusTroGonzalo_MG_FD_193482 | JGI IMG/M metagenome (GOLD analysis project Ga0265300, IMG submission 193482) | Bovine rumen microbial communities from tropical cattle in Woodstock, Queensland, Australia - Gonzalo_03 | ecosystem: Host-associated > Mammals > Digestive system > Stomach > Rumen ...
GCGCCGAGTGGTTCCCCAACGAGACATTCAAGAACAGCCTGCTCGATATGCGCGCCGACAAGCTGAGCGCACTTAAGGATGTTCCCCACGGCAGCGTGGATTACCTGAACTACTGGTCACCCGGACTGAATATGTTCATCCCGGTAATCGTCTACACCCCGCCTTTCTATGACGATCCCAAGAATAAGGACAAGAAGTACCCCGTGATGTACCTTATAAGCGGTACTACCGATACTGAGGAGGTATACTTCAAGGTAGGTAAGATGAACCTGATCCTTGACAACCTCATTGCCGAGGGTAAGGCAAAGGAGATGATCCTGGTTCTGCCTTACGGAAACGCTACTCTGCTCAAGACAGAGCGTCAGCCCCAGCAGCAGGGCGGCCGCGGCGGATTCGGTGGCATGGGAGGTGGCTTCGGCATGGGCGGAGGCTACAACTTCAATGCTGATTTCACTGATGTGCTGATGCCTTTCGTAGAGAGCAACTACCGCACCATCAACGATGCCGATCATCGCGGTATAGGCGGTTTCTCACGCGGCGGCAACCAGGGTATGGCCATCGGACTTGCCAATCTGGACAAGTTCTCATACCTGTGCTCATACAGCTCATTCACCCAGGTTCGCGACAGTCAGTTTGAGGATTCAGAGGCTTTCAACAATAAGGTACATCTGTTCTGGCTGGGCATCGGCACCGATGATTTCCTGTACGGAAACTCAAAGGACCTGATGCAGATGCTTGACCGTCACGACATCAAGAACGTAAAAGTATTCACTCATGATAAATACGGTCACACCTGGATGAACGCCCGCTACTGGCTGGAGAAGTCATTCCCCCTGCTGTTCCAGGATCAGGCTGTCATTGACAAGGCCGTTGCTGAGAGTATGAGCCTTGAGGAGGCCGAGAAGGTACGTCTGGAGAAGCTGGGTGGTGCAGAGCCCTCACGTCTCACAGGTTCACTCATGACAAGCCTCTTCCCCGCAGGTGTAAAGTCACCGGAGTACAATGCTGACGGTACCGTAACATTCCGTTGCCAGGCTGCCGATGCACAGAAGGTTGAACTGGATTGCCAGATGCTTGCCTCAAGAGCAGCTATGGAGAAGGATGACCGCGGCGTCTGGAGCATCACCGTTACTCCTCCCGCTCCCGATATCTATCCCTATGCATTCGTGATTGACGGCACACAGGTGGCTGACCCCAACAACATGCATCTGTTCCCCAATGAGAACTTCAAGTACAGTCTTGTTGATGTTCGTGGTGCTGAGCCTACCGTTCAGGATATTCAGGATGTTCCGCACGGAAAGGTTGCATACCGTTACTATTTCTCTAAGGCTTGCGGTATTGAGCGTCCCATATGCATTTATACTCCCGCCGGTTATGATCCCAACGGTAAGGAGAAGCTCCCCGTTCTCTATCTTATCCACGGTATGACCGATACCTACGAGACCTGGTTCAAGGTAGGTCAGATGAACAACATTCTGGACAACATGATTGCCAAGGGTGAGGCCAAGCGCATGATCGTTGTAATGCCTTATGCCAACCCATATCCTGAGATGATTGCGCAGGGTAAGGCCGATTCATATAATGCAACTGATGTGGTTCTCACTACCAAGGAGTTTGTAGAAGAGGTTATCCCGTTTGTTGAGAAGAACTACAATGTGATTAAGAATGCCGATAACCGTGCAATCGCAGGATTCTCACTGGGCGGCCGTCAGACTCTGGCTGCAGGATTGGGCAACCCTGACAAGTTCCACTACGTAGCAGCGTTCGCTCCCGCTATATTCAGCGAGGATGAGTACAAGGGCAACTTCCAGAACGGAACATACGCTCCTATCAAGGACCTCAAGAAAAAGCTCAAGTTCATGTTCCTGGGTACCGGTAAGACCGATTTCCTGATCACCCAGTCACTGGGTCTTGACCAGTATCTGACAGAACAGGGTCTCAAGCACACCTTCTACAACCCCGAGGGTGGCCACACTTGGATGAACTGCCGTGACTATCTGGAGCTAACCGTTAAGGAACTGTTCAAGTAATGAAACACTCACTCTTCTTATCAATGCTGTTGCTTCTACTACCACTTCCTTCCCGGATTGTGGCGTAACAACTACAAGTGGAAATAAAGTTGAATAAGAAAGGCGGTCATCGGGACCGCCTTTCTTTTTATTTAGCCAGCTGCGAGAGCCACTGTTTGAGATCGCTCATCCATTGCTCACGGTAAACAAAGTTCTCGTTGGCACACCAGCCGTGTCCGCCAGTGGGATAGACGTGTAGTGCCGAGCGTACTCTGTTGGCCTGAAGGGCTGAGTAATACTCGATGCTGTTCTTTACGGGCACCAGGTTGTCATCAGAGTTGGCCATGATGAATGCAGGCGGGGTGTCACGAGTAACCTGTTTCTCATTAGAGTAGAGGTCTATGAGCTCCTGTGATGCATCGCGGCCCAGCAGGTTGATGTGTGATCCCATGTGGGTGAAGCTCTTGTCCATGGTGATGACGGGGTAGAACAGGATCTGGAAATCAGGGCGCTGCTCCGGACTCTTGTAATGGGTGGCGGCAGTGGCTGCCAGATGACCGCCGGCAGAGCATCCCTGTACTCCTATCTTCTTGATTCCGTATTTGTCGGCATCGGCCTTGAGCAGGCGAATGGCCTCATAGACATCGTCGATAGGTACCTCTGTGTGGCCGTTGGGCAGGCGGTATTTGAGAACAGCCAGTGTTATGCCCTGGTCCATGTACCACTGGGCCATGTTGTTGCCCTCAGATCCGTTCCATACATCGGTGTATCCGCCGCCGGGGCAGGCAACGACAGCCAGACCGTTGGGGTTGGGTGCTGCCCAGATGGTGAGGGTGGGCTGAGTGACGTTGGATACATGCATGTCCATCACCCTCTCGGGGCCTGTAAGACCGTTATCTGTGGGGGCTCCGTTAGGCCACATATTAATCACTACAGTAGGTTCCTGGGCTCCTGATGTCAGAATGAAAAGCAGCAAAGCTGCAAACAGAATAATTCTTTTCATATCCAATTGGTTTAGTTTTTGCAAACTTAAGCAAAAAAGCAGTATCTTCGCGGCCGGATAGAGTTTATCCTGTTTGCCTCTGTAGTTCAATGGATAGAACGGAAGTTTCCTAAACTTTAAATTTGGGTTCGATTCCCAGCGGAGGTACAATAAAGGCGGTCTCGATGACCGCCTTTGTTGTACCTGGACCTTTTTTTAATTTGCTAACGCAAATGTGGCGGCCTACCCGGCCGCTCTCGCTCGCATACTCGCTTCGCCCCAATACTTTTGCACCTGCGTAATAAAAAAAGGATGACCGACTGGTCATCCTTTTTTTGAGGGGAATCGCTTCGCAATTATTTTACTTCCCAGATGTCGTTGGTTTCAAGGAGCTCGCTGAAAGTGTGGTACTTCTTGGCGGCCTTGACCTCCTCAATCTGTGCAGTTACTGCATCGTCATAGGTGGGGGCCTCAACGTCGCGTATAACACCCAGTGCTACGGGGAATCCGTCACCGTCACCCATCAGGGCGAGCTTAAGCTGCAGAGTGTTGTCCTGGCAGTGAGCATCGTGTACAAGTATATCCTTAAGGGTGATGCCGTTCTCACCAATCTTTACAACCTTGAGGCTGAAACCGTCCTGCATCAGTCCGAACTCATTGTTCTCACCGAATACCAGGGGCTCACCGTGCTTTACGTAGATGGCGTTCTTGGCACGGCCCTCCTTGTTGTATACTGCATCGTGTGTACCGTTGTTGAAGATAACGCAGTTCTGCAGAATCTCGCAGACTGATGCGCCCTTGTGGTTGTAAGCAGCCTTGAGGATATCCACTGTGCCGGGAGCATCGGTGGCAACGGCGCGGGCAAAGAAGTGACCGCGTGCGCCAAAGCAGAGCTCTGCGGGACGGAACGGATCCTCAACAGTACCGTAAGGACTTGACTTACTTACGAATCCACGGGGTGAGGTAGGTGAGTACTGACCCTTCGTCAGACCGTAGATTCGGTTGTTCAGGAGGATCATGTTCAGGTTGATGTTACGGCGGTTGGCGTGGATGAAGTGGTTACCGCCGATAGCCAGACCGTCACCGTCACCTGATACCTGCCATACGGTCAGGTCAGGATTGGCAACCTTACAACCGGTAGCGATAGCAGCTGCACGGCCGTGTATGGTGTTCATACCGTATGTAGCCATGTAGTGGGGCAGACGGCTTGAGCAGCCGATACCTGAGATGACTGCGGTATTGTATGGAGCTACTCCGATTTCGGCCATAGCCTTGTGCAGTGAAGCCAGGAAAAAGTGGTCACCGCATCCGGGGCACCAACGGGGCTGTCCCTTCTTGAAATCTTGTGCTGTATATTCCATAGTGCTGTGTGTTTACTTGTTAAGGATTTCGTTGAAAGCATTCACGAGTTCGTTCACAACGAACGGCTGGCCCTTTACCTGGTTGAACTGATAAGGAACAAATCCGTCAACTTTCATGCGCAGGAATGCGGCAAGCTGACCCATGTTCTGCTCGGCTACAACCACCTTCTTGTACTTCTTGAGTACCTGAGCGGCGTTCTTAGGCAGCGGGTTGATGAACTTGAAGTGTGCGTGAGCAACCTTCTTGCCCTGAGCACGGAGCTCATCCATAGCGGCACGCAGATGTCCGTAAGTACCTCCGAATCCTACAATCAGCAGGTCAGCATCATCAACATCACCGATTACCTCCAGATCAGGAACCTGGATGTTGTCAATCTTCTGCTGACGCAGACGTGTCATCAGGTCATGGTTCTCAGGGTTGGTGCTGATGGCGCCGGTCTGGCTGTCTTTCTCCAGACCACCCAGGATGTGGGTGAATCCCTCACGACCGGGAACAGCCCAGTAGCGGGTGCCGTTCTCAGCACGCATATACGGAGTCCATTTGCCCTTGAGTTCCTCAGGAACATAAGGAGGATTGATGGCGGGATATTCTGCCAGGTTGGGCAGTTTGAATGCTGCAGAACCGTTGGCTACGAATGCATCGGTCAAGAGGACAACGGGAGTCATGTGCTCCAGAGCCATCTTACTTGCCTGGAATGCTGCATCAAAGCAGTCAACAGGTGATGTGGCTGCAATTACAGGCATGGGGCTCTCACCGTTACGACCAAAGAGAACCTGCAGAAGGTCTGTCTGCTCTGACTTGGTGGGAAGTCCTGTAGCGGGACCGCCGCGCTGAACATCCAGTACAACAAGCGGAAGCTCCATGATGACAGCCAGGTTCATGGCCTCTGACTTAAGGCAGATACCGGGACCTGATGTTGAAGTTACTGCCAGAGCACCTGCGAAAGATGCACCTACGGCCGATGAGCAACCTGCAATCTCATCCTCGCACTGAACGGTGGTAACACCAAGTGACTTGTGCTTGGAGAGCTCATGCAGAACATCGGTGGCAGGGGTGATAGGATATGATCCAAGGTAGAGCTTGAGACCAGCCTTCTCGGCAGCGGCGATGAAACCGTATGCGGTAGCCTTGTTACCGGTGATATCCATGTAACGTCCGGGCTCCTTCTGCTTTGACTCAATGCGATATACGTTAGCTGCGCTGCTGTGTGTGTTGTGACCGTAGTCATAACCGGCCTGAATAACCTTGATGTTGGCCTCGGCCAGCTCAGGCTTCTTGGCGAACTTGTCACGCAGATAGTTGAATGCTATCTCAAGGTCACGGCTGAAAAGCCAGCATACAAGACCGAGAGCGAACATGTTACGGCACTTGAGAACGGCCTTGGCCTCCATACCGGTATCTGCAAGAGCGTCCTTCACCATCTGGGTGAGGGGGCATGCAATTACGCGGTCAGGATCAACACCCAGTTCTGAGAGGGGATCCTCAGTCTGGAAAGCGGCTTTCTCAAGGTCTGCCTTCTTGAAAGCGTCTGTATCTATGATGATAGTGGCGTTGGGCTTGGCATACTTGAGCTGGGTCTTGAGAGCCGCAGCATTCATGGCAACCAAAACATCACACTGGTCACCGGGAGTATAAACCTTACCTGCACCTATATGTACCTGGAATCCGGATACGCCTGTGAGTGAACCTTGCGGGGCGCGGATATCGGCGGGATAATCCGGGAAAGTACTGATACTGTTTCCTACTGTAGCCGAAACAGTGGAGAAGATGTTGCCGGCCAGCTGCATTCCGTCACCGGAATCGCCTGAGAAGCGGACAACAACCTGATCCAATTCTTTTACTGTCATATCTTTTTGTATAGTGTTTGTTGTTTAATCGCATAAAAACGGTGCAAAATTACAAGAATATTCCATTAATTATTCAGTTTTAAACCTATTTAGCAGACAATTTGTATTATTTCTTTATCAATTTCGCATATATGCAATTATTTATGCAGCGAGTATGCAAGTGACGCGATAGTGACACAATAGGGACAGGCACTTCCGTTTCAAAAACTGACACGGAAGTACCTGTCCCTATTGTGTCGCCTAATGTGCGTTTTTATCAGAAGCCGAAGCCACCCATTCCGCCCATGCCGCCGCTGGAGCCAAAACTGATAGTGGCAGAATGTTGAGCCTGTACCGGTTTGCCGTCCTGCTCTGCAGGAATCCAATCCGGCATGACCATTACGGTGCGCAGAGCTTCCTTGTCCATTATGAATATCTCCACGTTGTTTACCACTGCATGGTTGGTTATTACGGGATTTATCACTGAACCGTCTGTATCAATGGTGAATGATACAGTGGCACGACCGTTGATTTTCTGACTTTTAAGGTTCTCAGGATAGTTGGTGTTGTTGCGGATGAACTGCTGCATGTTGCCTCCGGGGAATGTTGCCTGAACAGGACGTGGGCCCTGCTGAGCCTGCTGTGCTCCACCTCCACCGGGGAATCCACCTCCACCGGGGAATCCGCCTCCACCCTGAAATCCGCCTCCCATGCCCGGGAATCCTCCCATACCGCTACCGCTGTTCTTGGATTCTTCTATCTCCTGGGCGGTGGGCATAGGATCGATTCTCATAGGAACTCCCATGCTGAGTACAGCCTGCAGAGAATCTATATACTGTGAAAAATTGGGGAATTCAAGTTCGGACTGGAGCAGTATACGGTACCATTTCTTGGCTTCACGCAGAGCGGTTGTATCATTGTCCAAACGCCACTTACCCAGGTTGATGGTGCCGAGCCATGCCTGTGCGTTTAGAACCTGTTCATCCTTGTTGTTGATCTCGGAAACCTTTGGGTAGGTCTCGAGCACCTTTATACCTCCGTCTATGTATGAGGGTTCCTTCTTGTATTTGCCGTACTCGTTGTAGAAACGTGCCAGCATTATGATGGAGCGGTTGTCACCAGCCTTTACGGCTTTCTTGAGCCATTTGATGCCCTGCGAGAAGTATCCGTCGTTGGCCGGCTTTTGGAGCCAAAATATAAAGAAGTAGTTTCCAAGATTATACTGTGCGTCAACATAGTCCTGCTTTGCGGCAGCGTCCAGAAGGTTGAGTCCCATCTCAAGGTTGGCCTTGACGTTCTTGCCGGACATACATTCCATTCCCAAAAGGTTCATGGATTCGGTATCACCCTTGATGACACCCTTCTTGTATCGGTCAATCATCTGTTTCATGGCCTGGTTGGTAAGCTCGATCTTATCCATCTCGGCTTTAATGGAGTCGGTGTTAACTTTCTGTGCTATAGCGGGTAACGCAATAAGGACCGACATGACAGCTGTAAGAAATCTTTTTCTCATTTGCATATTGATTTAGGTTGCTGCAAATATCGTGAAATCATTTAAATGTAAAGGATATTTGAACAAAAAAATAACCGGATCCTTTTGGGACCCGGTCATTCAGATATTATAAAGGATTTATGCCTTCTCAGCGGCAATCTCGTCCTTTTCTTTCTTGGTCTTCTTCATTACTACATAAGCTGTAGGAGCAGCAACGAACAGTGATGAGCAGGTGCCGAATACAACACCCAGGATCATTGCGAATGCAAAGCTGCGGATGCTGTCGCCACCCAGGAAGAAGATAGCCAGCAACACGATCAAAGTACTTACTGAAGTGTTGATGGTACGAGCCAGTGTGGTGTTCAGAGCATCGTCGAACAACTGCTTGCGGTTGCGCTTGGGATAGAGACCGGTGAACTCACGGATACGGTCAAAGATAACCACCTTATCGTTGATTGAGTAACCGATAGCTGTAAGTACGGCACCGATGAATGTCTGGTCAATCTCAAGTGAGAACGGCATCCAGCCCCAGCAGATTGAATACATACCTATTATTATAAGGGTATCAAAGCAGAGGGCGAATATGGCACCTACTGAGTAAGCTACGTTGCGGAAACGGATCAGGATATACAGGAAGATGGCGATCAGAGCCAGGATCACAGAGATGATAGCACCGCGTGTGATATCCTCGGCGATTGAAGGACCAACCTTCTGTGAGCTGATGATTGAGCCGCCGTCGCGGTTTTCACGGTCAATGAATCTTGCCAGTGTCAGGTCTGAGCTGAGCTTACCGGCTTTTTTGAGTGATGTAAAGAGGAACTCCTCAATCTCTGAGTCGATATTCTCTGAATCCTCCTCAATACGATAGTTGGTAGAGATACGGATTGTCTTATGATCGGTACCCAGGGCGATAGCCTGTACATTGTCCTCAGTAATTACATCCTGAAGGATTTCACGAACCTCCTCGGGCTCAACGGGCTCCTCAAACTGAACAACAAAGTTACGGCCACCAGTAAAGTCAATACTCTTGCTCAGTCCGCGAACGGCCAGGAAGGCGATGCAGATGATTGCTGCAATACCGAATACTGAGAATGACTTCTTGGCGTTCTCCATGAACTTGACGGCAGTGTTCTGCATGAGGTTCTTGGAAACCGGAGTGGTGAATGTGAGGTTCTGCAGTTTGCCCTTACCAAGGAAGTGCTCATAAACGATACGTGTCAGGAATACTGCAGTAAAGAATGAGCAGATGATACCGATGATAAGTGTGGTTGCGAATCCGCGGATAGGACCTGTACCGAAGTTGAACAGGATGATACCTGTGATGATTGATGTGAAGTTGGAGTCAAAGATAGCTGAGAAGGCGTTCTTGTAACCGTCGGTCAGAGCTGACTGAACGCTCTTGCCACCCTTGAGTTCCTCCTTGGTACGCTCGTAGATAAGCACGTTGGCATCGACCGCCATACCCAGGGTAAGTACGATACCGGCGATACCTGACATGGTCAGAGCTGCCTGGAATGAGGTAAGGATACCCAGAGTGAAGAAGAAGTTCAGGAGCAGGGCTCCGTTGGCAATCATACCCGGAATGAATCCGTAGATGATGCACATATAGATCATCAGGAAGATGAAAGCGATGATGAATGATGTGAATCCCTTCTGGATTGACTCCTGACCGAGTGAAGGACCTACGATGTCCTCCTGAACGATCTTGGCGGGAGCGGGCATCTTACCTGACTTAAGAACGTTGGCAAGGTCCTGAGTATCCTCAACGGTAAAGTTACCGGTGATCTCTGAACGTCCGCCTGCAATCTCACCGTTTACGCGGGGAGCGCTGTATACATATCCGTCAAGTACGATGGCAACGCCACGACCTACATTCTGCTTGGTAAGAGTAGCCCACTTGCGGGCACCCTCTGTATTCATGACCATGCTTACGCAGGGACCGCCAAACTGATCAAAGTCAGCCTTGGCGTCTGTAACAGCATCACCTGAGAGGTCTGCCTGACCATTCTTGTTGTCACTCTTGATGCAGTAGAGCTCAAAATACTGATCCAGACCCTCCATGGGCTTAACACCCCACATGAACTTAAGGTCGCGCGGGATGATGGCCTTGGCATCGGCGCTGGCCAGCATGCGGTTAACCTCGGCGGTATCTGAATAGTGGGCAACACCGGCTACCCAGCTGTCAGAATAGGGATAGGGGTTAAGACGGGCAAGCAGAGGATTGCTCTTGCGCAGAGCCTCACGCTGAGCTGCGGTAGTCTGCTGGTTCTGAGCGTTATTCTCAGCATCCAGAAGCTGTCCGGCCAGATCAGAATCTGCATTGTCGGCAGCCTGTGCGGTAGCCTCCTCGGTTACAGCCTCCTCAGGATTCTCATCGGCATACTTCTGAGCAAGACGGTTGTCTATGCGGGTAAGTACGTCCTGAATCTCTGATGCCTTATATGTCTCCCAGAACTCCAGGTTGGCTGAACCCTGAAGGAGCTTACGTACACGCTCAGGCTCCTTGATACCGGGGAGCTCAACCATGATACGGCCCTGCTTGCCGGCCAGCTCCTGGATGTTGGGCTGAGCCACACCAAAGCGGTCGATACGGGCACGAAGTACCAGGAATGAGTTGCTAACGGCGTTTGAAACCTCAGTCTTGATAACTGAGATAACCTCTTCATTGGGTGTCTGTGAGTTGATCTGCTCCTTGAGATTTGAGGTAGCAAAGAAAGTGCTCAGCTTGGCGTCGGCACCTGCAATCTTGGCGAACTCCTGCGCAAAGATGTCCACAAAGTTGTCCTGGCTGCTGATGGCGCGTGCCTTGGCTGCTGCAAGAGTCTCTGTAAAGACGGGATCCTGGCTGTTGTTGGCAAGAGCCTTTACGACATCGGGAATGGAAACCTCCAGAATGACGTTCATACCGCCCTTAAGGTCCAGACCGAGTCCGATCTGCATCTCACGGCACTCTCTGTATGAATAAATACCCAACCAGACCTTTTTGTTCATCACAGAGTCAAGATAGGCCTGCTCATCCTGGCTCTGGGCAGCATGTCTTTCAATGCTGCGTGTCTTGAAGGTAAAGGAGAGATAGAACAGACAAACCAGTGTCAGTGCTATCGCAAAAATCTTTACGAATCCTTTGTTTTGCATACTGTTTTATTGTGTTATTAATTATTTGTGCGCGTATGTGCGTAAAATTTCAAGGGTGCAAATATAGGCAAATTTTCCGTCCCGCAATCTCCTGACTGTTGTTTTCTGACAACAATTATTCAAATCCATTATATTTGCAACATGAAACTTTCACATTTTTTGATTTTTGCGTCGCTGTCGGTCTCTTTGTCTGCACAGAATCTCCCTGATTGGGAAAACCCGGCAGTATTGGGAATTAACAAATTGCCTTATCATGTCACATTAGGCAATCCGTCTACTCACAAGAGCAATCCGGAGATTACATATCTGGACGGTACATGGAAGTTCCGTTGGTCACCGGACCCGGACAATCGTCCTGCGGATTTCTATCAGGCCGATTATGATGTCAGCGGCTGGGATGACATACAAGTTCCGTGTGATTGGCAGATGCAGGGGTTCGGTACTCCCATCTATACTAACTCCCGATATCCTTTCCGCCGTGACCAACCCAGGGTGACCGGCACTCCGGACCAGAGCTGGACTGCATTCAGTGCCCGCAATCCGGTGGGCAGTTATGTGACGGAATTTGAGGTGTCCGATATCGCATCTAGCAACTGGATTCTGGAGTTTGAGGGTGTGAGTTCCGCATTCTATGTCTGGGTGAACGGGCAGAAGGTGGGCTACAGCCAGAACAGCATGTCACCGGCCGAATTCGATATAACTCCATATCTGGAAGAGGGTAAGAACCGTCTGGCCGTAGAGGTCTATCGCTGGAGTGACGGATCATATCTGGAGGACCAGGATTTCTGGCGTTTGAGCGGCATATTCCGCTCGGTCAAACTATGGAAACGCCCGCTGCAGCATATATCCGATTATCTGATATCATTCACTCCATCGGGTGATTTATCGGTTGCCTTGTTCAAAGCGCAGGTGAAACTGGCAAATGCAGGAAAGTTTGATTCGGCTCCTATGTCCGTCAAGGTTACTCTAAATGAAAAAAACACCGATGAAAAGGATGTTGTATTTGATCTTTCAGCTTTGGCAAGAACCCTGAAGGCCGGAGATACTGTCCAGCTTGAAATGATGATATTGCTTGAAAAACCTCTTCTTTGGTCGGCTGAGAAGCCGAACCTGTACGAGTGTCTGATAGAACTGTTTGATTTCAACGGATCTTTGGTGGAGAGTTTTGTCCAGAATACAGGCGTAAGACGCATAGATACTCAGGGTGAGATTATGCTCATAAACGGTAGACCTGTAAAACTGCGCGGTGTTAACCGTCACGACCACCATCCGCGTACCGGTCATTATGTGGATGCGGCCACGACAGAACTTGATATCAAGCTGATGAAACAGGCCAATATCAATATGCTGCGCACATCACATTACCCCGATTCACCGCTTCTTTACGAACTCTGTGACCGCTATGGAATCTATGTCATGGATGAGGCCAATCAGGAGTCTCACGGATTCGGTCTGCGAAACCGTCAGATGGGAAATGACCCGCAGTGGATGAAATCTCATGTAGACCGAGCCGAATCACTGGTGAAAAGGGACATTAACCATCCGTCCATACTCTTCTGGTCACTTGGAAACGAGGGTGGTGCAGGCGTGAATATGCGCGCCATGCGTGACAAAGTGGAGGAACTGGATGCCACACGTCGTCTTATCTTCTGCGATACAGACCTTTCGGTGTCTGACCTGTATGATGACAGCTATCTTTCACCTTCACGCTTAAAACAGGTGGCAGAGAGGGTGACTGACCGTCCGTTCATTATGCGTGAGTACGCCCATATGATGGGTAATTCAGGAGGTAATCTCACAGAGTACTGGGATGTGATTTATTCCGATCCCAGCATAGCCGGAGCCGCCATCTGGGACTTTGTAGACCAAGGTATAGCCAAACCCATAGACGGCTCCAAACTGAGCTATAAAGGCAGTGGATTGGCCCTTGAAAACGGTGAGTTCTGGGCTTACGGAGGCGACTTTGGCGATATGCCCAATGACGGCAGTTTCGTAATCAACGGTCTGCTTGCCCCGGACCGCACCCCGCATCCCCACTACTATGAGGTCAAGCATGTGTATCAACCACTTAAGTTTGAGTTGCTGAATGTGGATGAAGAGGAGTGTTATGCATATGTCAAAGTTCACAATCTGGACTATTTTACTGACTTAACAGAATATGATTATGATTTCAGAATCATGTTTGATGACGGACGTTTTATAGAAGCAGATGAAACAGATAAAAAGTGGACAAAACTTGATGATAAGGGAGTTTTAAAGATTCCGTTTCTTTCAATGGCCATAACATTAAAAAATTCTTCCTGTAAAATGATCCCGTTCAAAGATGTTGTTCTTCAGGTTTTTGCCAAACTCAAAGAACCTACGCTGTGGGCAGACGCAGGATATGTTGTAGCATATGACCAGTTCCTTGTATGGAAACCTAAAGTTGAGATTTTTGACTGGGATGCCCCTAGTTCCGGTAAGATTCTGAAACGGAATAAGGATATTGAATCAACTCCTGACGGTGGTTACAACATCAAGTGCGGGGAATACATCTATTCTGTTGATTCCATAGGCGCTTTGACTTCCATAAGATGGAGAGAGAAAGAGTATCTGGCCGGACCTCTTGAACCTGATTTTTGGAAACCGGCCAATGACAACCAGATTCGCAATGATTATGAGCGCGCAATGGGTGTATGGCGCAATGTGGGACCTGAAAGGAAAGTGATTGGCAGTGAAATCCGCACGGTCAAAAGGAACAAAATGAAATATACTCAACTCCGTTATAATTATGAAACCTCTGTGGGAGCTTTGCTGACCTTATGCTATGAATTCAGCGAGTCTGAGGTCAAGGTCTCGTTCAGTTATGACCCCGCTCAGGTTCAAGTTGAGTCATTGCCCAGGTTGGGTATGAGGATGAGAGTATCTTCCTCTTTTTTTGAGGTTGTCAGATGGAATGGTCGTGGACCGTGGGAAAATTATCCTGACCGCAAAAACGGCGCTTTGTTCGGTGAATACACGTTGCCTGTAAGTGAGTATATGGTTGATTATGTCTATCCTCAGGATAACTCCAACCGCAGTGACTGCTATTCATTCAGCCTAACTTATGATTATTTCAATAAAAGGATTAAGGCATATGGCCCAACTTCAATGAGTGTAATGTCATCAGAGCCTTTCAATCTGAGAATCTGGAACTACTCAGAGGAGGACTTGGAAACTGCGCGTCACGGATATGAACTGCCTCAGCGTGATTACCTGAACATCAATATCGACAAGGAGATAATAGGCGTGGGCGGAAACGATGCATGGGGCGCAAAGACCGAGCCTCAGTACATACCGTCGGCCAAGGAGCCTCATAGCCTTTCCTTCACAATCCGTTTGGAGTAGGTTACTGTAGTCTTAGTCTGCTGATGATGGGATAGTGGTCACTATCCTTTTGAGTGGGGTCAACCCAGGTGTGCAGCGGGGTTATGTTCTTGCTGCAGAACAGGTGGTCTATCCTATAGTAGAGACGTTGTTCATGGTAAGTTATTCCCATTCCGGATCCTGACTGGGCGTAAGTATCATTCATGAAACGGTCAAACAGACGGTGTGAGTAGGAGAGCGGGGTGTCATTGAAATCACCGCACACTATCAGATACCCGGAGGTATCATTCCAGGCCCTGTCAGATATCATTCTGGCCTGTACAGCCCTTTGTGACGTTGATTCCAGCAACTTTTTGAGTACTTTCTTGGATGCGTCATAATGAGTGTTGTCTGTGGGGTGTTCAATGAATTTCTGATATTCTGATATCTCTGTCTGCTGGAGCTTGTTGGACTGGAGATGGCAGTTGTACACACTCATAGTATCCCGTCCTATCAGCAGTCTCAGATATTGGCAGCTGTTGCCCGAATTCTCAAAGTCTATGGCCTCATTATGGACTACAGGATATTTGGAGAGGCAGGCCTCGGTCGATGAACTTGGCGTGAGGACTATGTACGGATATCGGCTTTTGATGGTCTTGTTTTTTGAGGCTTTATCAATCATATCCCTATTTGCCTCCTGCAGACAGACTATGTCAGCGTCAAAATCAAGGATATGTTTCAGGACCGGATTGGTGAGCGTGGCATCCTTATTGTCATCACAACCAAACCCTTCAGTGTTGTAGGTAACTATGGTTATGTAGGGGTCCTTTACCTGTCTTTCACTGAAGAAATGCAGCGGGAACCAGTCCAAGGTGGGGCTAAGGCAGATGAGAAAGGTTACTATAGGAACCAATGCCGCTTTCCTCCAGATCAAGAGCCAAAGCATAAAGAAAATGAGATTGATAAAAAACAGGAAAGGGAATGCCAGACCTGAAAGCGAGGCGAAAGGCCATTTCCCGATGGGAGCTGCCAGAGAACCGTAACAGCTGAATATGAGCAGCAGTGCCGCCATGATGTTGACGGCCATCAACGGATAGGTGAACAGCTTCTTTATCAGTTTCATTTTTTAGAGCTGAACAGTTTGTCAAGCCATACTGCTACGGCTGTGACAGGTGTTGTTATATCCTTGCCTTTGCGGAGCATGTAGTTGAAGAACCAGCCTGTGGTGACTGCTCCCAGATGGGCTGCATCATAGGCCGGACTTACATGAGGCAACAGGGCGACATCCACCACAGCCAACACGATGACTATGTGCTTTATCTTGACAGGACCTATAAGCGGGATGGGTTCAGTGCTGTCGGGGGCTCTGAAAGCCAGTGCTGTACAGAAAGCAAGAATACACGCCGAGCATAACGGGATATTCTGGGTCCAGTCCTTGAGTTGCAAGGATGGAATAAACGTGAAAACAGCGGTGAAAAGGATCATTCCGGAAATGCCTCCCAGAATGTAGAGACCACGCAGGTGGTTTGATGTGTAGAACTTTAGGAATACACCGCCTAGCCAATACAGGGTGAGCATGTTGAACATGAGATGCCATAAACCCCAGCTTGCGAACAGCGATGTAACCAGGCACCATGGTCTTGAAGCGATAATGTACGGGCTCCAGGAATAGTTGCATATAATGAATGCGAACTTGTCCGGTCCGAATGAAAAGAGGGTGAAGAAGATGTCCAGCAACAATAGCGTTACAAATACAGTGCAGTTGATGATGAGCAGACGTGTCACCACATCGCCGGAGCGGAATTTGAGTTTCAGTTCTTGGATCAGATTCATTACCAGGTGAATTTTATGTGATTGTCACGGTCGCGACGTTCCTTGTACCTCCAATACAGGATGATGAGAAATCCGGCCAGCATTCCTCCCAGATGGGCAAAATGAGCCACATTATCGGCAGCGCTACCCCTTATGCCCAGACTCAGTTCCAATACTACATAGGCTATTACAAGCCATTTGGCCTTGATGGGGAAGGGGATAGGTATGATGAAAATCCTGTTGTCCGGGAATGTCATTCCGTAACCCAGCAGGATGCCATATACGGAGCCCGATGCTCCAACGGTGAGAATGGTGTCAAGGTAAGATTTCATAGGGACGGTTATTCCACCGCCCAGTGCAACCATATCATATCTTGATAAAGCCAGCTCAAAGTGTACGAACTGAAAAAGCTCCTGAGTGAGACCGGCACCGATTCCGCAGATGAGATAAAACCACAGGAACTTTTTTGAACCCCACACATCCTCCATAATACGGCCGAACATCCATACTGCAAACATGTTGAAGAAGAGATGCTGAAAGCCTTCATGCAGGAACTGGTAGGTTACAAGTTGCCATATCCTGAAACTTGGAGCCAGAAAGAAATGCAGGCCGCAGAGTTTGTGAAGGTCAATTCCGTATTTGGCAAGCGCTATGGTGCCCATCCAACACAGGACGTTGATGATGAGCAGATTTTTGGTTATGGGTGGTAGTTTGTTCATAATCTATACATAAACTATGTTATGAGCCGCAAAAGTAGCCATTTTTTCAGTAACTTTGCGGTCCATAATCTTATAATATGAAAATAGAGAATCTGGTTGCTGAAAAGACCGTCAAGGCCATCAAGGCACTTTACGGTCAGGAGATAGAGGCCGCATCGGTCCAGGTGCAGAAGACCAAGAAGGAGTTTGAGGGACATCTCACCATCGTGGTGTTCCCCTACCTCAAGATGTCACGCAAGGGTCCCGAACAGACTGCAGGCGAGATAGGTACATGGCTTAGGGAGAATGTTGAGGAGGTCAGCTCATACAATGTGATCAAGGGCTTCCTGAATCTGGTGATATCCACATCGGCATGGATGAATATGCTTAATGATATCAATGCGGATGCCAATTTCGGTCTGCGCAAGGCTACGGAAAACTCCCCATTGGTAATGATTGAGTATTCCAGCCCCAACACCAATAAGCCGCTCCATCTGGGACATGTACGTAACAACCTGCTGGGTGGCGCACTGTCAAACGTGATGGCTGCCAACGGTTACAAGGTTGTAAAGACCAATATAGTTAACGACCGCGGTATCCACATCTGCAAGTCTATGCTGGCTTGGCTCAAGTGGGGTAACGGTGCAACTCCCGAATCCACCGGTAAAAAGGGCGATCATCTGATAGGTGACTACTACGTAGAGTTTGACAAGCATTTCCGTGCCGAGGTCAAGAGCCTGCTGCCCGCCAACTTTGCCGATCTTGATGAGAAGGCTCAGGAGGAGGCTAAGGCAAAGGCCGAGAAGGAGTCACCTCTGATGCAGGAGGCTCATGCCATGCTGGTAAAGTGGGAGGCCGGTGATCCTGAGGTGCGTGCCCTGTGGGAGCGTATGAACAGCTGGGTATATGCCGGATTTGATGAGACCTACAAGCGTCTGGGCGTAAGCTTTGACAAGATATACTATGAATCACAGACCTATCTTGAGGGTAAGAAAACCGTTATGGAAGGTCTGGAGAAAGGCCTGTTCTTCCGTAAGGAGGACGGTTCCGTATGGGCAGACCTGGCAGAGAACGGTCTGGACCAGAAACTGCTGCTGCGCAGTGACGGCACATCGGTCTATATGACTCAGGATATAGGTACCGCTCAGCTTCGTTTCAAGGATTTCCCCATTGACCGCATGATTTACGTGGTTGGTAACGAGCAGAACTACCACTTCCAGGTGCTCTCCATACTGCTTGACCGTCTGGGATTCAAGTGGGGCAAGGACCTGGTCCATTTCTCATACGGAATGGTTGAGCTCCCCGAGGGTAAGATGAAGAGCCGTGAGGGAACCGTAGTCGATGCCGATGACCTGATGGATGAGATGATAGAGACCGCACGCGCCACATCAGCTGATCTGGGCAAACTTGACGGTCTGTCAAAGGAGGAGCAGGATGAGATAATGCGTATTGTTGGTATGGGTGCTCTCAAGTATTTCATACTAAAGGTCGATGCCCGCAAGAACATGACATTCAATCCTAAGGAATCTATCGATTTCAACGGCAATACCGGCCCGTTCATCCAGTATACATATGCCCGTATCCGCTCCATCATGCGTAAGGCTGCCGATGAGGGTATCAAACTGGAGCGTAAACTGTATGCTGCCGATGATGCTCAGATATCGGAGAAGGAGATAGGTCTTATCCAGATGCTTAACGGATTCCAGGATGTGGTACGTCAGGCTGCTGATGACTACAACCCGTCAGTAATAGCCAACTACTGCTATGACCTGGCCAAGGAGTTCAACCAGTTCTATCATGATTTCAGCATCATGCATGAGCCCAGCCGCGAACTCAAGATGTTCCGTCTGGTTCTGGCTCAGAATGTGGGTAAGATCATCAATCTTGGAATGGGGCTGCTGGGTATCGAAGTTCCGGAGAGGATGTGATTCAATTGAGAATTGAAAATTGAGAATTAAACTTTCCAGTTAGGAGTCCGAAGGACGCGACCGGAGGGAGCTAAGCGACAGTATGGAGCGCTTTTGCAGAGCAAAATAAAAATTGTATTTTTGGGACATGTCACAAAAATACTATGTTGTTTGGATTGGGTTGAATCCCGGGGTCTATGACTCCTGGGAGGCCTGCAAACAACAGGTAGAAGGTTGGAAAGGTGCCGTATATAAAGGTTTTGATACCAGGGAGGAAGCCGAGGAGGCCATCAATCTCCCGCCAGAGCATTTCATAGAGAAGAAGACACCGGATCATAAGGGTGGCCGCAAGAAAAAGGAAAAGCCCATTCCACCGGAAGTTATCCGTCAGGCTCTGGCTGTTGATGCCGCCTGCAGCGGTAATCCGGGGCAGATGGAGTACCGTGGGGTTTATCTGGGTGATATGGAGGAGAAGTTCCATTTCGGACCTGTACTGGGAACCAACAATATAGGTGAATTCCTTGCAATTGTACATGCGCTGGCGCTCTACAAGAGCCGTGGGCTGGACTGGCCGCTCTACAGTGATTCACGTAACGCAATCGACTGGGTGCAGAAAAAACAGTGCCGGACCAAACTGGAACGTACACCGGAGACAGAGACTGTTTTTGAGCGTATAGAGAGTGCCGAGCGATGGCTTAGGGAGAATTCATTCAAGAACCGGATTATTAAGTGGGATACAAAGAAGTGGGGAGAGATTCCTGCTGACTTTGGACGTAAATGACAGAGACTATGGGAGAGGTAAGAGAGAGAGGAAGATTTGTGATGCTGCTCAGACACTATTTCAGTCTGGTTCTCATCTTTGTGCTCCAGAAACCGCTGTTCATGCTATATGCCGGTGGGCTCAGACATCATTACGGCATCAGGGAATGGGTGCTTGTCATGTGGCATGGAATACCCATTGACCTGTCAGTTGCAGGATACCTTACCCTGTTTCCCCTGTTGGTGCTTATAATAGACATATGGATCCAGTCCCTGCCGGTAAAGAGAATAATCTGGATTTACGATATCCCCGTAGCTCTGTTGCTGTCATCCGTTTTTGTGGGTGATGCAGCCCTGTATCCGTTTTGGGGATTCAAACTGGATGCTTCAGTGCTGTTCTATCTCAAAACACCCAAGGAGGCGGTGGCAAGTGTGTCTCCCTATATGGTGGTGCTGGGAATAGCGGTGATACTGCTTTTTGCATGGATTATATTCAAGGTTCTTTCAAACGCACTCAAACCCATTGAGATTCCGTTCAACAAAGTTCTCATGAGAGTGCCGGTCACTCTTTTCGATCTGTTGCTGACAGTACCTCTGTTTATCGTAATCCGCGGTGGAATCAGTGAATCCACCATGAACGTAGGTCATGCATATTTTACCACAGACCAGTTCCTGAACCACTCGGCTGTCAATCCGGCTTTCAGTGTACTGAGCTCCATGAGCAAGACTTCTGATTACTCGGAGTGGTATGACTACCTTGAGGAGGACAGAAGGGCTGAAATGTTTGACGGTCTCTATGAAACATCGGATTCCTGCACGGATCGACTGCTCAATACCACCCGTCCCAACATCCTGGTGATAATACTTGAAGGATTTGGAGGCGATTTCGTGAATGCCATGAGCGGCAAACCGGATGTCTCACCCCGATTGGACAGCCTTATTACGGAGGGTGTGTTTTTCAGCAACTGCTATGCCGGCAGTTACCGTACCGACAGAGGTCTGGTCTGCGTCATGAACGGTCATCCGGGATTGCCCAAGACATCCATAATGAAACTGCCGTCCAAGAGTGCGGCCCTACCTTCATTGCCCGGCAAACTGGTTGATGAGGGTTATGAAACCTATTTCATGTACGGCGGAGACATTAACTTCACCAATATGAGAAGTTGGCTTTACGGAACCGGTTTCCGTAATGTGGTATCGGATGCGGATTTCTCAATCGCCGAGCGTCATACCAATGCATGGGGAGTGAATGATGACATCACTTTCAGCCGTCTGCTTGAAGAGGTGAAAGGGCGTAAGGATTCCCTGTGGTTTACCGGATTCCTGAGTCTGAGCAGTCATGAGCCTTTTGATGTTCCGTATAGCCGTCTGGCAGACAAGGTGGACAATGCTTTTGCCTATACGGACAGTTGTCTGGGGGCTTTCATGGATGGACTCAAACAGAGTCCTGTCTGGGATAACCTGCTTGTGATGATTCTCCCCGACCATGGATTCCGATATACCAAAACCGGTCTTTCAAGTGACCCTCATGTCCATCATATTCCTGTATTGTGGGTAGGCGGAGCAGTTAAGGAACCCAGGATAATTGACCGTTTCATCGGACAATCCGATATGGCTGCAACCATACTCGGTCAGTTGGGAATTGATCACAGTGATTTCCGTTTCAGCAGGAACGTTCTGTCATGCTCCTACTCGTATCCGTTCTCTTATTACACTTACAACAACGGATTCTGCTTTATAGACAGCACAGGTGTCACTCTGTATGACGATGATGCGTCAGAGTGTCTAATAAATGATTCGTTCGGATCAGAAATACGGATTGACCGCGGAAAGGCCATACTGCAGACTTTGTATGATGACCTGGAGAGCCGCTGATTATTCCTGCTGACTGTTCTTATCGTTTCTTTTTGCTATAGCCAGCCACTCCTGATAACCCTGGCGTGTACGTTTCCAGCGGTTATGTGTCCACAGCCACAGTTCGGGACACTCGCGAATGTTGTCCTCAAGCAGACGCATGTATTTCTCAGTTACTGCAAATTCAGGAAGCTGGTCAGTATGCTCAAATACCAGCTGCAGGTCACAGCGGTAGTAGCCGCGGCGCTTGCGGGTAATGTGCATGTACCACACCTCCAGGTCCAGCCTGCGGGCCAGACGCTCGGCGCCGGTAAAGACAGGAGTCTCCCTGTTCATGAACTGTGTCCAGTAATGTATGTTCCACCAAAGGGGGACTTGGTCGGCAATCATTCCTATAAAGAACTTCTTGCCCTCATTCCTCCAGCTCAGAAAACGTCTCAGTACCTGCTCCATGGGTATGCTCTCCGTTCCAAACCTGTTGCGCAGTTTGTACATGAAGAGTTCCATGGCGGGGTTCTCAAGTTTATGGTATACCTGTCCTCCCACAAAGTCATCCATACCTTCAAAGAACAGGTTCATGGAGGGAATCCATTCCCAGTTGCCTACATGTCCCAGATAGCCTATACCTGATCTTCCCTTACGGGTCTCGCTCACCAGTTTGTCCTGACCGGTAAACTCCATGTGGCGCATTATCCAGCGCTTTCCGGCCGATACGGTCTTGAGTGCCTCCACGATCTGGCATGCAAACTGATAGTAGAAACGCAGCTCGGTACGGCGCAGCCAAGCGCGGTCCTTATCAGGGAACGACAGGGCCAGATTGGTACGTACAATCTTTTTTCTGTACCGTAGTGGAGGAAATATGAACATCAGGAGCCAGACTATATCTGAGAACAGATACAGAACAGGTAACGGGAGTAATGAGATTAACCAGACTATACCATACAGGACCGATGACAGAAACTTAGCCATAATCAGAAGTTGAAATTAAACCGTGCGCCCAGAACGAATGACCTCCAGACTTTGTCATAATAATCCAAACCGCCATGTACGGCTACACTTGAGAATGATGATGTACGGACTGTCATACCCAAGTTGGCATAATAGTGCATACCGGCAGGAATCTTCCATTCTAACGGTTGATTCATCTCCGGGTCCCTGAAGAAACTGTAGCTGTTGGCAGTGGGCGAGTATCCGGCTATGGCCTGTCCGTTTATGCTTATACGACTCATAACGGGAATATCCATCTCCATTCCGGCTCCAACGGTGTATACATCGGTTACACTACCTTGGTCGGGAAGGTAAATATCCTTTTCACCGGTCCATTTCATCTGGGTGAATCCGGCATGGATGACAGCTCCAAGATACCATGGCATCAAAGTGGCGTCAATGCCTAGTGAACAGGCGGGTTTTGCATCGGGGTTGCCGTATCCTCCGCCTGTAAAGACCTCTGAGCCGATTGAATAATCGGTGCTTAGCCCGAATCTCCAGGAAGTATGCTCGTCAATGTCAGGGGCAGCGATTGGCTTTTTAAGGCCTTGCTCGCCAAACAGGATATCGGTGAGTTCATAAGCAACCTCGGTAGAGAATATACCTATTGCGGCTCCTGCCAGGACATCGGAACACCAATGGCGGTTGGCGATGGCGCGGAACATTCCGGTAGTGGCGGCCAATCCGTAACCGGCTACGCTTATCCAAGGACTTATGGTCTGACCATACTCCTTGTGCAGCATCTGGGCCGACATGAAAGCGGTAGCGGTATGTCCGGACGGGAACGAATTTACGCCCCTTCCATCGGGACGTTCTCTTACAATGATGTTTTTGGTGGAGTGTGTTATGAGGTTCATGATGGCCACAGCGGTGGCGTCGGCCGTTATCATGCGCGGCCAGTCACTGCGCCCCTCTACACCTGCCAGTTTGATGGCAAACATCAATGCCATAGGTGAATATTGCAGGTAATCGGCCGATTTCAGTGAGGGTGACGCAATGTTTCCTTTTCTGATGATGCGTTTGTCCAGATAGTTGTCATTGTATAGGATTCCGGTAGCCAGAAGTCCCATGGGCAGAAGCGACCGCTCGGTAAAAGACGCCGGCTTATATGCAATGCTGGTGGAATCCTTTCCCAGAGACCAGTTCAGCGTGTAGTCAATCTCATTCAGAGGCTTGTAGGGCTTGAACGGGTTGAT
>Ga0265300_10001337_pt1 | contig 23296 bp, 20 predicted proteins | sample AusTroGonzalo_MG_FD_193482 | JGI IMG/M metagenome (GOLD analysis project Ga0265300, IMG submission 193482) | Bovine rumen microbial communities from tropical cattle in Woodstock, Queensland, Australia - Gonzalo_03 | ecosystem: Host-associated > Mammals > Digestive system > Stomach > Rumen ...
TGGTGAGCGGTTTCTCGTTCAGGTGCATGAATGTACCGCCCAGCTGCAGGTTGGGACTGAAATCATACATCCAGTTCACACCGGCCATGGTCTTGCGCTGCATGCTGTACTCGGTGTTGCTTTCCAGCTGCACGTTCACGCTGGTGCCGGCGTCAATGATGCTCTGGTTTATGATGGTCACCGTACCCATGCTGTAATCCACAGTGTAATCGGCGTTCTCTGTCAGGGTGACGCCTCCTGCGGTCACTAGGACTGATCCACGTGGTATATTGTATGAGCCCAGTTGGATCACATTGCTGCCGGAACCTGAATACTGGCCCATGAGAATGTATTTATCCTTGTCGGCAATGCGTTTGGCAACCACGCGTGTTGAGTCATACAGCTCCTGAAACACGTATTTATCGGCCAGGGCATCATTGCCTATCACCTTGCGCAGATGGCTGCCGAACGGTTCCACAACAGGAAATATGATCTTTCCGTTCTGGGACTGTACCGTATAGTGTTCTATGTAATCAAACTTGCCGTTGGGGTGGGGGTTGTTCTTGTCATCCAGACGGTCCAGGTTCATCATACGCAACAGCGGGGTGTTCTTGAGCTCAGCCTCAGGTATGTATGTGAGGCGACTGCCGGTACTGTCACTGTCATAGTAGATTCCAAGTTTGAACTGTGCACTCTGTATGTTTCCCTGGGTGATGGAGTAGATGTTCTTCATCATCAGGTCCCATGTGCCTGTGCCCGGAGAGTTGGAGTTGGATTTAAGCAGTTTCACTATCAGGGTCTGTCCCGCATCGGTTATGTCCGATGAGAACTCACCTACCTGATAGCTCTGTCCGCCGTAGGTGTACTCGAATGCCACGGCCAGCACCTCATCCGATGACAGGGCGTTCTTGAGTGAAATGTAACCCAACTCGCTGTTGAGCGTATAGTCCGATGTGCTGAGCTTGCGGGCGTTGGATATCTTCTCATAGTCCGTGCTGCCCTCCAGGAATGAGCCTAGGGTGACTGCTATCTGGTCTATGTCACGGACCGACGGATAATCAGTGCTGATACGGCGGTACAGGTCATTCGCCTGGTTGGCAGGGGCGGGACCGCCCTGACTGTTCCATGTGTTGTTGCTTATATGGCTGGTTTCACCCAGGTCCGTAAAGGCCACTATGTTTCGCGGGTTGTCATAGTTGCTGCGCTTGTTGGTCACCCAAACCTCCAGTCTCGTGATCTGTACGCCCGATACGATACTGGGCAGCATGGCCATGTTGGCGTCATAGTTGTCTCGGAAGAAATGGGCCAGGAAGAAGTGACGGTTCTCATCATAACTGCTGGCGTCTATCTCAAAGTCCGTTATCTGCTGACCTCCCTGTGAACTGACTGATGATGATGATGACTCTTTCTGGGAGAGTACCATCTGCAACTTCAGTTTGCCGAACTGCAGGTCAGACCTTATACCGAACAGCGATGTGGCGCCCTGTATGAGTGACGAGTTGGTGGGGAAACTTATGTTACCGGCTTCAAGCAGTCTGATAATCTCATCCTCCTTGCCCTCATAACGCAGCTTTATCATCTTGGCGTCAACATCAAACGTTGCCTCGGTGTTGTAATTGAGGTTCATGTTGATCTTGTCACCCACGCTTGCGCTTATGTTCAGGTTTATCTGCTCGTCAAAATCAAATCCGCCGGTGGTGCGGTTCTGGACGGAGAGTGAGGGGTTGTCAACCTTGTTGCGGTTGTATCCGAACTTTATGGCTGCAGATCCGCTGGTCCTTACCTGAACTCCGCCGGGACCGAATATCTTCTCGGCCGGACCCAGGTCAAACTTCATGTTGGTAAAGTCAAAACGGTCATCGCCCTGCGCCTGCATCTCCTCGGCGTATTTGTCCAGATAGTAGGACTGCATGGAGCGCTGCATGAGCATGCGGTTGTACTCGGCCGGGGACATGACATCGGGCACATCCAGATAGCTGTCTCCAAGTTTATAACCTACCTTGTAGGTGTTATCCTCCTCATTGTAAACCACATCCTCCTTGATGTTCTCAGGGTTGGGCAGGGTTCTGGGCGTACCTTGTGCATAAAGCCGGTTAAGGCCCCCGCACATGCAGGAGCCCATCAGCAGCAGTGCTGCAGCAAGGTGCTTTACCCTAATCATCAAGCAATGAGGATGGTGTGATTTCAGATACGTTTCAGAGCTTCACGGATGACAGCCTCTACGGTAAGACCCTCCTGCTCCTTGAGAATGGCCTGGACCACTTTCTGTGATGCGGCCTGCGGGAATCCTAGTGTAACCATGGCTGTGATAGCCTCAGTTGCCACCTGTCCGGTCTGTGCACCGGTCTGCAGGCCAAGAGGCATGCTGTCAGACTGTGCCACTCCTATCTTGTCATGCAGGTCAACAATTATGCGCTGGGCGGTCTTGGCTCCTATTCCCTTCACTTTCTTGAGCAGTGAGTCATTACCGGAACTGATGATTCCCGTCAACTCCGATGGTGAGAATGATGAGAGTATCATTCTGGCCGATGCGCCGCCAATTCCGGAAACGGATATGAGCATGAGGAAAAGCTCACGCTCCTGCTTCTCGCTGAAACCGTACAGCACGTAAGCGTCTTCACGGATGGCCTCGTATACATAAAGGCGTGCCTCATCCTTGCCTTGAATGGCCGAATATGTATAGATGGATATATTCAGATCATAAGCCACACCGCCCGCTGTGAGCAGGACTGCCTGTGTGGGTGAGAGATCCTCTATCTTTCCCTGAATGAATTCAATCATGATAATTATGCGTTTGTTATGTGCGTATGCTAAGAAATAACGTACAGCTCGCGTTATTATTGCACGTGCGCATACACATAAAGCCCTTTTTTTCATAACTTCGCATCCCGAAAACCAAACACTTAAGACCTATGGAGAAAATCAAAGCAGCAATTGTAGGCTATGGAAACATTGGCAAGTATGTACTTGAGGCACTTGAGACTGCACCTGATTTTGAGGTGACAGGAATCGTACGCCGTAACGGCAGCGCAGACTGCCCCAAGGAGCTTGACGGTTATAAAATTGTAAAGAATATTTCAGAACTTCCCAAGCCCGATGTGGCTATCCTGTGCGTTCCTTCACGCAAGACTGAGGAGTATGCAAAGGAGATACTTCCGCTTGGCATAAACACAGTTGACAGTTTTGATATCCACACTCTTATTCCTGAGACCCGCAAGCGTCTCCAGCAGGTGGCTGCACAGGCAGGAAAGGTCGCTATAATATCTGCAGGATGGGATCCGGGTACAGATTCTATCGTTCGCGCCCTCATGCAGGCTATGGCTCCCAAGGGTGTAAGCTACACCAATTTCGGCCCCGGCATGTCAATGGGACACTCTGTTGCAGTTAAGGCTGTTCCCGGTGTAAAGGCCGCTCTTTCCATGACCATTCCGGTTGGAACAGGCATACATCGCCGTATGGTATATGTTGAGATTCTTGACGGTTACAAGTTTGAGGATGTAGCCGCTGCAATCAAGGCAGATCCCTACTTTGTAAATGATGAGACCCACGTTATGCAGGTTGAGTCTGTAGATGCTCTCAAGGATATGGGACATGGCGTTAACCTGACTCGCAAGGGTGTATCGGGCAAGACTCAGAACCAGCTCTTTGAGTTTGACATGAAGATCAACAATCCGGCTCTTACCGGTCAGATCCTGGTATGCGCCGCACGTGCTTCAGTACTCCAGAAGCCGGGCTGCTACACCATGATTGAGATTCCTGTAATAGATTACCTGTACGGTGACAGGGATGACCTGGTAAAGCATCTGGTATAATACGCATTTGCCGATACTTAAACGGCCTCAAGGATTCTTGGGGCCGTTTGTTTTGTCTAGAACTGGGCGCTCAGGCCTATGAAAACACCGTCCAGATTTCCCCAACCGGCACGGAACGAACATGACTGGACATATGGGACGGACCGGCTTATTACAAAATCAGTAAACAGTGTAAAGTCCGGTTTGGCTCCGGTTAACTTGGTCCTGTAATAGAGGGTGCCGGGCTCATAGTAGCTGTCATTGTGCTCCAGGCTCTTGCAGTTCCTTACGCTATTGCGCAATCCTATTCCCAAAGAGGTTCCTATGGAGAACCATCCCAGGCTGAAACCGCACTCCGCAGCTATCCTGAAACTGGTGTATGTCTTGTCTGACAGTATCTCGTCATTATACCAGTCCCATCCCACAAGAGTGACCTCCAATCCGGTTTCATCATCAATAGCAGTGGGCGGCTGGCCTATCCTGTGTTCAATGGGGTCAAAGCCGGTGTTGAGACCGATAAAGAAACTATTGGTCAGGTAGTAGTCAAAATGGAGTGAGAACAGCTGTCCGGTTCCATATGTCAATCCGCATGACATGTCATATTTGTGGTGGTAGAGCGAATCCTTGACAACGGGTTCATTTTGGGGCTCACTGACCGGCTCCTGGTTTACTGCATAGCTGAACCGGTCATTTACAAAGTACCCTTTTACCAGCATTACGTTTTGTGCATCATAGTACACACCCAGACCCTCTTTCTTGTCATCTTTCCAGGCGCCTGTATATGAACTGCCGTCCGCATACTCCATCGTGCCGGCTCCATTATACATTCCGTTGGCCCAATATCCCTTGTAGACGCCTCCGTCAGCATAATAGTAGATTCCGTATCCGTAAAATTCATGATTCAGGAACTGACCCTCGTAACTGTCTCCATCGGGGTAGAACAGAAGACCCTGGCCGTTCCAAAGTCCGTCTCTCCACTCTCCCTCATAGACGGTGCTGTCCGCATAGACCATCTTGCCGTAACCGTTGAACAGGGAATCGGCTATTCCGCCTGTGTACCATGAACCGTCGTCAAAACGGATGGTATCACTGGCTGCGGTGCCCTGGGCCTGGCCTAAAGCACGGGCTGACAGCGCATTCAGAAGCATTATTGAGACTATGAGTATGTGTTTGGCGGACATATCGGTGTAAAGGTAGGGAAAAATCATTAACTTTGCAGGTTCACAATAGTTAAACAGTAACTGCTATGAATGAGAAACAGGATTTGGTATGCGTTTTCAAAGGCCAGCCCTTTGAGGCGGAGGTGGTAAGGGGCCGTCTGGAGTCAGAGGGTATCCCGGCCATGATAATGAACAACTCCATGAGTGCCATATTCTCAACATACACCATTACGGCCGGACCGGTGAGCGTGCTGGTAAACCCGCAGGACAAGGAACGTGCCGATCAATTGCTTAATGAAGAATGAAACAGCCTAAACGTATAGCTGTCAAGGTAGGCAGCAATGTACTTACACGTCCCGACGGACGTCTTGACATATCACGCATGGCAGCTCTGGTTGACCAGATTGCCGAGTTGCGCCACAGGGGGATTGAGGTCCTTCTCATATCATCCGGTGCGGTGGCATCGGGCCGCGGTGCACTGCCTCATATCCAGGATGACAGCGTGACCGGCCGTCAGCTGTTTGCCGCCGTGGGCCAGGCCAAGCTCATTGAGCACTACTATGACCTGTTCCAGGAGTATGGCATAACGGTTGGTCAGATACTTACCACAAAGGAGAACTTTGTCAATGACAAACTGCTCACCAACCAGAAACGCTGTATGAAAGCCATGCTTGACAACGGAGTGGTTCCCGTCATCAATGAGAATGATACCGTATCGGTTGATGAACTTATGTTTACTGATAACGATGAGCTCTCAGGCCTTGTGGCCCGTATGATGAAGGCTGAGATCCTGGTAATACTGAGCAATGTGGACGGTGTGTTTACCGGTAACCCCGATGAACCCGGATCAGAGCTCATTCATGACGTATATCCTGAAGATGACTACTCCGGTTACGTGAGTGTCACAAAATCCAAGTTCGGACGCGGCGGCATGATGACCAAGATGAAGACCGCACTTGGCGTAGCTGCCGACGGCATAGAGGTCCGTATAGCCAACGGCCGCCGTCAGGACGTGCTGCTGGATGTGCTTTCCGATCCTGAGAATGCCCGCTGCACCCGTTTTCATGCAAAACAACAGAAATGATGATAGATAACATACTTGACAAGCTCAGAGACGCATCGTACTCCCTTGCTTTCCTTGATGAGAGCAAGATCAAGGATGTACTTAACGGCGTGGCTGATGCCATTGAGAAAGAGACAGAATCTTTGTTGAGCGCCAATGCTCTGGACCTGGCCCGCATGGACAAGTCAAACCCTATGTATGACCGTCTTATGCTTACTCCTGACCGTCTCAAGGGTATTGCCGATGACATGCGCAATGTTGCCAATCTGGAGAGCCCTGTAGGCAAGGTCATTGATGAGCGCGTACGTCCCAACGGTATGAAACTTACCCGTGTACGCGTGCCTTTCGGTGTGATAGGCGTCATATATGAGGCCCGTCCTAACGTAAGTTTTGACGTGTTCTCACTCTGTTTCAAGTCACGCAACACCTGCGCTCTCAAGGGCGGAAGTGATGCCGATGACTCAAACAAGGCTATCGTCGCCCTGATACACCGTGTTCTTGAGCAGAACGGTGTCAATCCTTCTGTAGTGGAACTGCTGCCTGCCGGTCATGAGGCAGCCTCAGAGCTGATGAAGGCTGTGGGCAAGGTTGACCTGCTCATCCCCCGAGGCAGCGCCCGTCTTATCAAGTCGGTTCGTGAGCAGGCTCAGGTTCCTGTCATCGAGACCGGTGCCGGCGTATGCCACACATATTTTGACAAGGAGGGTGACCTTAAGAAGGGTGCCGACATAATATTCAACGCCAAGACCCGTCGCATAAGCGTGTGCAACGCGCTTGACTCACTTGTGCTTCATGCAGACCGTCTCAAGGACCTGCCTGAGCTTTGCGCCCGTCTGGCTACCAAGAATGTGGTCATAGAGGCCGATGAGCAGTCATATGCAGCCCTTGAGGGCAAGTATCCCGCTGAGCTTCTGGAGCATGCCACAGCAGAGAGCTTCGGAAAGGAGTTCCTGGCATACCGCATGTCAATCAAGACCGTGCCCTCATTTGATGAGGCGCTGTTGCATATACGTAACTACACCTCACATCACAGTGAGTGCATCGTGACTGAGAACGCGGACCATGGCCGTATGTTCCAGCAGTACATTGACGCTGCATGTGTCTATGTGAACGTATCCACCGCATTCACCGATGGCGGTCAGTTCGGTCTGGGAGCCGAGATAGGTATCAGCACCCAGAAGATGCATGCCCGTGGCCCCATGGCTCTGGAGGAGATAACCACATACAAATGGCTTATCAACGGTGATGGCCAGACAAGAAGTTAATTGAACTAGATATGAGACATTTTACAAGTGTAAAGGATCTGGGTGACCTGCATCAGGCTTTGCAGGAGGCCCTTGAGATAAAGCGTGACCGTTTCAAATATGTTGAGCTGGGCCGTAACAAGACTCTGCTCATGGTATTCTTCAACTCCAGCCTCAGGACCCGCCTGAGTACACAGAAGGCAGGTCTTAACCTAGGTATGAACGTGATTGTGCTGGACGTGAACCAGGGTGCCTGGAAACTGGAGACAGAGCGTGGCGTCATTATGGACGGTGACAAGTCTGAGCATCTGCTTGAGGCTATCCCGGTTATGGGTTGCTACTGCGATGTTATCGGTGTCCGTTCATTTGCCCGTTTTGAGAGCCGTGAAGATGACTATGAGGAGAAGATACTCAACCAGTTCATCAAGTATTCAGGCCGTCCCGTATTCTCTATGGAGGCTGCCACAGGTCATCCGCTGCAGAGCTTTGCAGACTGGATTACCATTGAGGAGCATAAGACCGTAGAGCGTCCCAAGGTGGTAATGAGCTGGGCTCCGCATCCCAAGGCTCTGCCGCAGGCCGTTCCAAACTCATTCGCACAGTGGATGGTTGCTGCAGGTTATGAGGTTGTCATCACACACCCGCACGGTTATGAGCTTGACCCCAAGTTCACTGCAGGTGCCACTATAGAGTATGACCAGATGAAAGCCTTTGAGGGCGCTCATTTCGTATACGGAAAGAACTGGTCATGCGCCAGCCCCGAGCATTACGGTGAGGTGTTGAGCAAGGACCGCAGCTGGACTATCAGTGACCGTCAGATGGCCGTTACGGACAATGCGTTCTTTATGCACTGCCTGCCAGTACGCCGTAACATGATTGTTACTGATGATGTGATAGAGGGTCCCCGTTCACTGGTCATCCCTGAGGCTGCCAACCGTGAGATATCGGCTACGGTGGTGCTCAAGAAAATCCTGGAGGGATTGAAATAAGCTTACTTGTAATTCAACTTATAGTCATAGTCTTCCTTATAGCCTTTGCAGCTAAGGAAGACTGTGTCGTTTTTAGTCAGTCCATAACCCCATAGCGGTATGGATATATACGCATGCTTGGTATACATCTCACGGTCTCCGTATGCTTTGTGGTAGATTTTGAATGTATATTTGCCGGGGGTGTCAAGCCTGGTGTAGAATAGGTCATGGTCGCTCTCCTCATTCTGTACCTTTACGCCCACCAGGACATTCAGATAACCTCCTCCCACATAGATGCTCTCTATCTCAACGGGGTCTGTACCGCGCATGGAGTCCGGGATGATGGAGTCTGGCGTGGCAATATATGACATGGCCTTGACCATCTGTATTATGCGGGCGTTATTGCTTTCGTCAAGAGCTACTGATGCAACTATCCTGTAAACGGTGTCAGGCCTTAACTTGATATTCTCCAGCTGCTCCGTTACGGGGTATTTTACTCCAAAGTCGTTCTTGAGTATGGTTATCTTGCCTTTTGAGTCGGTCTCACCGGTCATGAAACCGGAGAACATGGTCTCAACCGGATCCCTGTCATCATTAAAATAACAGGAGACCGTAGCCAGCAGGGCAAAGGCGTAAAGTGACAGTAAGGCAAGTCTCTTGATCATTGCATCAGGCTTTTCTGGTTTATAAGCGGGTTGGCATACATAGTAAGAATGCGCTCTTTCAGGAAATCCCAGTCAGGATTGGGAATCCTTATTTTACTGAGCTGTCCCTCCAGATATTTCTCAAACTCTGCCTTCTGCTGCTGAGTGTAGTTGGCTGATTCGGCATCATCGCCCCTGAGCATGTCAAGTGCTATGCGGTTGCAGGGGTATATGCGGTATCCCTCAAATATATGACGGTCTATGATCTGAGCCACCTGGTCCAGGAACTGGTTACGCGGAACCGATGTGTCAAGCGCTGCAATCTCTAAGTCAATGGGAGCGGATACCTGATAGTGCATATGGCCTTTGAATCCCCATATTCCGGTCTTCATGTTGGTAAGGTCATCCTGCTTGCTCTTCTTGAATCCGGCATTGTCACGTTTCATCTGGAACTCTGCGGCCTTGAGCCAGTCACATGGGTCATACTCATAGCTAATGGTGAGCGGGCATATGTGCAGTGACTGCAGTTTCTCGGACAGCGTCATGCTGTCATCACCTGACATTGCCAGCATCTTGAGCACGCTCTTCTGTGTGCGGTCATCGGAATCCTTGGCACGGCCTTCACGCTGGGCAAGCCATACGGGTGCCTTTTTCTGTTCTATGACGAAACGGATATAGCGTGAGAGCTGCTGTGAAGACTCAAGCAACTCTGTTGCAGTGGCTGAACGGTTTACAACGAAACTGCGGTTCAGGCGTACGATAGTCTCTATCCAGGGATATATAAGCAGGTTGTTGCCTATGCCTATCTCTACTGATTTATTACCCGAAAGCAGCAGGTGGTAATCCAGGAATGCGGAGTCCAGTACTATGTCCCTATGGTTGGAGAGGTAGATAAAGTCCTCGCGTCCCTGGGGCAGAGCCGTAAAGTCTGCAGAGTACCCGGTGCATGCTTTCCTGAGTATCCTCTTAAGTATGGGATAGATCATACCCAGCTGGAAACTGTTCACTGTCTTGAAACGCTTGGTGTAGAACTTAAGCAGCCAGATAGGGATAAACTTGACATTGGCCTTTACTATCTTTCTGAATGAGCGGTCATCCAGAAGCGAGAGTATGGCACCGCGCACCTCATCGTCCTCAAAGGAGCGCATCTTTTCAAATTCAGCAGGTATGATCATAGTCCTTAAGGTTTAGAAACTGTCTTCAATAAGTTCGGTAAGAACGTCGGTAAGGCTCAGTCCGGCAGCTCTGATCTGCTGCGGGATGAAACTGGTGGCGGTCATGCCGGGGGTGGTGTTCACCTCAAGGAGGTTGATTTTGCCTCCCTCGGTTATGATATAGTCATTGCGTATTATTCCGTGGCAGCCCAGCAGGTCATAGATGCGTGCAGTGAGAGCCTGGATTTTGTCTCTGGTGTCATCGGGAATACGGGCGGGGGTGATCTCCTCAACCTGACCGTTGTACTTGGCGTCATAGTCAAAGAAATCACTTTTGGGTACGACCTCGGTCACAGGCAACTTGACCTCACGCTTGCGTGTCTTGAAATAGCCGTTCGTAACCTCCGTGCCCTGCATGAATGACTCTATCATTATCTCACAGTTCTCCTTGAATGCATCGTTTATGGCAGGTATTACCTGCTCAACGGTCTTTACCTTGGTGGTGCCAAAACTTGAACCGCCGTCAGTGGGCTTGATAAAGCAGGGCAGACCTACGCTCTCAATGATCCGGTCAGGGTCAATCCTGTCACCCTTGCGGATGCGTATGGAACGTGCTACGTTGACTCCAGCACTCTTCAATGCCATGTTGAGCATGAACTTGTTGAACGTAAGGGCCGACGGCAGGACGTCACAAGTGGAGAAGGGTATACGCATAAGACGCAGGTAACCCTCCAGCACGCCGTTCTCGCCGGGTGTGCCGTGTATGATTATGTATGCGTAGTCAAATACGCTCTTCTTGCCCTGGAACGTGAAGCTGAAATCATTCAGGTCTACGGGAGCGGTAACGCCCTCCTTTACGTGAACCTGCCATTTCTTTCCCTCAATCTCCAGGATATAGGGTTCGTACTTATCCTTGTCCATGTACTCAAGGATTGTTGCGGCGCTGCGCAGAGATACGGGGTTCTCGCTTGAGTCACCGCCTGCTACGATTGCAATGATGCGTTTCATTCTTATATGTTATTTTTCAAAGTCTCTTGAACTTACGTAAGCCCTCCACTTGTCAATGAGGGTGGTCATGTCAGAGGGTAGTTCTGAATTGAAGAACATCTCCTTTCCGGTAATGGGGTGCACAAACCCAAGTGTCTTGGCATGCAGGGCCTGGCGCGGACAGGTCTCAAAACAGTTCTGCACGAACTGGCGGTAGCGGCTGTATGTGGTACCCTTGAGAATCTGGTCACCACCGTATCGGGCGTCACTGAACAGGGGGTGTCCCATATGTTTCATATGCACCCTTATCTGGTGTGTACGGCCGGTCTCCAGACGACACTCCACCAGTGATGTGTATCCAAACCTCTCCAATACCGTGTAGTGGGTGACTGCATGCTTGCCCACCTCAGGGTCAAATGATACGGTCATCTGCAGGCGGTCCTTGGGGTTTCGGGTTATCTGGCTCTCCACCGTTCCTTCGGCAGGCTGGGGTACGCCCCAAACCAGGGCCTGATAGGCACGTTTGGTGGTCTTGTTAAAGAACTGCTTGCCCAGACTGGTCTTGGCATCGGGAGTCTTGGCAACCACAAGCAGACCGCTTGTATCCTTGTCAATGCGGTGTACCAGACCTACCTGCGGGCTGTTGGGGTCATAATCGGGGTTGTCACGCAGATGCCAGGCCACTGCATTCACCAGTGTGCCGTGAAAGTTTCCGCATCCCGGATGAACTACCAGTCCGGCCGGTTTGTTTACCACCAGCAGACTTTCATCCTCATAAACTATATCAAGTGGAATATCCTCCGGCTCTATATCGCTGCTGTAACGCGGGCGGTCCATCATGACCGTAATCACGTCCAGCGGCTTGACCTTGTAATTGCTCTTGACCGGACGGCCGTTTGCCATCACCATTCCGGCATCGGCAGCCTTCTGTATGCGGTTTCTTGAAGAGTGCTCCAGATGGTCAAAGAGAAACTTGTCCACACGGAGCAGTGACTGTCCCTTATCGGCTACTACACGGAAGTGCTCAAACAGCTCTACCGCATCGGGCGTAGGTTCCAGATCGTCCAGTGATTCTTCAATCTCGTCTTCCAGGTCAAGCATACGGATTATTCAAAGAAATCAGAGTCTACAACTTCAGTTGAGTCAACCTCCTCTATGTTCTCTACCGGGTTTCCGTTTCCGGCAACGATGGTAAGCAATGATCCTTCAGGTATCTCAGTGCCGGCTTCAATGCTTTCACCCTGGTATCTTATCTCATATACCCAGTCCAGGTCTCCGTCTATGTAGACAGTCTTGCCCAGCTTGAATCCTGCAGCACGCAGATGTGACTCGGCGGCACGGAGAGAACTGTTGTCTGCCAGGTCCGGAATGGGTTTTAGGGGCTCCTTGCCGGAGTTTACTGTAAGATATATCTTTCTTCCCTCTTTTACGTATGCGCCTGATTTGGGCTTCTGTTCTATTACGCCGCCCTCCACAAGTGATTTGTCATACTTGTAGTCCGATACCTCATACCTGAGTCCTACGGCTGCAAGAGCCTGTCCGGCCTCCTCTTCATACATACCCGATACATCCGGCACGGTGATGTACTGTCCATGACGGGTGTATGACTTCATCCATCTGAATGTAACCAGCAGTATAGCCAGGACCAGTACTACCATAACCAGCAGATTAAGGAGTATAAGGCCGACGGTGCGTTTTGAGATTTTCTTATCCTTGCTCATACGGCATTCATTTACTAGTTGCAAAGATATATATTTTTTGCGGAGCTTCATTTATGAAAAAAGACAGGGGATGAGAAAAGCCTCATCCCCTGTCATATAAGCGGTTTTAGCGGTTGTTATTCATCACCTTCTTCATCACCTTCTTCATCACCTTCTTCATCACCTCCTTCCTCACCGGATACGGGCTTGGGTGCCGGAGCTGACGGGTTGTTGTCCAGGGCAGAGATCAGTTTGTTAGCCTCAATCTCTGACTGGGGTAGTCTCCAAAGCAGGATGGGGTCATCAGGTGCGATATTGAACACTGTTGATGCGGCGGGGAAACCTGCGTCACGACGGTCAACACCCTTCTTGAGTCTCATGATGTCAAACCATGAGAGACCCTCGCCCCAGAACTCTACACGACGCTGATACCATATCTCATCCTGAATCTCCTGAGCGGTTGCAAGAGTGCATTCGTACAGGCTGTCACGGTATGTTGATACAAAATCATTCAGGTCTGTCAGTGCATCGGGGATATTGCCAGCCATGGCTTTGGCCTCGGCCAGAATGTAATACATCTCCTCGACTCGCATCAAAGGGATGTCATTCGCATTCAGGTCTGTGAACAATTCTTCCTTATAAGGAGCGAACTTTACCTGTGTATAGGGAGGATATCCAAATCCTTCATCAGGGTCTGACATGAGGTAATTCTCCATGTCTGTCAGGTTCTTTGACAGGCAGTCTTCATCTGTCCACCAGCCTTTGCGGACGTCAGAATCAGGAATGTAATCATAGAGAAGTTGGTTGATCTGACGGCCTCCGCTGTACCAGCAGTAACCAAAGTTGAATGAACCCATGTGTGAGGCATAGTTGACAATCTGGGATGCAACTATTTCGTCTGTCTCGTCAACCAGCACTCCCCACATCCAATCACACTCCTTGATACTCCAGAAAGCGGGGCGTGAGGCCAACTCTAATGATGAGGGGTAGGCATCCGTGTTGTCAATTGCAGCCTGGGCATCCTCAGCAGCATCAGACCAGTTCTGCATTGTCAGGTTAACCCTTGCACGCAGGCCGTATGCGACAGCCAGATCAATATATCTTCTGTCTGCACGTTCAAATTTATTGTCCTGTGCATAACTGATCTCTTCAATGGCATCGTCAAGATCAGAAAGGATCAGGTCATAAACCTCCTGAACTGTTGCTCTCTTGCAACCGTTCTCAAGAGCATCGGCCATATTCTCTTCTGTGATGATGGGTACACAAGGCTGGGTCTTGTTGTCAACGTAAGTGAACTGATAGAACTGTGCAAGATTGAAATAAGCGAATGCTCTGGCAGCCTTTGCGTTACCTGAATAGAACTTGATGGTAGGATCAGTTGATTCAGGGTCCAGTTTGCCCATTACGTTATTTACAGCAAAGATCATCTGATAAAGGGTGTTCCAGACTATCTCAGACTCGGAGCTGGTATACAAACGGTCAGCGAACAACAGATCTTGACGGTTCCAGTTGTATCCGGTCATGGCTGAGATCTCATCCATGCCGTTGCAGTCAGACATCATCATGATGGATGGGTAACCAAAATCGTTATGGTCCTCACCAGTGACAGGTGTCATAGCCTTGAATGAAGCATAGATGGCATTGACGCTGGCCGCAACCAGGTTTTCGGGCGCGGTTTTTGACATCTCATCTATCTGGTCCTGGGTTACAGTGCTTCCGCCCGGTTCTGTCTCAAGAAGGTCGGTGCATGAAGCCAACATGAGAACGGAAAGTCCTAATAATATTATCTTTTTCATAATACTCTGTTTTTATCGGTTGAGATTAGAATGTCAGGTTGATACCACCGGATATGGTCTTGATAGCCGTATAAGTAGAGGTCGATGCAAGTACAAATCCCTGGCGGGGATCCAATCCCTTACGGGCAGAGAAGAGAGCCAGGTTATCGGCGGTAAAGTAAAGACGGCACTTATTGATACCAACCTTGCCTGTGATATTGGCGGGCAGGGTATATCCCAGTGTGATATTGTTTATAGAGAGATAATCAGAACTGATCATCCATCTGTCTGAAAGTGAACTTCCATACTCGTCATAGGCATTCAGACGTGGAACATCGGTGTTGGGATTCTCCGGGGTCCAGGCCTTGCGTACGTCTGTACTCCAGTTGCAACCCATATCATACGGACTGCCGGTGTGCATTATCAACTGATATCCGTAGTCGCGGATCTGACCTCCCAACTGGTATGAACACTGAACGGACAGATCAAAGCCATATGCATTGAGCGTGGTGCCGAAACCTCCGTAAACCTTTGGCAGCATATCTTTTGTGGCCTGCTTGTTGGTGGCGCTTGCATCGGTCCATTCGGCAGTCATATACTCTTCACCGTTTTCATCCTTGGCCCAGAACAGTGCCTCGCCTGTATTAGGATCGACACCGGCATACTTTACAAGGTAGAGTCGGTACATGGATTCTCCCTCCTCATAGATTCTGTTTCCGTCAACCAACTTTCCATCCAGATCAGGATGGAGTTTCAGAATCTTGTTCTTGACCGAAGTCGCGTTCAGGTTGATATCCCACTGCAGGTTCTTGGTCTTGAGAATGTTGTAGTTCAGGTCAAGCTCCAGACCCGAGTTGCGGAGAGAACCTACGTTCATGGGCATCTCTGTGTAACCCATAGAAGGATTGACGGGCTTGTAGTAAAGCATATCCTTTGATGTGCGGCCAAACCACTCCAATGAACCCATCAACTTGCCGTTAAACAGGGCAAAATCAAAACCTACGTTATAGGATATTGAAGTCTCCCATGTAATATCCCTGTTTCCCTTGAATGAAAGGTTGGTTGCAAATACGCTGTTTGCTCCTGATACGGTATACTGGTCCAGATAGGGGTAATAATTGCCAAGAGCGTCATTACCCTGCTCACCGTAAGAAGCCTTCAGTTTAAGAAGGTCAACCCACTCGATATCCTTAAGGAAATCCTCACTGCTCAATACCCATGCGGCTGATGCTGAGTAGAAGTTACCCCAACGGTTCTCAGGGGCAAAACGTGAAGAAGCATCCCTACGGAAAGATACGCTACCTATGTATTTCTCATCGAAAGAGTAGTTGGCTCTAGCAAAGAAACCTTGTGTGGAATATCTTCTGATGCTTCCATTGCCGTTCTTCTGGTTGATGGAGTTGCTTACATAATATGATGTCGGGTCAAACAGATATGTACCTTGGGCACTGACATATGTCTTTTCCCACTCGTATGACTCGAAACCGGCGGTCAGGTCAATTGCATTAAGCCCGAACTCCTTGTTGTAGTTTGCCACATACTGCTGGTCCAGACCTCTCTCTCTGATGCTTTCCTGGTATGCGGTACCGTTAGAACTTGCTGACTGTCCGTAGAAAGCATTATTCAGTTCATTATCGCGTGTATTGTCAATGTCCAGACCATAGCGTGCAGTAAGAGTAAGGCCGCGTAAGGGAGTGATGGTGGCGTACCAGTTGCCATGCAGGATATCCATCAGATATTCTGCCTTGTTATAAACAAGGTCGCCTGTAGGGTTGGACATCTGCATGAAGTTTCTTGTCTGTCCGGCGCTTTTTCCGTCACCGTAGTCATATATCTTGTTACCGGTAACAGCATCTATCATTATGTTGCCCTGGGTGTCACGAACGTACATGGGGTATATCGGCGCAACCTGATTGGCCATCATGAATGCGTTCAGGGATGAATTCTCCACTGTCTGATCAGCAGGATAGCGACTGTTCATGTAGCTGTATGAGAGGTTAGATCCCACTTTCAGCCATTTGCTGGCAACATACTCGGTATTGGCGCGTACGGATGTCCTGGTAAAACCGGATCCTGTTATTATACCCTGGTCGTCCAGATGTCCGAATGAGATGTAATACTTGATGGCGTCATTACCACCGTTTACACTTATGTTATACTCCTGGCGTGCGTTGTTTGAGAACATCTCCTTTGACCAATCGTCCGGGGTATAATAATAGGTGCCGTCATTATAACCCAGCTTTGCGTTTGAATTCATTGTGCCGTCAGGCAGGAACAGGCTCTCACCAGCTGGAATGTCATATATCATGTATCCTGTGCCGCCGTAATTGGAATCAAACAGATCGGCATTTGCGGCAGCATTGGCATCATCTGCAGAGTATCCGAAAGACAAGTAATACTGGTTGTAGAGAGCGGTATAGGCATATTTCAGATATTCTGCCGGATCTGTAAGAACATCATAGTTCTTGATTCCGCGGCTGTTAATGCCGTATCTTGCGTCTACATTGACCGTAGCTTTGGTGTTCTTACCGGATTTGGTGGTTACCATGATGATACCGTTTGCACCACGTGCTCCGTAAAGTGCTGTTGAGGCAGCATCCTTAAGTACGGTCAGGTTCTCGATATCGGCGGTATTGATTGATGAAAGGTCACCGTCAAACGGGATTCCGTCAACAACTATCAGAGGATCGGTGTCGGCATTGATTGAGCCTACACCACGGATAAGAATCTTTGAAGTCTCACCGGGCTGTCCGTTTGAACTCTGGATCTGGACACCGGCCATGGCACCTGCCAAAGCGTTTGACACGTTTGATACCATGCGCTGTTCAATCTTCTTTGAGTCGACTACAGCGGCGGATCCTGTAAATGTACCCTTGGTTGATGTACCGTAGGCGGTAATGAGGACCTCGTCAACCTCTATTGAACCGGGATCGAGTGTTACGTTGATGACCCTGCGTCCGTTAACGGGAACGATAGCGTCCTCATAACCTACGAATGAGAACTGAAGTGTTCCGTTTGACGGAGCTGAGATTGAGTAAGCACCGTCAAGATCTGTTGTTGTTCCTATTGATGTACCCTGAACGGATACTGTCACAGCAGGCATGGCACTGCCATCATCGGCAGCAATTACAATACCTGTAACCTGCACGTTCTGGGCGAAAGCGAATCCCGCGCTGAGAACAGCAGTCAACATTAAGAGAAGTTTTCTCATAGATCAAGTATTTAGTTTGACAATAGTTTGATTATCCTTTTTTATCTGAAATGTCTGGCTGTAGACATTAAACGATGTAGAAGTTGCGGCTTGACTTTGCGGTTTTATACATTTTTCCTACAACTTTATACAATACTCTAGTCCTCGTACATTTCAATTAGGGCAAATATATATACAATTAATATAACTTTTTTAAGTGTAAGAAAAATTTTTACACTCATGGAAAAAATAGATACACATTGAAGCACTATTGGAACAAAAGTGCGCCTTTTTGATGCTTCTGCAGATCATTTTCCGATCTTTTTGAATCGGAATGAAAAGTATGGTAAATCTGAATAAATATGCAATTTAGGGAGATTGCCGCTTCGTGTCCGCGTGTATCGGCCGGGCAATAATAGAAACAGGACCGGACTTGCTTAAGTCCGATCCTGCTCAATACCTTAAACTCTAAGAATTACTTCTTGGTTCCGCAGTATTCGTCAGAAACTGTCAGCTTCTTGCGGCCTTTAGCTCTACGTGAAGCGAGTACACGACGGCCGTTTGCAGTGGCCATTCTCTCACGGAAACCGTGCTTGTTCTTTCTCTTCCTGTTGGAAGGCTGAAATGTTCTTTTCATCGTTATATATTTTTTATTGTATTCTGTCCGTTTTTGGAAATCGGAGGGCAAAGGTAGTTCCTTTTTTCTTAATATGCAAATTGCATCTCTTTTTTTGTCTAAAGTTTTGTCTATTTGTCTCATTGCACTACTTTTGTAGTCCGAAAAAGTTTTTTATTAATAATAGTACAAACAGTTATTTATGATTCTTTGTCAAGACATCAAGATCGGTACCTGCATTAACCTGGAGGGCCAGCTTTATTTCTGCATCGATTTCCTTCATGTAAAGCCCGGTAAGGGAAACACATTCGTACGTACCAAACTTAAGAACGTGGTTAACGGCCGCGTACTGGAGCGTACATTCCAGATCGGTTTCAAGCTTGAGGATGTTCGTGTAGAGCGTCGTCCCTACCAGTATCTGTACCAGGATGACATGGGTTACATTTTCATGAACCAGGAGAACTTTGAGCAGGTTACTATCATCAAGGACCTCATCAACGGTGTTGATTACCTTAAGGAGGGTGAGGTTGTTGACGTGGTTACAAACGCCAATACCGGTGAGATCCTCTTTGCAGATCTGCCCGTAAAGGTTGTTCTTAAAGTTACATATACAGAGCCCGGCCTTAAGGGTGATACAGCTACCAATGCTACCAAGCCTGCTAAGGTTGAGACCGGTTGCGAGGTTCGCGTACCTCTGTTCATCAATGAAGGTGAGCTTATTGAGGTTGATACCCGCGACGGATCATACCAGGGCCGCGTAAAGGCATAAGAAATGGATGAATAAGCCAGACAGGCTGAATCTTAAGCAGTGGGCCAAAGAGGATCGCCCCCGCGAAAAGATGAAGCAAAAAGGCGCTAGCGCGCTGACAAACGCTGAGTTATTGGCGATTCTGATACACACTGGAAACACTGAAGATTCGGTGGTGGCTTTGACACAAAAAGTGATGGCTTCCTGCCGCAACAGTCTTTCCGAACTTGGAAAACTTAGCGTCGGGGAGCTTTGCTCTTTTAAAGGAATAGGTGAGGCCAAGGCAATTACGATCCTGGCCGCATGTGAATTGGGCAGACGCCGCAAGGAAGAGAAACCTGAACGTAAGCCCGTTATAAGAACATCGCGTGATATCTATGACTGGTTCTATCCCGTCCTGGCCGATAAGCAGGTTGAGGAGTGCCACGCGCTTCTGCTCAATCAGGCCGGCAGGGTGATAGACAGCATGATGATAAGCCAGGGCGGATTGTCCAGTGCATCGGTCGATGTCCGGGTGATAGTCCGGGAGGCGATTGTGCGCAGAGCTACGGCAGTGGCGCTTTGCCATAATCATCCGTCGGGCAATCTGATGCCCAGTCATCAGGATGACGGGCTCACAACCGCAGTCCGGCAGGCATGCTACACAATGGATATATCATTGCTGGACCATGTCGTGTTCACGGATAACGGTTATTACAGTTACGCTGACCATGGTCGGCTTTGAATAAAGGATGGCACAGAAGTTTGAGATAGAGGAGAAAGTTGTCGAGGTTCTCAAGACCGTTTATGATCCTGAGATACCTGTTGACATCTATAACCTGGGCCTTATATATAAGGTGGATGTTGATGATGAAGCCAATGTGGCGATTGACATGACGCTTACGGCGCCCGGCTGCTCTCTGGCGGACTTTATCGTTGAGGATGTCCGTCTCAGGGTTGAGGGTCTGGAGTGTGTCAAGTCAGCTACCGTGAATCTTGTCTTTGAGCCCGAATGGGATAAGGACATGATGAGTGAGGAGGCCAAACTTGAATTGGGACTTATATAATCCTTATTTGCGATATGAAAAACGTTTATTTCATCTCCGATGCGCATCTGGGGTCGTGGGCAATTGACCACCGCCGTATGCAGGAACGTCGTCTTACGCGTTTTCTTGATGATATCAAGGACAAGGCGCAGGCCGTCTATATGCTTGGTGACATGTTTGATTTCTGGTATGAATACAAATATGTGGTGCCCAAAGGCTATACCCGTTTCCTGGGTAAGATATCAGAACTGACTGACAGTGGGGTGGAGGTTCACTATTTTGTGGGCAACCATGATATCTGGATGTTCGGTTATCTGGAGCGTGAATGCGGCGTGATTCTGCATAAGGAACCGGTCACTGTAGAGATTATGGGTAAGGTGTTCTATCTGGCCCATGGCGACGGGCTGGGTGATCCCAACAGGACTTTCCGTTTCCTGCGCAAGGTGTTCCACAACCGTATATGCCAGTTCCTGTATTCGCTGCTGCCAACCCGCCTGAGCATGAGTCTCGGACTCTCCTGGGCCAAAAAGAGCATGCAGGATCATAGGCTTAACGGCGTAGACCAGTATCTGGGAGAGGATAAGGAGTTTGAGGTGGTATTCGCCAAGGATTACCTCAAGTCTCACTCGGAGATAAACTATTTCATATTCGGGCATCGTCACATCGAACTGGACCTGATGCTCACCCACACCTCCCGTCTCCTGATAATAGGAGATTGGATCACCCAATACACCTACGCCGTATTTGACGGCCAGGCCCTCACTATGAACAACTACCTGGAAGGTGATTCCAGACCTTGATAAGGTTTCCAGCTAGCAATACCTAGGTGCACAAAGGTTTCCAGTTGCACCCAGTAAAACTAAGGCCTCGCGAGCAAAGCTAGCGAGGTCTTAGTTTTACCCGGCCTGGAAGGCCGGCAGAGTGGAATGGAACGTAGTGGAATGAAACGAGTTTGGGGCGTCGCCGCCCCAAACTAAAAAAAGGTAAAATGCTCCTAATCCAAAATACGGTTTCCAGCTAGCGACTTTTTAGCCCTGAAAGGGCCATAAAAGTCAAAAACACCCGAGCGCCAAAGGCGCGAGTAACCCGCCGGATGGCAATTTACTTAACCAGCGCCATAGTATCCTGAGCAATCATCAACTCCTCATCAGTAGGCAGAACCACCACCTTAACCTTAGAGTCTGCAGTGCTGATGATGCCGTCCTTGCCGAACATGATCTTGGCATTCTGCTCCTTGTCAAGCTTGATGCCCAGGAACTCCATGTTCTCGCAAACTGCCTCACGAACCTCATGACGGTTCTCGCCAACGCCGCCGGTAAATACAACCACGTCAACGCCACCCATTGCGGCAGCGAATGCGCCGATGTATTTCTTGATGCGGTAAGCGTACATCTTCTTGGCCAGAGCGGCACGCTCGTTGCCTGCCTCCATTGAAGCGGTAACCTCACGCATATCTGATGATGCACCCGATATTCCCAGCAGACCGGACTTCTTGTTCAGCAGGTTTGACATACCTGTGCTGTCCAGTCCCTCCTTCTCCATAAGGAATGTAACTGCACCTGCGTCAATGTCACCGCTGCGGGTACCCATCATGATGCCCTCCAGCGGAGTCAGACCCATTGTGGTGTCTACGCTCTTGCCGTCCTTTACAGCGGTGATTGAACCGCCGTTTCCTATGTGACAGGTAATGATCTTTGAGCCCTCAGCCTTGATGCCCAGGTACTTGCAGATCTCGCCCGATACAAAACGGTGTGATGTTCCGTGGAATCCGTAACGTCGAACTCCATACTTCTGATACAACTCGTAGGGAATTGCATACAGATATGCGTAATCAGGCATAGTCTGATGGAATGCGGTATCAAACACACCTACCTGAGGAACGTTGGGCAGGAGTTCGCTTACAGCGTTCACACCCTTGAGGTTGGCAGGGTTGTGCAGGGGAGCCAGGTCATTGCAGGCTGCGAATGCCTCAAGTACATCGGGAGTAAGGATGACGCTCTTGTTGAACTTCTCGCCTCCGTGTACCATGCGGTGACCTACGGCATTGATCTCGTCGAGTGACTTGATTACACCGTACTGGCTGCCGGTAAGTATCTCGAATATGAACTTTACGCCTACGGTATGCTCGGGGATTTCCTTCTCAATGATTACCTTCTCACCGTTCTTGTCAGTGAGCTTGAGGAAAGAGCCCTTCATACCTATTTTCTCTATACCACCCTGTGCAATTACATCATTGCTATCCATGTCAAACAGCTTGTACTTGATAGACGAGCTGCCGCAGTTAAGTACCAGAATCTTCATCTTTCTTGTTATGCTTTCTTGGCAGCCATAGCCTGGTTGGCGGTAACTGCAATCATTTTATATACATCGTCTACTGAGCAGCCGCGTGACAGGTCGTTTACGGGGCGTGCGATACCCTGAAGGATAGGACCGATGGCCTCGGCGTTACCTATGCGCTGAACCAGCTTATAGGCGATGTTACCTACCTCAAGATTGGGGAATACAAGTACATTGGCCTTACCGGCAATCTCTGATCCGGGAGCCTTGCTTGCGCCTACTGAAGGTACTATGGCTGCATCGGCCTGAAGCTCACCGTCAATCTTGAGGTCGGGTGCCAGTTCCTTGGCCTTGGCCAGAGCGGTGGTTACCTTGTCTACAACCTCATGCTTGGCAGATCCCTTGGTAGAGAAGCTGAGCATTGCCACGCGGGGCTCGGCGAATCCTGCTACTGCGGTAGCGGTTCCGGCCGATGCTACGGCAATCTGAGCCAGCTGGTCTGCATCGGGCACCGGGGTAACGGCGCAGTCAGCAAATACCATGATGCCGTTCTCGCCGTACTGCGGGGTCTTGGTGAGCATGATGAATGCGCCTGATACCACTGATATGCCGGGAGCGGTCTTGATTATCTGAAGTGCAGGACGCAGAACGTTGCCTGTGGTGTTGCGTGCGCCGGCCAGCTGACCGTCAGCGTTGCCGCTCTTGATGATGAGGCATCCCAGGTAGAGGGGATCAAGCACCTTCTTCTGAGCCTCCTCAATGGTCATGCCCTTGTTCTTGCGCAGCTCAAACAGCAGGTTTGCGTACTCATCCTTCTTGGGGTTGCTCTCGGGGTCAATGATTGTGGCCTTTGAGATGTTTTTGAGTCCCCACTGTGCGGCAAGTCCCTCAATCTCCTGTTTGTTACCCAATATGATAAGGTCTGCCACACCGTCTGCCAGTACCTTGTCGGCTGCCTTAGTGTACGCTCCTCGG
>Ga0265300_10001341_pt1 | contig 23269 bp, 17 predicted proteins | sample AusTroGonzalo_MG_FD_193482 | JGI IMG/M metagenome (GOLD analysis project Ga0265300, IMG submission 193482) | Bovine rumen microbial communities from tropical cattle in Woodstock, Queensland, Australia - Gonzalo_03 | ecosystem: Host-associated > Mammals > Digestive system > Stomach > Rumen ...
ACCCGCGACCTCAACCCAACCCCCGAGGGGTCGGCGGCCACAGCCGTTATTCGTCCGAGTTGATTCCGCTTTCAGCGATGATGCCCTCAGGCATGATTTCCACCACCTCGCAGTCCGGCGAGGTGTATCGTTCATTTTGTTCAGTGACCATATCTTGTGATTTAATATATCTTATGCAAAATAATGTTCTCCCGGCAAATTAGCTATATTTGCCGAAATTTCCCACATACACATGAAAAAACTTTATGCACTCTTACCGATCCTGGCTGCGCTTCTCGTGCCGGGAAAGGCTTCCGCGCAGATGCTGCCGGATTCCACCGTCCAGGTGGTCGCCTACTGGGAGGTCGGCGACCAGGTCGATTATCTCTTTACCGAAGAGAAATATGAGATAAACGGCGAAGACGAGACGATGAAGAGTTCCTCCTCCGAGACGGTCCGCTTCGAAGTCGCCGCCGCGACGGACAGCACCTATACCCTGCTGATCACCAGCCTGGACGGATTCGCCACGAACCTGAACCTTTCGGACAAGGACCTGGCCGCCTTCCCGCCCTTCAATCTCCGGGTCCGGATGTCCGATCTCGGAGAATTCCAGGAGCTGGAGAACCTGGACGAAATCCTCAAGGCGCTCGACAAGATGGTGCCGCTCTTCAAGAAGGCGACCCTGGCCTCCTTGACGCCGGAAGAGCAGAAAGCGATCGACAAGAAGGGCCTCGAGGACTATCTCCGGCAGTCGATGGCTTCGGAGTCCTTCGTCAACAAGATCCTCCAACAGTATCTCGTCCCCTTCATCTACCACGGCGCGCGGATGGACACCACCCGGACGTATTCCTTCATGAATAACTTCGAGGCGGTTATCGGAGAGAAATCGCTCAACCTGGAGACGCGTTTCAAGGTCGACCCGGAACTCACGGACGAATACTCGGTCGTGATCCGGCAGGAGACGGTCGCCGACGGGGTCGACATCATTCCGCTCCTGCAGGGTTTCCTCGGCCCGCTCGCAGAGAACCTGTACAGCGGGGCCGGCAGAAGCCGGGAAGAAGTGGAAGCCGAACTGTCGAAGCTCCGGCTCGAGGCCGTTTTCGAGGAATACAACGTCGAAGAGATCGAACTGGCGACCGGCTGGCCGCTCGTCTGGGTATTCGACCGCTATGTGACGGTCACCGAGAACGGCGAGACGCGAGGCGCCCACAATTACAAAAAGATCAAGATCCTCTCCGAAGAGGGAGAGGAAGAATAGAAAAAAATAACAGGAGGTGCCCTCACGGGTACCTCCTGTCCTGGATACTGAAAAAACGTATATTAAAAATAACTACTAACGGTCTTTCGGAACGATGATCTGGTGACCGAGCTTCAGCTTGTCGCCGGAATCATCGACAGTCCAGTACTGCGGCTTGCGCGGGCCGTCGTTCTCCACGTGGTGGACCACGTAGCGGAGCTCACCCTCGAAGGTACGGAAGAGCATACCGTGGCCGGAGTTGTTGGCCAGGAACGGTTCCGGTTCCTGCACCCACGGGCCGGCGATGGTGCCGGACTCGGAGTAGCAGACTTCCTGGAGGTAGCGCTCCTTGCCCCAGGTGCTCCAGAGCATACCGAGCTTGCCGGTCTGCGTGCGGAACATCTGCGGGCCGTCGGTCACCCAACCCGGCATCTTGAGGCCGAAGGTGGCCTCGCCCAGGCCGTTCATCTCGCCGCAGGACGGAGCCTCGGAAGCCCGGAACATCGTCACAGGCCACTCGGAGATCGTCTTGGTCAGGTCGGAGGACAGCTCGATATAGTCCATCGTGCCGTCGATGATCTGCGTCCACTCGTGGACAAAGATCATGTAGACGTGACCATCCTCTTCATAGAGCGTACCGTCGATACAGTCCCATTCGCGGGGCTGATAGTCATAACCCGGAGTGACGGAGAACGGCACGAACGGACCTTCGGGATTATCCGCGCGGAGCAGATAAGTCTGGTTGTGGGGCACGTTGTAGCGGCGCGGGACCTGCTGGATGAGGTCGGAGTGGTCGCTCCACGTACCTGCGTAATAGTAGTAGTCACCGATCTTGTGGATCTCGGCCGCGGCGGCGAAGCCCGCCTTCTCGCACCAGGTGCCGGTCAGGTCGATGACGTTGTAGGGACCTTCCCACATCACCAGGTCCTTGCTCCGGTACTGACGGCCGCCGGAGCTGGTCAGGTAGTAGGTCTTCGTGACCGGGTCCGGATAGATGAACGGATCGCTCATCGACAGGTCGTTGAAGTGAACGGTGCGGATGCGGTTCTGCTCTTCGCGCATCCGGCGCATACGCTCGGCCATGCCGGTCGTGTCCCGGTTGGCATTCTGCATGCCGCCGAAATTCTTCTGGCCGGGATCCGCAAGCGGAGCCTGCTCACCGGGTTCGACCTTGACCGGGCCGGACACGGCCGGCGCGGGGTTTCCATTGCCGCAGGACGCGAAGAGCGTCGCGGCAAGGCAATAAGACAAAAGTGTTCTGATTTCCATTTTATGTAATGATGTTTGCTTTCAGGATCACCAGCCGGGATTCTGCTTCAGGTTGGGGTTGGCAGAGGTCTGCTCGAACGGGAACGGGAGGAGGTTGTACTTGTCCTGCCAGCCGGAGCCGGGGCCGTCGATGACCTCGATGTTCCACTCGGTGGTGCCGGGCTTATAGCCATAGAACTTGTAGAGCTTCTTGCCCTTGTTCTTGAGCGCTTCGGGAGCGTCGCCCCAGCGGACCAGGTCGAAGTAGCGCTCCTGCTCATAGAAGAGCTCGGCGCGGCGCTCGTCCTTGATGATCTGGTAGGTCAGCGCGGACACTTCGGGGATCTGGGCGCGGCGGCGCACCTCGTTCAGGGCCGCCAGGCCGGTGCCGTCGGCATCCTGGTCCACCAGGAACTTCGCCTCGGCGTAGAGGAGGAGGACTTCCGCGTAGCGGAGCAGGGCCGCGTTGGTGCGGGAATACTTCCAGAAGCCGGGGATGTCATAGAAGTCGCTGATGAAGGCGATGCCGCGATAGGTGAAGTAGCCCTCGTTGTGGCAGATGCCCTTGGGCAGCACGCCCGGGGTCGCGCCGGCGGGATAGTCCATCGCCAGCACCTGCTCGTAGGTATGGATCGTGGACTTGAAGCGCGGCTTCTCGATGTCGCCTTCGTGCGCCTCGAGGAAGCGGCCGAAGTCGCCGGAGACGGCGTTCCAGCCCCAACCGGTGTAGATGTTGGTCGGCGCCACGATGCCGTCCGGCCAGCCGGTCCACATATGACGGAGGTCATTCTGCGGGTTGCCCGGGAAACCGTCGTTGTCGGCGGAGTTGTGCTCGAAGAGGTACTCCTCGCAGAAGTCGCCCATCGGGCGCTCGAGGATGAACATATCGGCGACCAGGCCGTAGAGGCCGGAATCGATCACGGTCTTGAGGTCCTTGGCGGCGTCGGCCAGCATCTCCTTGTTGCCGGTCTTCTGGCCGTACCAGAGACCCACCTTTCCGCGGAAAGCCAGGGCGGCGTGCTTGGAGATGCGGGCGCCGAAGGCTTCCTGCTGGCCCTTGCCGGCGATGGCGGGCAGCTTGTCGGCCGCGTCCTTCATCTGGTCGAGAATCCATTTAATGGACTCTTCGGTCGGCGTGTTGGACTGGTAGTACTCGTCCTGCGAGAGGAGGTGGTCGGCGAGGGGCGGGGTACCCCACCAGCGGACGGCGTCGAACATTGCCAGGGCGCGGAGGAAGTTGGCCTCGGCCTTGACGCGGTTGATCCGGGCGTCGCTGGTCTCCGGGATCTTCTCGAGGATCAGGTTGCAGTGATAGATGACGCCGTAGATGCCCTTATACATAATCTTCGGGGCCGTGTCGGCGGAGGAGACGTTGTAGTTGCCCGCCTCCTGGAACTGGTACGTGGCGTCCGCGAAGGAACCGCCGCCGGGATAATGGTCGTCGTCGAGGCTGTTCAGGAACAGCATCTTCTCGATGCCGTTGACGCAGGTCACGTCGCGGCCGCCCCAGTACAGCTTGTAGGCGCTGGCGATCAGGGCCTCCGCCTCGTCCGCGGTGGCGTTCTTGTAGTAATCCTCCGTGGACAGGACGCTCTTCTGCGTGATATCAAGGTTCTTCTGGCAGGCGGCGGTGGCGATCACGAGCGCCGCGAGCGATAATACTGTATATACTCTTTTCATACTGCGTGCGGGTTTAGAACGATACATTCACACCAAAGACCAGTTTCTTGGAGATCGGGTAGGAGCCGAAATCGACACCCAGACCGCTGGCGGCGCTGCCGACGTGGCTGGTCTCCGGATCCATGCCGGGATACTTCGTGAAGGTGAACCAGTCATCCATGGAAACATAGGCGCGGAGGGAACTCAGGCCGATGCGCTTGACGAGCTTCCGGGGCACGGTGTAACCGAGCTGGATCTGCTTGATCTTGAAGAAGGATGCGTCGTAGACGCGCATGTTGGACGTCCTGTAGTACTTGTCGTTGGCATCCGGCTTCGGATAGATGTAGCCGGTGGAGGAGCTGTTCTGCCAGGCATCCGTGTAGAAAGTCTTGAGCGTATTCTGCTGGAGGGCGTCGGAACGGGTCACGGCGTACAGCAGGTCGGCACCCTGGGAACCGGCACCCAGCACGAGGAGGTCGAATCCCTTGTAGGCGAGGTTGATCGTGATACCGTAGGTAAAGTCGGGAATGCCGCTGCCCACGAAGTCGCGGTCGTCCGGAGTGATCGCGCCGTCACCGTCGAAATCCCGGTAGACGGCGGCGCCGGTGGCCTGGTCGATGTGGTCCACGACGAAGGTGCGCAGGTACCACAGCGGGTAGCCTTCCTCGAAGTAGGTCACGTCATAGGAACCCCAGATCTTCTGGCCCGGGACGCGGTCGGGGGAAGTGCCCTTGACGACCTTGTTGTGGACCGTGGAGAGGTTGGCGTTGATGCCGTAGTTGAACTCACCGATCGAGTCTTTCCAACCCAGTTCGAACTCGGTACCGTGGTTGTTCACGAGACCGGCGTTGACATAGACGTACTCCGCGCCGGTGTTGCCCGGGGCCGTCGTACGGGTCAGCAGGTCGTGCGTGTCCTTGTTGTACCAGTCCACGGAGAAGGTCAGGCGCTCCTTGAACATACGGAGGTCGAGACCCAGGTCCACCTGGCGGGAAGTCTCCCAGCGGATGTTCGGGTTCGGGAGGACCTTGGAGGGGCGGACGCCCACCAGGAAGGTGCCGTCCAGGTTGTTGCCGTAGTCGGCGGAGCTTTCCAGCACGGAAGCGTACTGGTACTCGCCCAGCGCGTTGACGTTACCGTTCACACCCCAGGAAGCGCGGAGCTTGAGGAAGGAGAGGGAAAGCTGCTGCTTGAGCTCCTGCATGAACGGCTCGTTGCTGACGGTCCAGCCGGCGGAGACGGACGGGAAGTAGCCCCAGCGGTGCTGCTTGTCCAGCTTGGAGCTGTCGTAGGCGTCGGCGCGGAAGTTGGCCTGGATGAAGTACTTGTTGTCGTAGGAATAGCCGATGCGGCCGAAGTAGGACATATTGGCCCGGACCTCGGGCTGGCCGGCCAGGGTCATCTGGGCCGTATTGACGGCGTTGTCGAGATAGCGGAAGTTGGGGGAATCGCTGGAGAGCTGGTTGGCGCTGCCGCGGAGGTAGTCCGTGTTGGTCTGCTGGTAGGACATACCGGCCATCGCCGTGAGGTCGTGCTTGCCGAACGACTTGTTGTAGTTGGCGAAGTTCTCCCACTGGTAGTACAGGCGGTCATTGGTCGATCCGGAGATGGAGAGCGCCTGGTTGTTCTTCGTGGTCATATAGACCTCGTGGTTGTAGGTGTTCGTGTGGCTGTAGCCACCCTGGAAACCGAAACGGGAGGTGAAGACCAGCCCCTTGAGCGGGGTGATGTTGGCGTAGGCGACGCCGCGGACGCGGAAGCTCTGGGTCTCGGTGTCCCGGCGGTCGAGCATCACCTGCGGGTTCCACAGATAGCTCTGGTCGCTGAAAGCGGAAACGCCATAAACGTGGCCGGCGGGATCGCGGGGGACCTTGTAGCCGCCGTCGATCACGGTCTGGACGCGGGAAGGGATGGCGTTGTCGTCATAGACGAACGGCGTGATCGGGTCGGACACGAGGATGGCGGCGAACACGGAGTCGGAGGTACCGGAGCTCTCGGAGAGGGCCCGGCGCGTGCTCCGGTCGATGGTCGTATTGACACCCACGGTCATCCAGTCACGGATCTTGTATTCGGCGTTGATCTGGCCGACGAGGCGCTTGAAGACATCCTTGTCGCCCTTGATGATACCGTTGTTGTCGGTGTAGGACATGGAAGTATAGAACTTCGCGCGGTCGTTACCGCCCTCCACGCCGAAGGTGTGGCGGCGCTGGTAACCGGTCTCGAGCATATAGTCCGACCACTTGGTGTCGGTCTTGCCGTCGTAGTCGAAGTCGTTCTGCGTCGCGGCGCCGGAGATCGTCATATAGTCCATATACTCGCGGGCGTTCATCAGCTCGGGCATATGGGCGACCGACTGGATCGAGTTCTGGAAGCTGTAGAACACGCGGCCTTCGCCCTTCTGGCCGGACTTGGTCGTGATGAGCACGACGCCGTTGCCGGCCTCGACGCCGTAGATGGCGGCGGAGGCGGCGTCCTTGAGGATCTCGATGGAAGCGATGGCCTCCGGATCGAGGTAGCTGATGTCGTTGACCTTCAGACCGTCGACGATCATCAACGGGGAGGTCTGGGAGTTGGAGGAGTAGCCGCGGATCTGGATGGAGGACGCGGAACCCGGGGCGCCGGAGGCGTTGATGATCTGCACGCCGGCGGCCTTGCCCTGGATGGCCTGGGCGACGTCGGTCGACGTGCGGTTCTCCAGGTCGGAGTCCTTGACCGACGCGATGGCGCCGGTGACGTCGCTCTTCTTCTGGACGCCGTAACCGATGACGATGGTCTCCTCAAGCATCTCGGAGTCCTCGGCCAGGACGACGACCATCGGGCGGTCCGTCACGGCGGCGAGCTCCTGCGTGAGATAACCGATCGAGCTGATCTCCAGGACCTCGCCGGCGTTGGCTTCGATCGAGAAGCTGCCGTCCAGCTCGGTCGCGACGCCGCGCATCGTCCCCTTGACGACGACGGACACGCCGATCAGCGGTTCGCCGGAGGCGTCGCGGACGACACCCTTGGCGTAAGTCGCCGGCTGGGGAGCCTGGGCGACGGCCTTCTCGACGGCCGCGGCTGCGGGCGTCTTCTCGGCCAGCGAGAGGATGATGTGCTTGCCCCGCACGTTATACGTAATTCCGGAGTCTTTCAGGATCTCGTCCAGGACCTCGCCGAGGGATTCCTGGTCGGCGTTGACCGAGATCTCTTCGTTCACGTTCACGCCGTGCTTATAGATGAACAGATACTCCGTCTGCGATTCTATGTCATTCAACACGGTTTCGAGAGAAACGTTTGTCCGGTTGATGCTGACTGGGATATTCTGGGATGCTGCGGTCCCTGCCATCAGGCTGAAAGCACCTACGAACAATAGGAATGCTGATACTTTCATCTTGTTCAACAATGATTGAATCGTTGGACTTTTCCATCGCGGATCGCCCAAGATTGAGTTATTCTTCATACCTTTGTAATTGAATTAATATGGTTAGTAATGACTATGTTATTCCGGGCGGACCGTGTTGCAGCGCGGCCGCCCTTTTTGTTGGTTATCGTGTCAGGTCATAGGCAAACGTTTTAGTCGTTATTATTTCTAGTGATTACGTGTGGTCATCTGTTTTTTGAGGTGATGAAGATCTTGTTGTTCTCCTGATCACGGGAATAATCGAAGCGCAGGCTGGTCTGCAGGATCTGCAGCGCGTAGTCCAGGCCGTCCTTGATGCGGAACTTGCCGGTCAGGGTCTCCTTCTCCAGCTTCGGGTCCGGCGTATAGACGATGTCCTTGCCGTAGTAGCGCTGCAGGTCGCGGATGATTTCGGAGAAATGCTTCTCGCGGAAGCAATAGAGGCCCTCCCGCCACTTATATACGTCGTAGTCGTCGATATCGCTCAGATACAGTTTGTTGTCGCGCAGCGTCAGTTTCTTGTCCGGGCGCAGGTAGATCGCGCGCTCCGGGGCGGTGGGCAGCGAGACGGAGACCTTGCCCTCGAAGAGGGAAGTCTCGAAGATGCGCTCCTCCTCCTTGGCGTTGACGTCGAACACGGTGCCGTGGACGGTGACGTCCGCGAGATACGTGTGGACGATGAAGGGATGGCGCTCGTCGTGCGCGACGTCCAGGTAGACCTGTCCGTCCACCGTCACTTCGCGCTTCTTCCGGTGCTCGAAGCCGGACGGATAGCGCAGCGTCGTGCCGGAATTGATCCACACCGACGTGCCGTCGGGCAGGGTCACCTGCGCACGCTCCCCCGCGGGCACGGAGATGCTGTTCATCGCCACCGCGCGGTCCGGGAAGATGTTGGTGAACTGCCGCAGGGCCAGGGTCAGCGCGGCCAGCAGGGCGAGCCCGAAGGCGAACCGGTAGGCGTACTGGCCGATCGGGCGCCTGCGGCGGCGCGGGGCCTGCTCGAAGACCTTGTCGTCGGCCAGCTGGATGGCGTCGTAGAGCTTGCGCTCCTTGAGGAGCGTCGCCATATTCTCATCGGAGGCGGACGCCCACGCCATCAATGCGGACACCTCTTCCGGCCGCATCCGGCCGGAAAAATACAGGAACAGGGTGTCCTTGTCTACAATCATTTTCTGATCCATGTGACTTGTAAACGATTGAACAAAAGAAAACCCTAGTGAAAAAATGTTTTTTTTCGCCAGGGTGGACTAGGAAAGGTAAAATAGAAGGACGGCAACCGACAGATAATCCTTCAGGGCACTTCGGAGCAGGCGGTTGACCTTGGTGATGTGGTATTCGACGCCTTTCTCCGTGATGCCCATCCGGGCGGCGATCTCCCGGTGCGACAACCCCTGGCGGCGGCTCAGCAGGAAGACCTGCCGGGTCTCTTCGGACAGCTCCGCGACCGCCTTGGTGACAATCTCCTGGATCTCCTGGGTGAAGACCTCGTCCGGGATGAAATCCTCCAGGGAGGCGATCCGGGTATTGAGGTCCCAGACCTGCTCCTTCGTCTGATGCTCCACGAACGCCTGGTCGCGCCGCAGGCGGCGCAGGTAATCGATGCACTTGTTCTTCAGGACGGTGAGGACATACGCCGGCGGATTGGTGTCCGCCGGGAGCTCGGCCCGGCGCAGCCAGAAGGTCATCATCGAATCGACCACGAAGTCCTCCGCCAGGTGGTCGTCCCGCAGGTAGCCGGACGCAAAACGGATGAAGCGCATCCTGTATTCGGAGAAGAATGCGCTGAATCCGGCGGAGTCGATGATGGGATCCAAAATATGAAGGGTTGGTTATTTCTTCTTTCTGGCGGCGCGGCGCGCGGCACGGGCGGCCTCGCGCTCCTGTTTCTCGCGCTCGGCGAGGGACTTCTCCGCCTCGACGGCGGACTTGGTCCGGAAAATGATGACGCCGTTCTGGCCCCGCATGCCGTAGAGGCTGGAGGTGCCGTCCTTGAGGACCTCGACCGAATAGATGTCCTCGGGACGCAGGTAGGTCACGTTGTCCGTGATGATGCCGTCCACGACGAACAGCGGCTGGGTCTGGTCGGAGTTGGTAGAAATGCCGCGGATCGTGATCTTGGGCATATCGCCGCTGTTGCCGCCGGGGCTCACGATTACGCCGGGCTCCTGGCGCAGCAGGTCGAAGACCGTGTTGTATTGGGTTTTGTCTTTCGGGTCGCGGACCTTCTCCTGGGCAAGGGCGGTGCCGCCCAGCAGGGACAGGGTGGTCAGTATCAACAGGAATCTTTTCATGGTCGGTGGATTTGTTCCGGACAAAGATAGCTTTTTTTCTTATCTTTACGTCCCGTTAACCGGCAATAGATTCAATCCAAGATATGAAACGACTCGTCGTCATCCTGCTGACCCTGCTGACCGGGGTCGCCGCCCAGGGCGCGCGCGCCCCGAAAGTGAGGCCCAATTATGACCTGGCCTCGCAATTCTCCCAGAAACGGATTTCCCAGATGGTGTTCTCCACCTCCCTCCAGCCAAACTGGTTCCGCGATTCGGACAAGTTCTGGTACGTGTGGAAGACGCCCGCCGGCACGCAATACTGGATCGTCGATCCCGAGACCGGCCGTAAGACGCAGGCCTTCGACATGGAGCGGCTCGCGATGCAGGTCACGGAGATCGTCCGCGACCCGTTCGACGCGCAGCACCTCCCGATCGAGGACCTCAGGCTGAAGGACGACAAGTATTTCCAGTTCGACATCAAGAGCACGAAGGAGATTCCCGACACCCTGTCGAAGAAACCCGACGCCAAGACGAAGAAGGTCTTCCACTTCCAGTATGAGATCGCCACCGGCAAGCTCAGCGAGTACAAGCCCGAGGAGAAGGAGTACCCGGCGTGGGCGAGCATCTCCCCGGACGGCCAGGTCGGCGTGTACGTCAAGAACGCCAACCTCTTCTGGATGGACAAGGAGAACCTGGCCAAGGCGGCCAAGGACGACAAGGACTCCACCCTCGTGGAGCACCGCCTCACCGCGGACGGCGTCCGCGAGTTCGGCTGGGGCGGCGACAACTACCGGGGCGACACGGAAACGGACACCACCCGCCGCACCCGCGCGGGCAGCGTGGTCTGGTCGCCGGACGGCAGGCACTTCGTGGCGGTCAAGACCGATATGCGCGCGGTGAAGGAACTCTGGGTGATCAACTCCGTGGCCCAGCCGCGCCCGACGCTGGAGACCTACAAATACCAGATGCCCGGCGAGCCGGGCCCGCAGGAGGAGTTCTACATCTTCTCGATGCCGGAAGGCACGAGCAAACGCTTCCGCGTGAATGCCTTCAAGGACCAGACGACCGAGATCGCCACGCGCCCGCGCAAGTCGCGCGAGAACTATGACAAGTTCCGCACGCGCGTGTGGCTGGGCGACAACGACGGCTTCTACCTTTCGCGCGGCTCGCGCGACCTGCACCGCATCGACGTGTGCCGGGTGGACCTGGACGGCGACTCCACGCGCACGCTCATTACCGAACGGATGAACACCTACATCGAGGAGCGGCAGATCCGCCTCCTCGCCGGCGGCCGCCAGATGCTCTGGTGGTCCGAGCGCAACGGCTGGGCCAACCTCTACCTCTACAACGCCGACGGCACCCTGGTGCGCAACCTCACCGACGGCGCCTACCACGTCGAGGACGTGATCGAGGTCAATGAGAAGGAGGGCTACGTCCTCTTCTCCGCCTGCGGCGTCAACAAGGACGAGAACCCCTACCAGATGCACACCTACCGCGTCAGCCTGGCCGGCGGCGCCATCAAGCAGCTGGATATGGACGATATGAACGTGGACGCGACGGCGAGCGACGACGGCCGCTGGGCCGTGGGCAACTGCTCGCGCGTGGACTACGCCCCGGAGGCCTGGCTGATCGGGCGCGACGGCAAGCGCACGCTGCTCGAGCAGGCTGACCTCAGCCTGCTGTACGCAGCGGGCTACAAGATGCCGGAGCGCTTCAAGGTCAAGGCCGCGGACGGCGTGACCGACCTCTACGGCGCGATGTACAAGCCGTTCGACTTCGACTCCACCAAGGTCTATCCCATCATCGACTACGTCTATCCCGGCCCGCAGGTCGAGGCCAACAACATCGAATGGTCCAAGGGGATGGTGCGCACCGACCGCCTGGCCCAGGTGGGCTTCATCGTGATCACCGTGGGCAACCGCGGCGGCCACCCCAACCGCTCCAAGTGGTACCACAACTACGGCTACGGCAACCTCCGCGACTACGGCCTGGAGGACCAGAAATACGCCATCCAGCAGCTCGCCGCGAAGTATGACTTCATCGACGGCAGCCGCGTGGGCATCCACGGCCATTCCGGCGGCGGCTTCATGTCCACCGCCGCCATCCTCAAGTACCCCGACTTCTTCAAGGCGGCCGTGTCCTGCGCCGGCAACCACGACAACAGCATCTACAACCGCTGGTGGAGCGAGACGCACCACGGCGTGGTCGAAAAGGTGGAGCAGAGCGACACCACGTTCGTCTACCACATCGAGACCAACCCGGAGATCGTCTCCAACCTCAAGGGCCACCTGATGCTGGTCCACGGCGACATCGACAACAACGTCAACCACGCCAACACGATCCGCGTGGTCAACGCCCTGATCAAGGCGAACAAACGTTTCGACCTGCTGATCCTGCCGGGCCAGCGCCACGGTTTCGGCGATATGAACGAGTATTTCTTCTACCGCCTGGCGGACTATTTCTCCGAGTGGCTGCTCGGCGAGAGCGAACGCAAGGAAGTGGACATCAAAGAATTGAACAACGACTGAATGTATGAATAGACTGTTTCTGACTTTGGCCGCCGCGGCCCTTTGCGGCATTTCTCTCCAGGCGCAGGACAAGCCCCTGGACCATAGCGTCTACGACGGATGGCAGTCCGTCCGCAACGTCAAGATGTCCCCGGACGGGAAGCTCCTCAGCTGGGAAGTGACCCCGCAGGAGGGCGACGGGACGCTGTACCTGCACCGCCTGGACAGCGGCGCGGAGCTTGCGGTGGAGCGCGGCAGCGCGCTGAAATGGGCGCAGGACGCCTCCTACGGCCTTTTCACCGTCAAGGCGCCGTTCGCCGACGTGCGGCAGGCCAAGATCGACAAGAAAAAGAAAGACGAACAGCCCAAGGACTCCCTGGCGCGCATCGACCTCACGTCCCTGACGTGGGAGATGGTCGGCGCGGCCGGCGCGACGGCGCTCGGCTATGACGCCGCGCCGTACCTCTTCGCCGCGCAGGAGGTCAAGGGCCGCAAGAGCAAGAACCTGCTCGTGATCACCCCCGCCACCGGCAGCGTGGACACGCTCAAGAACGTGTCCGACTTCGTCACCTCCAAGTCCGGCGCGCGCCTCGCGGTCGTGACCGCGAAGGAGGAGAAGGATTCGCTTTCGCGCAGCGCGGTCATCCTGTATGATTTCCCGAAGGGCAGCATCGACACGCTGTCCAGCGGCCTGAAGGCCTATGCCGGCCTGCGCTTCGACGATTCCGGCAACAACCTGGTCTTCACCGGCACCGACCAGGAAGAGAAGGTGGACGGCACGCCGCGCTACGCCGTCTTTATGAGCTCCCTGCACGTCGACAAGCGCCGTCCCCGGACGTCGAAATGGCTGACGGGCACGCTGCTCGAGGCGGACAGCCCCGCCCTGCCGGAAGGCTGGATCGTGACCGCCACCAGCCGTCCCGGATTCTCCAACCGCGCTTCGCGCGTGATCCTCAACCTCGAGGAGTACTACCCCGCCAAGGATACGACCGTCTATGATTTCGAGGCCGCCCAGCTGGACATCTGGGTCTGGGACAAGGCCATCGTCCCGCCGATGGACAAGGCGGGCCGCAACGGCCGCCCCGCGCGGACGGCCGTGCTCAACATCCAAGCGTCCGACAAGCTCGTCGTCCTGGCGACGAACCCGTCCGACCGGATCCGCTTCTTCGACGGCGGCGAGAAGGACTACGCCCTCTCGCTGGACACGAAGGCCTATGACATCGACAATATGTGGGCGGCCGACAGCCGCGCCGACGTGGCGCTGGTCAACCTCGCCGACGGCAGCCGGCAGGTGCTGGCCGAAGGCGCGCAGGGCTATGTCGTCCCGTCCCCGTACGGCAACTATCTCGCCGTCTTCGAGCCCGTGGACGGCAACTGGTATCTCTGGGACCTGGCCAACGGCTCCATCCGCAACCTGACCGGCGACCTCGACGTGGCCTTCTGGGATGAGGACGACGACCACCCGACGGGCGGTTTCGTCCCCATCGAGTCGCCCGACTGGGTCGGCGAGGACAAGGCCCTCATCCTGCGCGACCGCTATGACCTCTGGCGCTTCAGCACGGACGGCAAGAAGGTCGAGTGCCTGACCCGCGGCGCGGGCCGGCTCGACCGCGTGCAGTACAGCATCGTCCGCCCGGGCCGCAAGAACAACCCGTACCTGTTCCAGACCATCGACCCGCTTCCCGTGAAGGGCGAGCTGACGCTCAGCGCCTTCGACGAGGTGTACAAGCAGAACGGCTACGCCCGGATCGACATCGCCCGCGGCGGCGAGCCGGAGGGCTTCCTGGCGGAGAATTCCTTCACGCAGCTCACGCGCGCTGAGGACGCCGCCACGACCGCCTACCTCAAGGGCGACTTCCGCCACCCGATGGACCTCTACGTGGCTCCCGACCTCTGGAGCGAGGCGCAGAAGCTCACCGCCATCAACCCGCAGCAGGCGGAGTACCGCTGGGGTGACGTCCAGCTGGTCCACTGGCAGGCCTACGACGGCACGCCGCTCGACGGCCTGCTCTTCACGCCGGACGGCCTGGACGCATCGGCCAAGTACCCGATGATGATCTATTTCTACGAGAAGTATTCCGAGACGCTCTATGACTACCGTGCCCCGGCCCCGAGCCGCTCCACGGTCAACATCCCCTTCTACGTGAGCCGCGGCTACGTGGTATTCATCCCGGACATCGTCTACAAGGACGGCCACCCGGGCGAGAGCGCCTACAACTGCATCTGCGCGGGCGCGGAGGCGATGTGCGAGCAGTTCCCCTTCATCGACAAGGCCCGGATGGCCATCCAGGGCCAGAGCTGGGGCGGCTACCAGACGGCCTACCTCGTCACGCGGACGGATATGTTCGCGGCGGCGGGCGCCGGCGCGCCGGTCGGCAATATGACGAGCGCCTACGGCGGCATCCGCTGGGAGTCCGGCCACAGCCGCATCAGCCAGTATGAGCACGGCCAGAGCCGCGTCGGCAAGACGCTCTGGGAGGAGGGCGCTCTCGACCTCTACATCGAGAATTCCCCGGTCTTCCACGCGCCCAACGTGACCACGCCGGTGCTCATCATGCACAACGACAACGACGGAGCCGTGCCCTGGTACCAGGGTATCGAGTTCTTCATGAGCCTGCGCCGCCTCGGCAAGCCGGCCTGGCTGCTGGAATACAACAACGAGGCGCACAACCTCTCCGAGCGCCGCAACAGCAAGGACCTCTCGATCCGCCTCCAGCAGTTCTTCGACCACTACCTGCTCGGCGCTCCGGAGCCCGTCTGGATGAAGAGCGGTATCCCTTTCGCCCGCAAGGGCAATTACTTCGCCACCGAATTATCCGAATAACCGGGAACTATGACTCCGCTTTCCGTGCGCTGGGACGTCGATCCCTACATCTTCTCCATCGGGAACTACCATTTCCGTTGGTACACCCTCTTTTTCCTCATCATCTTCATCGTCGGCTTCAACGCCTTCCGGCGCTTCTGCAAGCGGGAAAAGATGGATGTGGAATTCCTGGAATCGCTGTTCCCGACGGTCCTCCTCGCGACGGTCGTCGGCGCCCGGATCGGACACTGCCTGTTCTACGACCCGGCCTATTACTTCGGGTCGTGGGAGGGGTTCCTCCATTTCTTCATGGCCTGGGAAGGCGGCCTCGCCAGCCACGGCGGCGCGTGCGGCCTGCTGCTGGCCATCTGGTGGTTCTCGGCGCACTATAAGGACAAATACCACGTCGACTTCCTGTGGATCATGGACCGGCTGTGCCTCGTCACGGCTTTCGCCGGGGCGCTCATCCGCATCGGCAACCTGATCAACTCGGAGATCTACGGCAACGTCACCTCGCTGCCCTGGGGCTTCATCTTCGTCCGCGTCGGCGAGACGGCGCCACGCCATCCGACGCAGATCTACGAGGCGCTGTGCTACTTCATCCTGGGCCTGGCGCTCCTCTGGATCTACCGGCACCGGGTCACCAAGGTCTTCCGCGGCTTCTTCCTGGGGGTTTTCCTGCTCGGCTGCTTCATCCCGCGCTTCCTGATCGAATTCATCAAGGAGCCGCAGGTCGAGTTCGAGCGGGCGAACCTCCTCGACCAGGGCCAGCTCCTCTCCATCCCGTTCATCATCGCGGGAGCCGTCATCCTGGTCCTGTCCTACCGCTGGAAGAAACCTTCCACCGGCCTGCTTCCCACGGCGAAAGGCCCCAAGGCCTAGGCGAAGAGGGACTTGATGAGGAACCAGAGGGCGGGGACGAGGAGGGCCGGGATGTAGTTGAGGGTCTTGCAGTCCTTGAGGTTGAGGAGGGAGAGGCCGGAGGAGATGATGAGGAGGCCGCCGACGATGGCCATCTCGTTGATCATCGTGCCGCCGATGAGCGGGGAGTCGGCGGCGAATTTGCCCAGCATATAGAACGCGCCCTGCCAGCAGAAGAGGATGGGGGCGGCGGCGATGATGCCGATGCCGTAGGTGGTCGCGAAGACCATCGAAGTCACCAGGTCGAGGGTGGCGTTGGTGAAGAGGAAGGTGTTGTCGCCCGTGGTGGCGCTCAGGATCGGGCCGACGATGCTGAAGGTGCCGACGCAGAAGAGGAGGCAGGCGGAGATGAGGCCGTTGGCGAGGCCTTCGCCGCCGCGCTTGGCGATGAGGCGCTTGGTGCGGCCGTCGAGGTCGAGCGCCGTGCCGAGGATGCCGCCGAGGGCGATGCTGAGGATGAAGAGCACGGGAAATTCGCTCTTCGGCATGTTCTGGACGAAGGTGTTGGCACCGAGCGCAAGCGAGGCAAGTCCCATCGCATTGTACAGGACATTCTGGTATTTTTCACCCAAACCTTTCTTGAGGAGACTGCCCACGATGGAGCCGACGATAATACACCCGGTGTTGACGATTGTTCCTAACATAACAGTTGCAAATATACCAAGATTTTTCTATCTTGCTCCTCGGTTAGAAGGAATCCTACAAAAATCCATATTATGGCAGTCAAATTCTATCAGCCTGCGAACCAGGTCCCTCTGGAGATGCACAAAGTGCGCGTCGTCCAGAAACTTAACCTGCTTCCGGTCGAGGAGCGTCTGAAGCGCATCCAGGAAGCCGGAAACAACACTTTCCTTCTCCAGAACAAAGACATCTACATGGACATGCTCACGGACTCCGGCGTCAACGGAATGTCCGACGAGCAGGTGGCCTCGATGAGCATCGCCGACGACTCCTACGCCGGCTCCGAGACCTTCAACCGCGTCAAGGCCGCCATCAAGGAGGTCTTCGGCACGGAGAATGTCCTCCCCGCCCACCAGGGCCGCGCCGCCGAGAACATCCTCGCGGAGGCCTACGTGCGTCCGGGTATGGTCACGCTGATGAATTTCCACTTCACCACCACCAAGGCCCACATCACCCGCCTGGGCGGCGAAGTGATCGAGCTGGTGGACAAGAAGGGCCTCATCCCGCAGAGCGACGACCCCTTCAAGGGCAACTTCGACCTCAAGGCCCTGCGCAAGGTCATCAAGGACTACGGTCCGGAGAAGGTGGCCTTCGTCCGCGTGGAGGCCGGCACCAACCTCATCGGCGGCCAGCCGGTGTCGCTGGAAAACATGCTCGCCGTCACCGACATCTGCCACGAATTCGGCATCCGGAGCGTGCTCGACGCCTCCCTGCTGCAGGATAACGTCTATTTCATGAAGATGCGCGAGCCCCGCTGCAAATTCATGACGACCAAGGAGATCTACCACATCCTGGCCGACCGTTTCGACATCGTCTACTTCTCCGCCCGCAAGCTCGGCTTCTCCCGCGGCGGCATCATCACCGCCCACGACAAGAAGTTCACCGACGAGATGATGGAGTTCGTGCCGCTCTACGAAGGTTTCCTCACCTACGGCGGTATGGAAGTCCGCTCGATGGAAGCGATGGCGGTGGGTCTCTACGAGTCCCTCGATATGGAATACATCAGCCAGGGTCCCGAGTTCATCGCCTACCTGGTGAAGGAGCTCGACGACTACGGCGTGCCGGTGATCAAGCCGGCCGGCGGCCTCGGCGCGCACCTCAACTGCTCCGAGATCGTCCCCGACCTGCCGCACAACCAGTATCCGGCGGCGGCCGTCGGAGCCGCCCTCTACATCGCCGGCGGCATCCGCGGCATGGAGCGCGGCACCGTCAGCGAGCAGCGCAATCCGGACGGTTCCGAGCGTTTTGCAGAGCTCGAACTCCAGCGTCTCGCGATGCCGCGCCGCGTCTTCACCCTCTCGCAGGTCAAGTACTGCGCCGACCGCGTGAAATGGCTGTGGGACAACCGCAAGCTCATCGGCGGTCTGGAGTGGGTCTCCGAGCCGAAGGTGCTCCGCTTCTTCTTCGGCCGGATGAAGGAGATCGGCTACTGGCAGGAAGAGCTCGTCAAGAAATTCCGCGAGGATTTCGGCGACTCGCTGTAAAAAAACAAGAAAAAAACTTGGATTTACACGTGCAATTCCTATATTTGCAGTAGTATGAAAACCCGCATGAACGCATATTGGTGGTGGCGCCTGTTACAACTTGATCGAGTCGTAAGAGGTTGACGCTCCGTATGCATTCAATAGAATCATAAAAAGGGCCCTGCCGCACTGCGACAGGGCCCTTTCAAGTTAAATTATATTATGAGTTACTTAGTAGACCAGGAAGGTTATTACGGCGAATTCGGCGGCGCCTATGTCCCCGAGATCCTGCACAAGTGCGTGTCCGACTTGCAGCAGGCCTATCTGCCCATTTTGGAGAGCGCGGATTTCCAGCAGGAATACCGCGCCCTGCTGCGCGACTACGTAGGCCGCCCGAGCCCGCTCTACCGGGCGCGGCGCCTCTCGGAGCGCTACGGCGCAACCATCTATCTCAAGCGCGAGGACCTCAACCACACGGGCGCCCACAAGATCAACAACACCGTGGGCCAGATCCTCGTGGCGCGCCGGATGGGCAAGAAGCGCATCATCGCCGAGACGGGCGCCGGCCAGCACGGCGTGGCCACGGCGACCGTCTGCGCCCTGATGGACATGGAGTGTGTCGTCTATATGGGCGAGACCGACGTCCAGCGCCAGCACGTCAACGTCGAGAAGATGAAGATGCTCGGCGCCACCGTCGTCCCCGTCCGCTCCGGCAACAAGACCCTCAAGGACGCCACCAACGAAGCCATCCGTGACTGGTGCTGCCACCCGGCCGACACCTTCTACATCATCGGCTCCACGGTCGGCCCGCACCCCTATCCCGACATGGTCGCGCGCCTGCAGTCGGTGATCAGCGAAGAGATCAAGGTGCAGCTCCGCGAGCAGGCTGGCCGGGACTACCCCGACTACCTGATGGCCTGCGTGGGCGGCGGCTCCAACGCCGGCGGCACCATCTACCACTACATCGACGACGAGCGCGTCAAGATCGTCCTCGCGGAAGCGGGCGGCCTGGGCGTGGACAGCGGCAAGACCGCCGCCACCATCGCCCTCGGTCAGGTGGGCATCCTGCACGGCGCCAAGAGCTACGTCATCCAGAGCCCGGACGGGCAGATCGAGGAGCCGTACTCCATCAGCGCCGGCCTCGACTATCCGGGCATCGGCCCGATGCACGCCAACCTGGCGGCGAAAGGGCGCGCGCAGGTAATTCCGGTCAACGACGACGAGGCCATCGAAGCCGCCTTCGAGCTGACCCGCCTCGAGGGCATCATCCCCGCGCTCGAGAGCGCCCACGCCCTCGGCGCCCTCCCCAAAATGCACTTCAAGCCGGAAGATGTCGTCGTGCTGACCGTCTCCGGCCGCGGTGACAAGGACATCGAGACTTATCTTCAGAGAATCAAGAAATGAAACAGTTCCGTTATAACATCGTTAGCCGTGAATTGCCCGGCGACCTCCACACGCCGGTCTCGGCCTACCTCCGCCTGCGGGACGCCTCGCCGCGCTCCATCCTGATGGAGAGCAGCGACTTCCACACCGGCCGCGACTCGCGCTCCTTCATCGCGCTCGAGCCGCTCGCGGAAGTGGGCGTCGCCCACGGAATCGGGTTCCAAACCCTTCCTGACGGCTCCAGAGTGGAGAAAAGCGTCTCCAAGGACTACTCCGTTGACAAACTCGTCAACGAATTTATGGGCGCTTTCCAGTTCAATAACAAAAATGTTTCAATTTGGGGATTCACAACTTTTAACGCTACGCGCTACTTTGAGAACATTCCCGTTAAGGATGAGACGCGCGCGGAGAACGATGCCCCGGACCTGCTCTACATTCTCTTCCGCTTCACGCTCGAATTCGACCATTTCCGCAACGCGCTGACGCTGCACGAACTCGTGCCGGAAGGCGCGGAGCCGGAGTCCGCGCGCGTGGAGCGCCTGCTCGGGCGCGCGGGCGTCAACCTCTATGATTTCCGCCCGGTGGGCGAAGTCAGCTCGACGCTCACCGACGAGCAGCACCGCGAGAACGTCCGCCGCGGCGTGGCGCACTGCCGCCGGGGCGACGTCTTCCAGGTGGTGCTCTCGCGCCGCTTCATCCAGCGCTACGAAGGCGACGACTTCCAGCTCTACCGCGCGCTGCGCAGCATCAATCCGTCGCCGTATCTCTTCTATATGGATTTCGGCGGCTACCGCATCCTGGGCTCCTCGCCCGAGACACATTGCCGCATCGCGGACGGCCGCGCCTGCATCGACCCGATCGCGGGCACGACGCGGCGCACCGGCGACGACGCCGCCGACGCCCGCGGTGCGGAATTCCTCCGCAACGACCCCAAGGAGAACGCCGAGCACGTGATGCTGGTGGACCTGGCGCGCAACGACCTGAGCCGCAACTGCCACGGCGTGAAAGTCGATTTCTACAAGGAGCTGCAGTACTACTCCCACGTCATCCACCTCGTCAGCCGCGTGGGCGGTATGCTCGACGAAGGCGCCGACCCCGTGCGCGCCTTCATCGACACCTTCCCCGCCGGCACGCTGTCCGGCGCCCCGAAGGTCCGCGCGATGCAGATCATCTCCGAGCTGGAGCCCCACAATCGCGGCGCCTACGGCGGCTGCGTGGGCAGCATCTCCTTCGACGGCTCGCTCAACCAGGCCATCACCATCCGCTCCTTCGTGAGCCGGGCCGGCGAACTCTGGTTCCAGGCCGGCAGCGGCATCGTCGCCAAGAGCGACGCCGAATACGAACTGCAGGAAGTCAACCACAAACTCGGCGCGCTCCGCAAGGCCATCGAGCTCGCCGCCAAACTCTGAGCGCGATGAACATTGTAATGATAGACAACTACGACTCGTTCACCTTCAATCTGGTGCATCTGGTCAAGGAAATGGGCGCGAACGTCCGCGTCCTGCGCAACGACTGCTTCGAGCTCGACGAGCTCGGGCCGTACGACAAGATCATGCTCTCGCCCGGCCCCGGCATCCCGTCCGAGGCGGGCCTGCTGCTGGACGTCATCCGCCGCTACGCCGGCGTCAAGCCCATCCTGGGCATCTGCCTCGGCGAGCAGGCCATCGGCGAATCCTTCGGCGGCACGCTCGTCAACCTCGACGAGGTCTTCCACGGCGTGCAGACCGACTGCCGCCGCACGGCGGACGATTATCTCTTCGAGGGCCTGCCGACCACGTTCCCCATCGGGCGCTACCACTCCTGGGTGGTCGACGCCGCCACGCTGCCGGACTGCCTCGAATGCACCGCCGTCAGCGCCGAGGGGCAGGTGATGGCGCTGCGCCACCGCACCCTGGACATCCGCGGCCTGCAGTTCCACCCGGAGAGCGTCCTCACGCCCGACGGCGCGAAAATCATCGCCAACTGGTTGAATCATTAAAAAGAAAAACATATGAAAAAGTATCTGAACCAACTCATCGAAGGGGAGACGCTCTCCCGCGAACAGACCCACGACATCCTGCTCGGCATCACCCGGCAGGAGTACAACGACTGCCAGATCGCAGCCCTGCTGATGGCCCTGCAGACCCGCGGCGTGACCGTGGACGAACTGCTCGGCTTCCGCGACGGCCTGCTGGAGACCGGCAAGCGCGTGGACCTCGACGGCTACAACACCCTCGACATCGTGGGCACCGGTGGAGACGGCAAGAACACCTTCAACATCTCCACCTGCTCGGCCTTCGTGATCGCGGGCGCCGGCTACAAGGTCACCAAGCACGGCAACGGCGCCAGCACCTCCGTGAGCGGCGCCAGCAACGTCCTGGAGGCCCACGGCGTCAAGTTCTCGGTCGACCCGGACGTCCTGCGCCGTTCCCTCGACGAGGCGGGCATCTGCTACCTGCACGCCCCGCTCTTCGCCTACGGGATGAAGTTCGTGGGCCCGGTGCGCAAGGCGCTCGGCGTGCCCACCTGCTTCAACCTCCTGGGCCCGCTCGTCAACCCCTGCCGCCCCAAGAACTCCCTGCACGGCACGGCCACGCAGGCGCAGCAGCGCCTCTATGTCCGCGCCCACCAGAAGATCGGCGACAACTACGGCGTGGTCACGAGCTACGACGGCTACGACGAGATCTCGCTGACCTCCGGCTTCAAGCTCGTCACCCCGCACTTCGAGAAGGTGTTCACGCCCAAGGACCTGGGCCTCAACTACGTGGAGCCGAAGGACATCTTCGGCGGCGCGTCCGCCGACGAGGCGCGCGGCATCTTCGACGCCGTGCTCGAGGGCCATGCTTCCGAGGCGCAGAAGTCCGTGGTGCTCGCCAACGCCGCCTGCGGCATCTCGGTCATCGACCGCAACCTCTCCGTGGAGGAATCAATCGCCCTCTGCCGCGAGTCGCTCGACAGCGGCAAGGCCCTCGCCGCCTTCAAGCGTTTCGTGGAGATCAACAGCTAGTGGAAATGGATATCCTGGAGACCATCATCGCCACCAAGCGCACGGAGCTCGCGGGCGCGACCGCCAAGAAGCGCTCGCTGCGCCAGGCGCTGGCGGCGTCCCCGTCGGGCATCATCGCGGAGTTCAAGCGCAAGTCGCCCTCCAAAGGCTGGATCCACGCCGACGCCGTGCCGGAACAGGTCGTTCCGGCCTACGCGGCGGCGGGTGCGGCAGCGCTCAGCGTACTGACCGACGAAAGCTATTTCGGCGGCAGCCTCGACTTCATCCGCCGGGTGCGCCCGCTCGTGGACATTCCCATCCTGCGCAAGGATTTCATCATCGACCCGTTCCAGCTCGCGGAGGCGAAGCTGGCGGGCGCCGACGCGGTGCTGCTCATTGCCGCTTGCCTGAGCCGCACGGACTGCGCCGCCCTGCTCGCCGAGGCGCACCGCCTCGGCCTGGAGGTCCTGCTGGAGATCCACAGCCCGGAAGAGCTGGACTACATCACGCCCGACGTGGACGTGGTGGGCGTCAACAACCGCCACCTGGGGACCTTCGTCACCGATGTGCAGACGTCGCTCGACCTGGCCCCGTTGCTTGCCCAACGAACGCCGACGCACGCAACGGGGCCCGTATTCGTGTCCGAGAGCGGGATCAGCGACCCGGCGACGGTCCGCGCCCTGCGCGAAGCGGGCTTCCGCGGCTTCCTGATGGGCGAGAACTTCATGAAACAACCCGACCCGGGCGCAGCCCTGGGCGCATTCATCCAAGCAT
>Ga0265300_10001344_pt1 | contig 23215 bp, 16 predicted proteins | sample AusTroGonzalo_MG_FD_193482 | JGI IMG/M metagenome (GOLD analysis project Ga0265300, IMG submission 193482) | Bovine rumen microbial communities from tropical cattle in Woodstock, Queensland, Australia - Gonzalo_03 | ecosystem: Host-associated > Mammals > Digestive system > Stomach > Rumen ...
GTCATCACTTCTGTACCGTGACATGAAGACCATGGCTGTGATGGCATCGGCTGCCGTAGGGCGTGAGATTCTGTATGCCAAGGGTGCCAATCTGGACCAGGCTATGGGATTTCTGCAGCCCATCCAGATGGATATGCATCCGCTTGGCAACCCGTGGCTAAATTACAACGTCTATCTGACCAACACCTTGCTTCCGGCCGTGTTGGCTCTTATGATACTGATGGTGACCTGTTTCTCCATACATACGGAGCTTAAGGACGGTACTGCCGGTGAATGGATGTTTATGGCTAATGACAATGTGTTCAAAGCCGTGAGTGCCAAACTGTTCCCGCAGACAATGATGTTCTCGCTTATGGCGCTGATATACCTTATATTGCTCTACGGATGGCTTGGATTCCCTCATAATAATGGCTTCTGGCCCATGTTCATTGCGGCCGAGCTGCTGATACTGGCATCGCAGGGATTCGCGGTGTTCATGGCATCGGCCATACCGTCGTTGCGTTGGTCACTGAGCCTGTGCACACTATGGGGCGTGCTTTCCATTCCTATCAGCGGATTCTCATTTCCGGTTATGGGTATGCCCGATGCGCTGCAGGCTCTGTCATATATGTTCCCGCTCAGATACTATTTCCTGATCTATGTCGATCAGGCTCTGAACGGAGTTCCGTTGGTCTATTCGGCATGGTTCTACGTAGTTTTGATCCTGTTCACCATTATGCCGCTTATAGACATTTACATGCTCAGGAAAGCTGCGCATGAATATACATACTTAGAATAATCAAGAAAGAGATATGTGGGTAAAAGATATGCTTGATGTTTCCGGAAAGGAGCTCCGCGCCTGCCTGCAGGATGTGGGTGTAATGGTATTCTTCATTATAGTACCATTGCTCTATCCGTTGCTTTATGCCTATCTGTACAGTCGTGAGGTGGTTCATGAGGTTCCTGTGGTTGTGGTCGATGAGTGCCGCAGCGCCACAAGCCGTGAATTCCTGCGCAAGAGTGACGCTACCGCTGACCTTAAGATAATCTCATATTGTGCCGATATGGAGGAGGCGCGTAACCTTATGCACCGCCACAAGGCATACGGCCTGATTCATATTCCTGCCGAGTTTGAGAAAACGCTTGCCAGCGGTCATCAGGCAACCATAAACCTCTATTGCGATATGAGCGGTCTGCTCTATTACAAGGCTATGCTGAGTGGCTGTACCATTGTATCACTGGATATGAACCGTGATATACAGATGCAGCGTCTGTCAGGTATGTCTGATTGGGAGAAGGATGTCATGACCATGCCGATAGAGAATGAGTATGTGACCATGTTCAACCCTGCAAACGGCTTCCAGGCTTTCCTGATACCTGCCATATTGATACTACTGCTGCAGCAGACACTGGTGCTTGGTGTAGCCATGCTGGCTGGTACCGAGGCTGAACGCCGTCGTGCCGGAACCCTGATTCTGGGACATGAGTATGACAATCCTATCACCGTGCTGGGCGGCAAGGCTATGGCCTATCTGCTGGTTTACGGATTTACCGCAACATATGTGCTCTGCTTTGTGCCGTGGCTGTTTGGTATGCCTCAGCTCTGGCAACTGCCTACTCTTGTGGCATTTGTCATTCCGTTCCTGCTCTCCAGTATATTCTTTGCTATGTGCATATCCTTCTTTGTAAGGGATAGGGAATCATGCTTCCTGCTGTTTGTGTTCGTGTCTGTACCGCTTATCTTCATGAGCGGCATATCATGGCCATCATCAAACATGCCTGCATTCTGGAAAGTCCTGGCTCAGATATTCCCATCCACTCATGGTATCAACGGATTTGCACGCATCAACACATCAGGGGCGTTGCTTCAGGATGTAAGGATAGAGAGTCTGTCTCTTTGGGTTCTGACCGGAATCTATTTCATGCTCTCTCTGTTCATCTACGAGCGTATGTACCGTTCAGACAAGATGCCTGGTGCTGAATTCGTGATAGCTATGCGTACCCGTGCACGCCGTAAGATCCGCGTTGCAGCACGTGCTGGTCAGGAGCTTATTGAGACAACCCAGAGAATTCAGAAGGTACGCAGATACCGGAAAGAGAAGGGAAAGAATGGGAATTGAGATTATTTCAGGGTTGAGAATCTGCCGGTAACTGATTCAGAGTATGTGGTTGAGACGGGGATATGCGGAGCGCCTGCGTACTCAAGCTCGGCGAACAGACCGTCAGGGCCTTTCTGGATGGCACTTACTTTGCGTAGATTGACGTAGTATGACCTGTGGCAGCGTACTATGTTGTTAGCCTCACAGATCTGTTCAATGGCTCTCATTGAGTTTCGTAAGGGGTAGCGTACCATCTTGTCCATATTCATATAGCAGATGTTTACGTAGTTGTCAGCAGCCTCAATGTATAGCAGGGTGTTGGCGGTTATGGCCAGTTTCAGGCTTTTCTTCTCATCAAAGAAGGGTAGGGTGCTCTCCTCACGGCCTATCTGTCCGCTGGCGTATTTTTCAATGGTTATCTGGTCTTTTGCCAGGCGGTTGTTCTTGTCCTGAACCTCAGATATGAGCGCCGCTATAACATATGGGAATACAAGTATGGAACATGTTATGAGGAACATGTTGGGGAGCAGGTCAACGTATGTCACGGTACGTTTGTCCATGAGCCATATAAACAGGGCACAGAACATTGTGATGGTGAGGGCTTCCATTAGTTCCCAGATAATGAATCCGGTATAGTTTATCTGATGCTTGCTCCTTACCAGCAGCATGGATAGGCGGCTTAACAGAACTACTACAAGTTCAATTGATGCCATGATTGCAGCGCGGAAAGCCAGTTGTCCCTGGGTTACCTGCATGAATGTATCTATATGAAAAGGCTTGGTTCCTATAATGAAAAAGAAGGCGTACATAGGTATGAGGAGTATGTAACAAGCCAATATCCCACTCTTGAAATATGAATCCGGAATCTTTTGCATAGTCTTGTTTCTGAGCGTTACGGTGCAAATATAGGGGTAAATTTTTGTCCCACAAGAGGTGGGGCGAAATATTTTACCTAATATTTTCACCCCTGTATTTTGGATTTAACCCTCAAATATACGTTTTGGTCACAATTATACGGTGCATATCCCTTTTATTTTCACCCATCAGACGGCTGTAGTATCTTTGTGGCGAAAATAATTGTAAAACCAATAAAACCAAAATAGGGATATGACAACGATCTGTTCATTTGACTGCACCCAGTCAGCTCTTAAGAGCATAACCGGTGATGTTAAGCCAATTGCACCGGTTGACGGCAAGTGGGTTGAGGTATCAGCCCGTGTGTTTGAGGAGCGCGTGCGTAATCTTGCCTACGGCCTTATGGTCCGTGATTACCGTCGTGACCAGACTATCGCTTTCAATGGTTGCACTGAAGAGATGAAGCCATTCATCAGGACCGCCTGCAAACTTGCTCATCTGAATGCCGGTTTCAATGGTGAGACCGATGTTCCTCAGCTATCTGCTGTTGATGTTGAGTACCTTATGCTTATAGGTGCCACCTGGTCACGTAAGTACAAGGCTTCAGTTGACCGCACTATCACACGTATTCTTTTAGGCTGCTGATATTCTCATCCAATTCACTCATCCAGCGGGTGATAGAAGCTGCGGGCGTGGCTAAATTCCGGATGGAATATGCTCATAAAGTCTGCCAGCAGTATTTCAGGGTGAAAAGCGGTAAGTTCAAAATAGGGAACCTGATAAACATCACATACCCATATATTCTTCTCCTTAAATGGCTTGAATGAGGAGTATTGCTTGAAATCAGATTCCAGCATCCTGTAGGTAAGTGGATTGGATGAACTGTTCTTGAGCAGCCAAACATCAGCGTCCTGAGCCTTTTCAAAGACAGTTTCAAATGACAGCGGCACAGAGCCGCTGTTCTTGTTTTCTCCAAATATGTATATGCCGCCGGCATCAGATATCATCTGGCCTATGGTGCTGTTGCCACCGGCTACATACCATGCGGAGCCGCTTTTGGTATCAAGCATGACCCTGGGACGCATTGGTGTCCTGGTGGCCAGGTCACAAAGGTTTTGATAGTTATTCTGTACCTGTGTAAAGAGAGAATCTGCATTTGTGCCCACTCCAAACAAACGGCCATAAAATCGCATCCATTCCGCGCGTGCCAATGGTGATGTCTCCATATAGTCAGCGCACTCCAGCAGGGGTATTCCCAGTTTTTCCAACTGGCCGTAACCGGTCTCCTCAAAAGGTGATACCATTATGGCGTCAGGTTTTAGTTCCATGATTTTTTCTATGGTAGGATACATGCTGTTGCCGCAATCTACAATCATGCCGTTGGCTATGCGTGCACGGACCACAGAGTCTGCAATATATTCAGATTCACATACACCGGCTATGCAGTCTTCTGCGCCGAGTTCTACCATAAGGTGCGCCAGGCTATTGGTCATGACAACTATACGCTGCAAAGGTACTTTTATAGTGTTGATGTTCCTGTTGAAACTGTAGTCAGTGCTTTGCTCAGTGCTGAACGTATATGAGTGCAGCAAGGTGTTCTTTTTCCAGGGGTTGGCTATCTGAGCGTTGAAACCTTGGGGTGTGTCATCCAGCACAATATGGCTGGAATACTCCATGATGCCGCCTGTGGCATTGAAATGCGCACCGTTGAAGCAGGATATCACCAAGGCGGTCAGCACCGGTAAAAGGATAGCTCTGTATTTCATTGTTCTGATGGGTTGAGATTGGTAATTGATGTTATTTCTGTTGACTGCTCTCCTGTCAGTTTGTTCCATCCTATAACTGCGTTCTGTATTTTGATAAAGTCAATCTGATGCAGTTGTGCAGGCGTGCCGTCAGGCTTGACGGCCCACTCTATGTCAAATGCTGAATTCGTGTCGGAATTGGGCCAGTTATCCGCATATCCGTATTCAAAGGCCGGCATTACCCAGAGGCTGCCGTTTTGTTTCATATTATCCGGAAGCAGTGTGGCAGTGAATGAAACGGTATCATTGGCATACCACTGTGGATAATATGGCTGTTTGTGGAAATTGTTGTGTTTTACGCTTCCTGTGCGGTCGTCAGATCCTATCCAATCAGAATCTCCGTCATCAGCTAATGGCTTGCCGTAGCGAATGGTATAAGCGGGCGTAGCACGGTCTTCTTTCTGCTCAGAGCCGTAAATCTCATACCACACATCATCCGGTTGTCCGTTTTTGTTTACATCGGTGCTGACCCAAACTACAGCGGGCTCGGCGCCGTTTATGTTGGCATTGCCGTCTATACGGAAATCGGGCCCTTCAAGATTGCGTACAGGTGCATCAAAACCTACCGTAATGTATCCGCCAAACGCACCGAGGGTTATCATCTGGCCATCTGTTAGCAATGCGTTAAGGCATTTGTCTGCCATGGACTGTGCGTCATCACCTGACTCGTATTTGGGTAGTTCATTAACGAACTGGCCGGGTGCCGGCATATACTCAAACACTTTGCTGAGTTTGCCCGGTTTCTGTTCCTGTCCACCTGAATAGGGGGTGGTTGTTACGTTGAAATCACAGAACTGTATTGTGTTGGGATTTATGCCTATTCCGGGAATCCTGTATTCCAGCCGGCCGTCAGGTGTGAAACAATAAATAGAGCCGGGAGTGACGTAGTTAGCCGCATCAGTAATATAGACTTTTCTGGTTGCCGTATCCACATGGATGCTGTACGGACATTCTATCCTGGTGCCGTCAGTAATGAAATCGGGCTGTAATATCTGTCCGGTTTCCAGATCCATAACCTGGATTCTGCCGTTGCCGTAACGGTAAATCCATGCCTTGCCGTCATAGATATCCATATTGAGTACGGGAATATCGTATGTATCGGTAAGAAGGTCAGACTCTACGTCAATGCGGTGCAGACGGTAGTCATAATCCATCCTGTCAAAGTCAAAGATACCGCGTGACACTACGAATACACTCTTGCCGTCTGCACGTATGGTGCCGGGATTACTGCGTACCTCTATGCGTTTTTTTTCAGTAAAGCTCTCCAGGTCTATGACAGATACCGTGTTGTCCGGATTCTCAGCGTCAAGTCCTCCGGAGTTTGATACATAAAGCTTTCCGGCGGCATAGCATATTCCGTCAGGATTGCGCCCTACGTTTACTGATGCGTCAATCTCCATGGTGAGCGTATCAATGCGCTGTACCGTGCCGTCAAAACAGCACACATATACATATCCGCCGTGTGCTGTCATGTGGCGTGGCTCAGATGGCACTCCGTTCCGCTCCATGCTGATCTGTTTGAGTGATGTGCAGGTGGTGGCGTCAATAATTTCTATGGTGCTTGATACATTGACTGCAATGTAAAGCCGTCTGCCATACAGAAGCAGGTCATTGGCTGTATCGCCTATGCGCCGTCCGTTTACCTTTTCAAAGCAGTCATATGATGTATGGCCCTCTGAACTCCATGAATCGGGTAGGCCGGTGCTGAAATCTATCCACGTAAGAGTGCTGTTGTTCTGATTGATAAGCCCTTCAGAGAGAATAAATACACCTTTATGGGGTGAGTCATCTGTAGCACCGCCCATATCGAGCAGAACAGGCTCCGGGTCACAGGCCATGAAAACTGCAGCTAATGTAAAAATGGACAGTTTTTTCATCAGAATTCTGCTTTTAAGGTTACACGGAACTGTCTTCCCGGCATGGGGAAATTACGTACCAGCTCATATCGGCTGTCGGTAAAGTTAATACATTCAACTTTAATTGTTGAAACAGTGCCTATAAAGTTGAATGAACGCCATGCTGCACACCCTGCCTCATAATATGACGGCATATGATATTCCGGTCCGTTATAGCTGTTGCTGTAATACTCTCCGCTGTAAATGTAGTTGCAGCTCAGGTTTACAAGAGGTGTTTCAACCCATGCCACTGCTGATGCCGAGTGTCTGGGGGTATATGGAATCTGATGATTCCAGGTGGTGTTCCCGTTGTCAGACTTGTCCATGGCACGCTGGTAAGTGTATGACACCTTTACGGCGGGACGGATGCGGCCTTCCGTGCAGACTACATCAATGCCGGTCTCAAATCCGTGGGTTACCACAAGCCCTACATTCTTCATCATCCAGACGGCTGTGTTCTTGCCCGGGACGGCCATGATACGGTCTTTTACGCTGCTGTTATATATATCGGCATAAAATGAGCAGGACAAACCGGAAAACTCATTCTCAATTATCATGCCTGCCGATGTGATTGAGGCGTTCTCAGGCCTCAGGTCACGGCGCCCTATCTGTTCAAAATAGAGGTCGTTGAATGTGGGCAGGCGGTATGTGTTGGTGTAAGAGGCTCTCAGATGGAGTCCTGCTGCGGGCCAGATAAGCAAGTTGGCACCTATCACCGGTGATAGGTGGTTGTAGCTGTCAGCGGCCTTGCGGATTTTGGTCTTTTCAACGGTTCCTACATAGTTGAGACGGCCGGTAAGCGTGAGCCTCTCTGAAACATATTTCAGTGCTGCCGATGCATTCACGGTTGCACGTGTGGGGCTGGCCTGGTTTGCTGCGTTACCGTCCAACTTGGATATACGGCCGTCAAGTGCAGCTGATGCGTAGAGACTGTTTGTAAGGCGGTATAGAAGGACGCCGGAAAGATATCCCTCATGCTCTGTATATCGGTTATCAGTCTCACCTGCACTGTTGTTTACTTTGGGGTCAAGATAACGTGTGTAGGTTATCCCGTATTTTGCGCTCGCTTTTAGTGTCAAGCGGTCACTTAGTGTCTTTTTTAGTGATGACTGTACAAATCCTTCACGGTTCCAGAGTCTTTCACCTGATGCATTGTCATTATATAATATGTTGGCCGGAAGCCCCTGTTTGGACAGAAACAGGTAGGTCCTTACCGTTATCTCGGTGTTCTCATTCAGGGTGCTGAACCATGCGGCTTCAGCCCGGAAACGGTTTACATCAGAGTTGTCACGCCTTTTGGTGGCAGAACTGTCAGCGTTGTCCTGGATATAGGGATAATTGCCGTCCGTGCGGAGCCATTCAGCCTGAGCGGTCAAGACATTTCCGTGACCTAAGTCAAATGCAGTGTTTGCTATGGCGGAGAAAGTGTTGAAACTGCCGTATTTGAGTTCTGTCTGGATATCTCTTTTTTCTCCGTTAAGTTGCGGGCGTGCGGAACTGACGGTTATGGCTGCGGCTTGGGCTGCCATGGCTGCGGTCTGAAGCAGGTCATTGTCAGGGCCGCTTACCAGGCGGACTGAACTGGCCTGATTGGCTGAGAAACGGCCCAGGTCTATCTGCCCGGTCTGATTGTCTGTTATGATTATGCCGTCATATGCAACGGCGGTGTGTGATGCGCCAAGACCGCGTACGGATACGGTTTTTAATCCGCCTACGCCTCCGTAATCCTTTACGGTGGCTCCGCTGAAATACTTGATCACATCTGATATCTGTAATGAGCCGGTGGCTTGCATAAGCCTTGTGTCAGCCATCTTCTGGGCCGATACGGCGCGCGCTCCGGCGGTGCGCTCTCCTATGACAGATACCTCCTGTATGGTCTCAGTACGGGTAGTGTCAGTTAAAATCTGACCCTGTACCTCCACGGGGAGATACAGGGTGCAGATTGCTATCAAACAAGCAATATGTCTATTGCTATGAGTCATCAAGTATTATTCCTCCACTGTCAGTTGGTCAAGGCAGAAGTATGCGGGAGTAAGCATACCAGATGCATTATTGTCTGTTGATGATAGTGAGAACTGGATCTTTGTTACCTCGCCAAGAGCGCTCAGGTCAACTTTCTGCCAGGTGTCAACTATATCCAGACCATCAGCAAGCAGAAAATCAATACTTTCAGTCTTAGTGTCGCCGTTGTAACCGGTTATGGTAAGGGTAAAGACATCTTCTGCAGTCCACTCCTTAACTGAGCCCCAACCATCATTTTGATCCTTGATGGCCAGATATGCGTAGGTCGAATTTGTTACGTAGCACTCCTTTGCTTTGTAAGCTTTACCATCTTTAAATGATATCTCAGCGGCCAGACCTCCTTCATAAGCGGCACCACCTGCATTTGCAATGAAATAGGCATTGGTCTTTACACCTTCCTTTGTAATGGCAGAAAGATTTGTGTAACCGGGTGTCTGGTCATCTGTGCAGCTTGAGAATGTGAAAGCTTCACCGAAAGAGTTTCCATAACCCCAATCTGCATGTGAATGAGTCAAGACGAACTCACCGATAGTGATATCACTCCTGTTGTATCCATAACCATAAATGTTATCTGTGTTGGTGGCCAGATAAACAGAGTCTGCCTTAGGAAGGCTTACAGAGAGTGTATATTCTGCATTGAATGCGATGCTGTCAATGTCATCAACGGCCACCTTGATGGTCTCTCCGTTATTCATGACAACGTTCATATAATACTGGGCAGATGCCGGTACGGTTCCCATTACAAGCAGCATGACTGCGGCAAAACGCAAAAGCGTTGATTTAACTACATTATGTTTCATTTTTTCAGGATTTTACAGGTTAAGTTATCAGATGAGATTATGTAAAGGCCATCGGGGAGTTCAGCAATGCTGAATGATGCATTACCCTCAGAATCTGCTTTGTAAGAGTTGAGGATCTTGCCGTCCGGGCCTATGAGTGAGATGGTGGCGTCAGCTTTAGCTCCGGCAATTGTGATGTTGAAATCATCAATCTCCAGTTCCGGATTCTCAGTGACTGTCTCTACAGCGGTTACCGGGTCAGACTGGGTGTCTGAGAAGGAAATCTTCTTGATAGTGGAAATGGGATATTCCACTGAAACCTGTGTGGTTGTAAGAATCAGATTGTTGGCGGAGTAGGTAACTACCGGCTTCTCATCAAAAGCATAGCTGAAACTCAGACCGTCCTTTTGAAGAATTGTCACGGCATTACTGGCCGACACAACCATCTGAAAAGATGCAAGTAGCATCAATAACAGTAATTTTTTCATTTTAGGTTGCTTTATGTTGTTTGTTGGTTGCCATTGTTCTTTCCTCGAGAAATGTCCAGGCTTATAATGTCTTGCAGGTCTTCTGACTTACCCTGTCTGTCCGCCTTCCCGCCTGTATAAGGCAGTGGCCAAGAGTGGACAGACTCCATTGAGGTTTACAGCAGCGGGACTGTTCAGGATTCTCACCTGATTCCCTATTAATCCTATCCCCGCCACGGGGCATCGGAACAAGACACCGCAAAGTTACAAACAGATTCTTATTAAACACAGATTTGTCATGTTATTTTTTAATTAACAAGTTGTACTTTTGCAGTATAGTTCAGATTTATGGAAGAAGCAAATCTATTAAAGGACCTTGCGTTGATATTGATATCGGCAGGTGTCTTCACGATAATATCCAAAGCACTTAAGCAGCCTCTGATACTGGGGTATATCCTGGCCGGTTTCCTGGTAGGGCCTCACATGGGATTGTTCCCCACTGTGACCAGTACCGCAACGGTAAGTGAATGGTCTGAGATAGGTATCATATTCCTGCTGTTTGCCCTTGGACTGGAATTCAGTTTCAAGAAACTGCTCAAGGTGGGCAGCAGTGCGCTCATTACCGCCATGACTCAGTGCGTAGGTATGTTTATACTTGGTTTTGTGGTTGGTGAGGCGCTGGGATGGAGCAATATGGAATCCATTTTCCTGGGCGGTATGCTATCCATGTCATCTACCACCATTATCATCAAGGCGTATGATGACCTTGGGCTCAAGGAGAAACCATTTGCACCGTTGGTATTCGGTGCACTGGTTTTTGAGGATCTTATTGCTGTGGTACTTATGGTGTTGCTCTCCACTCTTGCCGTATCAAACAAGTTTGCCGGAGGCGAGATGCTTATGGGGCTTGGCAAGCTGGTGTTTTTCCTGATCCTGTGGTTCCTGGTGGGTATCTATCTTATTCCCACAATGCTCAAGAAGGCACACAAATATCTGAATGATGAGATCCTGCTGCTGGTAAGCATAGGCTTGTGCTTTGTGATGGTGTCACTGGCTACTTTGGCTGGTTTTTCGGCGGCATTAGGTGCTTTCGTGATGGGCTCCATACTGGCTGAGACACTTGAAAGTGAGCATATCATGCATCTGGTCAAGGGTATCAAGGATCTGTTCGGTGCAATATTCTTTGTATCAGTAGGTATGATGGTTGATCCGCACGTTATTGCTGAGCATTGGGGTACGATACTGGTTCTCACCATAACGGTCATGGTAGGGATATTGTTCTTCTCGACATCAGGAGCCGTGGTGGCGGGCCAGGGACTGGACAATGCCGTTCACGCAGGTTTCAGTTTGGCACAGTTGGGTGAGTTCTCGTTCATCATTGCAGGTCTGGGCGTGTCATTAGGTGTGATGAGGGATTTCATATATCCTGTTGTCATAACGGTATCGGTTATAACCACCTTTACCACACCTTATATGATTAAGGCTGGTACGCCGGCATATAATCTGCTGCTGAAAAAGCTGCCGGCTGATTTTGTGCAGAAAATCAATTCATTCTCCACGCAGGATCGTGACAACACCGCCGCTGCCCAGAATGAGTGGAAATCCCTTATCAGGGAACTGGCTCTGCGTATGCTGCTTTATGGAGTGATACTGGTAGCTCTCAACTTAGGTTCGCATCTGTTCCTTGACAAGTTCCTGAACAGTCGTCTGGACAGCCTCACTCCGTTTGTGAGGAACCTGATAAGTGTTGTAATAACGCTGGTTGTCATGTCTCCGTTCCTGGTGGGCTTTGCCTTGTCAGGTGACCAGATAAGCCGCTCATCCATTAAACTCATCAAGTCAAAACGCTCCAATGTCTGGCCTGTCATATCGCTTGCCCTGTTGCGCATCCTTATTGCCATGGGGTTTGTAATCAGCGTAATAGTAAGTCATTTCAATCTGGCGTTTTGGACAATTCTGCTCATATTCATATCGGGCGTGGCTTTCTTCTTCATAGGACGACGCTCCATCAGCAAGTTCACTATGGTGGAGGACCGTTTCATGGCTAATCTGAACGAAAAGGAGCAGCAGCAGCGCCGTATGGCTCCTGTCACTTCATCAGTGAGCGACAAGATGTCACGCTACAATGTCAAGACCGATATGCTTACCATATCACCTGATTCGCTCTATATAGGCAAGCCTTTGAATGAATTGCCGTTCCGTAACAAATCAGGCGTGAACATAGTAAAGATAGTTCGTGGCAGCCGCACCATTATGATTCCCCGTGGGGCAGAGGTGGTTTATCCGTATGATAAACTTCTGGCAGTGGGCACCAGGGAACAGTTGGCTGAATTCCGCAAGGATATGGCTGAAGATGTTCACATTCCTGAAAAGACCGCAGCCGATACGCTTGCGCCCCGTGCTTTCCAACTGGAGTCAATTACCCTTAAGGAAGACTCATGGCTTACCGGCAAGACCCTGCGTGAAACTGATATGCGCTCATACGGTTGCATGGTTATAAGCGTGGTCAGTGAAGGTCAGGTTACTACCAATCCCAAACCGGACTACCGTTTCAAGGAAGGCGATATAGTCTGGCTGGCCGGTGAGAAATCAGCCTGCGAATGGTGGGACTAGCCCTAATGGGTCACTTTTTGAAAACCTTCTCAAAAATAATATCCGCAATCATCTTCTCACCCTCCTCATTAGGATGGATGGTGTCAGGGAAATACTGTTTCTTGCCCTGGAATGGTGTGTTCAGATCTATAAGAGAGAGGTTTTCCTCCTGAGCCACCTCCTTGATATAAGGAATGACGCCATTGTAGATGATGCTGTCATTGATGCTCCATGCATGACCGTAGGCCGGTACTGGCAGGCAGAGCCAGATCTTGGGCTTGGAGGGGAGCGCGCGGAATGACTCAATCAGTGTCTTGAGGTCCTTCTTGAAATGCTCCTGCTCCTTCCAGTTGTAAGGCTTGCTGTCATTGGTGCCAAGCTTTATGGTTACAATCTGCGGATTGAACTCCAGGGCATCCTTGTAAGCCTGCTCATTCATGTACGGCATATCGGTGCCCATCATAGTGGTGGTGCCGCTTACACCAAAATTACGCACGTCATATTTCTCTCCAAGCATTGAGCTGAGAACACCTGGGTATGCATCGTGAAGGCGGTCCTTAATACCGTGGCCGTAAGTAATGCTGTCACCTACGCAGGCCACGCGTACGGGCTCGCTCTTGCAGGCAATGAGTGTCAGCGCAATGACTGACACCAGGATAAATGTACATTTTTTCATTTTGTATGTTTGTTTTCTATTTGACATCTTATGCTTTCAGCGTGGATGGTCTCAAAGAGCAGACGTATGAAATTCTCATCAAGGCCGTTCCTGCTGCCTTCACTAACCAGTCTGTCCGATATCATATTGTAGCGGTCAGGCTGTAGGATGGCAAGGTTATGCAGGTTCTTGTAATCACCTATGCTGCCCGTTATGCGGAACCTTTCAGCCAGATCATTGATGAGTTTGAGGTCTATCTCTTCAAGTTGCTCCCGATAAGGCTTCATAAACTTGAGGTCAGCCTGTTTCGGTTCACGATGCCGGATAAGCTTTCCGGTCAGTTCCTGGAACTCTGCCGGAGTAAGCTGTTGCTTCTTGTCGCTCAGTGCATGCTCAGGGTCTGGATGAACCTCGATAAAGAGACCGTCAGCCTTCATGTCAAGTGCCATTTGTGAAAGAGGCGCCACCAGGTCACGTCGGCCGGACATATGGCTTGGATCACACAGTATGGGCAGGCCGAGTATGCGACGGCGCAATTCAATGGGGATCTGCCACTGAGGTGAGTATCGGTAAATGCGTTCTCCGTATGAGCTGAAACCGCGATGTATAGCGGCCAGATGTGTCACGCCTGCTCTTGCAAGACGTTCAAATGCGCCTATCCAGAGTTCCAACTCAGCGTTTATGGGGTTCTTGACCAATACAGGTACGTCTGTACCACGTAGGGCGTCAGCTATTTCTTGTATGGCAAACGGACTTGTGGTAGTGCGGGCGCCAATCCAGAATATATCCACACCTGCTTTGAGGGCGGCCTCCACATGGCGGGCGTTGGCCACTTCAGTGGTGACAGCCATTCCTGTCTCGGATTTGACAGTTTGTAACCACTGTAATGCCTGCAGTCCTGAACCTTCAAAATTGCCAGGCCTGGTACGTGGTTTCCATACTCCGGCGCGGAACACTTTCACTCCAAGCTTGGCCAGACTGCGGGCACAGTCCAATACTTGAGTTTCGGATTCAGCGCTGCATGGCCCTGCTATTATGGCGCATCGGCCCGGCTGGGCATCAAGCAATCCTATTTTTTTGATATCTATCATTTTTGAGCAAATATTTTTCCATCCCTCATTAGGATATGGCCCTCGTTGACCATATAATGCAGGACTATATCTATCTTTTTTCTGTCGTATGGCAGTGAATATACTTTCTGTGGATTGTCAGGGTTGGTGTGGAATGTGTCAAGCACGTCTCCCATTATGGCATCGCGTTCACCCCGGGTAAGATCCCCCTGAATCTTTTCCTGACACAGGTCACAGCAAAGGCAGGGCTTCTTCTGATGCTCGCCAAAATATTTTAGCAGCATTGCGCTACGGCATCCGGTTTCACGGGTAACATATTCCATCATGGCGCCTATTCTCTCCTTGAACTCTTCTTTTCGCTGGCGGTAAACCTCAGGGTCAAAATAGAGCAGACTAGTTTCTATCCGTTCCCTTGTCCAGGTTATGACCGGCGTACGTCTTTCAGGTACGTATCTCACAACCCCCTGGCTCTGCAGATTCATGAGCGTTGTATATAGCTTTTCGCGGTCAATCCCGGCTCTTGTGCAGATAAGGTGCTCGTCTATGTATGCGTAATCAGTGAATATGCCGCTGTAGAGTCTGAGAATTATATTCATTACATCCTCTGTAACCTTATCCTGATGCAGGCGGTACAGGTCATCGCGTGTGGCGGTAAAGAGCAGTCGGGCTGAGTAATCCATCTCATCCACATACTCTATGTAACCCATTCGCGTAAGGATGCGCAAGGCACTGTCAGTGGGTATTACGGGCAACATATAATGCTGGCAGAACTCACCTAATGAGAAGGCGTATGAGCAGCCGCGACCGTCACCCACAGCCATCTCATGGTAGAATCCCAGTTTCTCATAGACATCACGGATGTAGTCCTCCTTTGGGAATGAGTCCGATATGCGTTTGCTCACAGTACGTTTGTCGCCCGGTGAGTGAAGCAGCACGGCGTATGAACGCAGTCCGTCGCGACCGGCGCGCCCTGCCTCCTGGAAATAGGCCTCTATGGAGCTGGGGATATCAAGATGAATGACGGTGCGGACATCAGGCTTGTCTATGCCCATACCGAAAGCATTGGTGGCCACAACCACGCGGTAGCGGTCTTGAGTCCAGGCTTTCTGGCGCTCGTCCTTGACCACCTGGTCCAGACCGGCGTGATAGAATGTGGCAGGTATGCCCTCTGCGTTCAGGAAATCGGCCGTCTCCTTGGTCGCGGCACGGTTACGCACATAGACAATTCCGGAGCCAGGTACGCGTTCCAGTATGTGTTTGAGTTCCATCAGCTTGTTCTCCGTCTTGCGTACCACGTAAGAGAGGTTCTCCCGATAGAAACTCATGCGTATCACGTTTTTCTCCCTGAAACCCAGTTTGTCCTGAATGTCATCGGTCACCTGCGGGGTGGCGGTGGCCGTGAGTGCCAGGACCGGGACACCGGGCAATTCCTTGCGGATATCGGCTATGTTGAGATAAGAGGGGCGGAAATCATAACCCCACTGTGATATGCAGTGTGATTCATCTACCGTAAGCAGGCAGATCTTGAGATGCCTCAATTTTGTCCTGAAGAGTTCTGACGATAGGCGCTCGGGTGATACGTACAGGAACTTGTAACCGCCGAATATGCAGTTCTCCATAATCGTGATTATCTCCTCACGTTTCATGCCGGTATGTATGGCGGCAGCCTTGATGCCGTGCTCACGCAGTATGCGCACCTGGTCTTTCATGAGCGCAATCAGGGGTGTGATGACCAGGCATACGCCTTCCATTGCAAGTGCCGGCACTTGGAAAGTTATGCTCTTGCCGCCTCCTGTGGGCATGAGTCCCAGGGTATCACGGCCACAGCCTATACTCTCTATTATCTGCTCCTGAATGCCCCGGAAACTGTCGTAGCCCCAGTACTTCTTAAGTATCTCCAGGTAGCTCATAGATGGGCCAGTCAGGCTTTTTGTTCAGGTGAATTGGGCTTAATGCTCTCTATCTGGAGCAGTATGTCACCCTGCTTGAAGTTATTTTCTTCAATGGTGTAGCAAATATCAAATGACTTCTTGGTCTTGATATAGCTTACATATGAACTCTGCCCGAACGCAATGCCGTTGAGTGGATGACCGCTCTTGCTGTCTATCAGTTCCAGTTTGATGTGCTCATGACCGCGGCCCACCACCTTGCTGGTGCCGTAGTCATAGACGTTGTGTGTGCGGAACACAGGCTTGCTGTTGTCTGGGCCGAACGGCTGGAATTTCTTGAGGTCACGGAAGAACTTGGGTGTTATATCCTTGAAATCCAGGTCAGCGTCAATATCTATCGATGCCTCAATCTGGTCAGGTTCAATATGATTAGATACGTACTCCTCAAAGCGGCGTTTGAACTCCTCAACATTCTCTACCTTGAGTGACAGGCCGGCGGCATACGTGTGCCCGCCAAAGTTCTCAAGCAGGTCCTTGCAGCTTTCAATAGCCTTATATACATCAAATCCGGATACGGAGCGTGCGGAACCTGTGGCCAGATTCCCGGTCTTGGTAAGCACCACGGCCGGTTTGTAGAACACCTCGGTAAGACGTGATGCCACGATGCCTATAACACCGCGTTTCCAGTTCTCGTTGTAGAGAACTATGGCATGGCGGTTATCGCCGTCCTCAAGGTTGGTGACAATCTCATTGGCCTCCTCAGTCATCTCCTTGTCATCCTTCTTGCGGTCATCATTCTCCTTGTCTATGTTCTCTGCCAGTTCAAGGGCGCGGTTAAAGTCCTTCTCTACCATCAGGTCAACGGCTTTCTTACCGCTGCTCATACGTCCGGCGGCATTAAGGCGCGGCCCTATCTTGAATACTATATCGTTTATATTCAGGTTCTTGTCAGACAGTTTGCACACCTGGATGATTGCCTTGAGCCCGGTGCTGGGGTTGCTGTTGAGCTGCTCCAGACCGTAATGCGTAAGTACACGGTTCTCACCCATGATGGGCACTATGTCTGATGCGGTGCTTACGGCCACCAGATCCAGGCTGGGCAGCAACTCGCTGAACGGAATGCCGTTGTCAAGCGCGTATGCCTGCATCAGCTTGAAGCCTACGCCGCAACCGGAAAGATGCTTGAACGGGTATGTGGAGTCAAACCGTTTGGCGTTCAGGATTGCTACGGCAGGGGGAAGTTCATCGTCGGGTACATGGTGGTCACACACTATGAAGTCAATACCTTTTTCCTTGGCGTATGCTATCTCCTGTATGGCCTTGATGCCGCAGTCAAGCACAATGACCAGTTTTACGCCTGTCTCATAGGCGTAATCCACACCCTGCTCTGACACTCCGTAACCCTCATTGTAACGGTCAGGAATGTAGTAGTCAATGTTGTCATACTCCCTTTTAAGGAAGTTATAGACCAACGCTACGGCTGTAGTGCCGTCAACGTCATAATCACCGTAAACCAGAATGCGCTCGCCACGCTCTATGGCGCTGTTGATACGTGCTACCGCCTTGTCCATGTCATCCATGAGCCAAGGGTCAAGCAGTTCGTTCAGTTGCGGGTTGAAAAATTTCTGTACTTCGGTCTTGTTCGTTATGCCTCTCTCAATCAGAAGCCTGCAGAGTATGGGACTTATCCCGACAGCCTTTGATAGTTCATTGGCTGCCTCTGTCATCTCCTGGGTGGGGGGCACATAGTTCCATCTGAAGTTCATTATTTATGTTATTTTTTATTTTATTCATATTGAGTATTTTATGTGGTCTTTTCATCTCTTGCCCCCTGAATTGCCGGGAGTTGTGGAAAAGACCGGTTTGTTCCAAATTGCAAATGTATAAAAAGCGTTTTTTTTTGTCAAGTGAAACTGATAGTTATTAGTGAGTATTTTTAAATAATGATAAAATACACTATATTCGCGCAACTTTTTCCCATAGAAACCTGATGCAATACTCATCATATTCCGGAAAGGACAGTCTTATTCAGACCGCTAAATGGTTCACAGATGGCAGCAAGTGTCAGACTGAATCATTTTCCGTACTGTCATTGACAGATACTTTAATGCCGATAAGCTCTCAGATTGATGCGCTTCTTGAAAATCTTAAGAAAGTGGTTGAAACTGAGGGTACTCCGGTATTTATGCGTTTCTTTTTAAGTGATCCCGCCAATCAGGAGGCGATGCTGCGTAAACGCCTTGATGCGGATTGCCCGGTTTCTATCATAGGGCAGGCTCCGTTAAACGGAACCAAGATTGCCGCTATGGTGTGGTGCAGGCAGGCGGCAAAACTCCGTCGCATAGACGATAAGAGGTGGAAGGTAACTGAAAGAGGCATTGACGAGTATTGGTTTACAGGTGGTTTGTCAGATAAGGATGGCTCATATAATCAGACTGTAGCGCTGCTTGATGAACTCAGTGCCGGTCTCGCGGCCAATGGGCTGACTCTTGAATCGGACTGTATGCGTACCTGGCTCTTTGTTCAGAACATAGATGTGAACTATAAGGGTGTGGTTGATGGCCGTAACACGGTATTTGACCGTCATGGACTGACATCTGATACGCATTTCATTGCCAGCACCGGTATAGAGGGCCGTACAGAAAGCCATGTCAACAAGGTGATGCTTGATGCCGTGGCGGTCTCAGGGCCGGGAGTCAAGGCAAGATATCTGTACGGTGCCAGCCATCTTAACCGCACGTCAGAGTATGGCGTAAGGTTTGAGCGCGGTACAGCAGTAGAATACCCTGACCGCAAGCACGTATATATTTCAGGCACAGCCAGCATAGATAATAAGGGCTGCATACTCCATGAGGGGGATATAGTACGCCAGAGTGAGCGCATGATTGAAAACGTGGAGGTGCTGCTCTCTGAGGCCGGTTGCGGTTTTGCTGATGTGGGCTCCATTATAATCTATCTGCGTGATACTGCCGATTATTCTGTCGTCAAGAATATTTTTGACAAACGCTTCCCTGATTGCCCCCGTGTTATCGTTCAAGCTTCCGTCTGCCGTCCGGGTTGGCTGGTAGAGATGGAGTGCATAGCAATTACTCGCTCTTGACTACATCGGCAGGGTTCTCACGTGATATGCGGCGTATCTTGAATCCTATGGTAAGTGATACAAATGCCACTATCACTGCCAGTATGAACAGGTAGAAAAGGATGACATAACCTGTACCTTTCTCAAGCGGTCTGCCGTTAAGGATTGCTTGCTTGATTATAAAGGCACTGAGCGGTATGGATACCACTGATGATATTAAAAACAGTTTTACATAGAGGTTGGCAAACTGCATCGTTATCTGACGTGTCTTGGCGCCGTTGATCTTGCGAACGGCCATCTCTTTGCGGCGGCGGGTGGTGTCAATCGATATGGCTGAATATACACCCAGCAGAGTGATTATGAAGGCTATGATGGCTACTGTCCATGCTATGAAACCTATGCTGTTCCATATGGAGTTGTTCTGGTCCATATAGTCATAGAGTGACATTTCTCCATAAAAATCTCCCTCTGTATGATCGGGATCGTGATATCTTGCAATAGCCTCCTTGGCCTCTTTCTGATGACCTGGCAGGCATCGTATAACCACGAATCCGCTTATGTTTTTCCAATTGCAATATATTGAGGGCTGATTGTCACTGGATATTCCTGGCGTGATTGTGGTTTTATCAAGCAGGTTGTCAATATGACCAGTTATAACCAGGGGTATCCAATCAAATTCATCACCTGAATAAACATAACCGGCATCAGGATAATTCCTCAGGAAATCCTTGATTCTTAAAGTATCGCCTATGTCCAGTCCGAATCTTTGAGTGAACAGGTCATCAACCATTATCTCAGTTGATTTTATCGGCATACGTCCTTCATTGATCCGGATGCTTAGCATATCCATGATTTCAGGATCAATGAATACCCTGTAACAATCCGTTTCCTCAGAATAACCGGTGGTGTTGAATTCTGTATTCAACGTACTGCCGCTGAGATGTTCGTTGAACATACATACGGCATGTGTAATATACGGCAGTGATTTCAGGTATGAGATTTCAGGTTCCATTTCATCTTTGTTGCTGTAATATTTCCTGTCAGTTATTATGCAGGTCTTGTCCTCTTTGCTGAGCCATGAATAGGGCTCTGTAAGATTTGACTTCATCTTAAGGAACATGGCCGCCAGTATGGTTATCATCAATTGAGCGACAGTAAGCTGGACTCCTAACATGAAGTTGCGCCCGCTGTAACTGCGTTTCAGGGAATCGCTCATATCTGCTTGCTTAACTCGGGTTATGGCTATCCAGGCTATCAGCAAGCCTGCGGCAACCAGCATTACTATGTATTCCAGTGTATGTTTAAGTATGACATTCGTATCCATGAAGAACTCTGTCACTCCGGGGCCTTGTGAATCGGCAATTCTTATCATGGGAGTGACAAACCGGGCTATGAAAAGACTCAAGATGCCTGTCAGGATGGTTACAATGACTATCTGCGTGCTTACCATCTTCCACATATCGGAAGTGCTTGCTCCGTGCACACGCCTTAAGGCATATTCTCTCCTGTTGGAAAGAATGCTGTTTACAAGCAGATGGAAATAGTTGAACAATGCCACTATCAGTATCAGTATGCCGGGCAGAGATATCAGAAATATGCGCAAGGATAATTTCCAAAAGCCCAGATCACTCCTTTTTTCTGGAGATTTGGTGACTGCTTTTATTCCGTCACCGATATTCATATTCCCATCATTGAAATAGGTGTCATTTGAGATTGCTCTCTCATCATCAAGCCAGACTGAATATGGGGTATTACAGAACGTTTCAGGATCAATGCCCTCTTTTATCTTTACGAATGCCTGCCCGCGATGTCCCTTGATGAACTGGTCATCTTTACTGAACAGCCAACCTGCTGAATATTCAAAATTCATAATGGAGTTTGCAAACGGCAGGTCTTGTACTACAGCCTGTACGGTTACACTTCCAAGTTCATCTAAACAGATTTCCTGGCCAACTGCAGCATCGGCCGAACCATATTGTTTTCTGGCAAAAGACTCTGCCAGCACCGCGCTATGCTCTGCATTTGTGTTGCTCACCGATTGCCAGTTGCCGGATATCAGTTTCAGTCCAAGAACATCCAGCAATGAAGTATCAGTATGGATAAAATAATCCGTATTCGCTACGTTTGATTTATCTTCAGCCTTTTTCCATAGACGGGAATGAGAACGGAAACGTGCTAACGCATCTATTTCAGGTCTTTGCTCCGCAAATTCCTTTGCCAGGTCAAGATCCACATAGCTGTTACCATCAGGACTTACCAGATAAACAACCCTGTCATCCAGCCAGTTGTCTATCTGTATCATGAATCGGCTTAAATACATGTTGATGCTGAAACAGAACAGCGCAACGGCAAGGCTAACTATTGAGATTAAATTCTGCATCCGGTACTTACCCAGACTGCGGAATGCCATTTTCAGATAATGAAGTATCATTTTAAGGACTTTTGGAGGTTGTTTCTTGTTTGTTTTGTTTTACGCTCCAAAATTATCCTCCTGTAGCGGCATGCTCCAAACAAAAAAGATGAAAACGTTCATTTTTGCCCAAAAGTGTCAAATTTTTGGACAGTAGAAAAGGGGATACAAAAGGGGACGGTTCTGTTTTGTATCTTTTTGATTGAATCAACTAATTTGATTTATTTTCAAAAGTACAAAACAGAACCGTCCCCTTTTGTATCCCCTTTCGTACTATTTGAACTGGAAGGTGAAGGTGGTGTATGGGTAATGTGATGAGCAGGTGAGCGTACCCTCGTGCAACTGCATGATCTGGCGTGAGAGGGCAAGCCCGATGCCGCTGCCGCTCTGTTTCTTCTTGGTTGAGTAGAATGGCATGAATATCTGCTCTATTATTGCTTGCGGAATCTCCGGACCGTTGTTGGTCACGGTTATGAGAGGCTTGCCGCCCGGCATTGATGCCAGTACGGTAACCTGGCCATCCTCAACCTCATCGGTAGCCTGGATGGCATTCCTTATTATATTCATGAGAGCCAGGGATATCAGGCTGGAATCAACATGCAGTATTACATCGCCCGCCGTTTCAAAGCGCACGCGGTCAGCACCCTTCTCCGCCTTGATGAGAGCCTGGATATTACGGAACAGGGTGGTTGCGGGTAAATCGGACATGGAGGGCTGGGCCAGAACCGTAAGCTGGCGGTATGATTCCAGGAAACTGCACACGTTATGCGCCTGGGTGTTTATTATCTCTATGGCCTCCTGACGCTCCTGTTCAGACTGCGCATCAGGGTTCTGGAGCATCCAGTCTGTGAGTGAAACAATGGGTGTGACGGTGTTACGCAGTTCATGGGTCATCACTCGCAGTATGCGGTCATAGTAGTTCTTGCGGGTTTCAAGTTCATTCTGGTCCTTGCGGTAAGTCTCAAGGATACGGTTCATATCCTGCGATGCCCGCCCCAGCATGGGGTCATCGGTCTTGGGAATATGGAGCATGAAGTCCTTGTTGACCACGGCACGGGCCATAAGCTCTGTCTGGTTGACAGGATAGCGTATAATCCTAATGAGTCTGAACAACGCAAATACTGCCACTATAGCAGCCACTATTGCGCCTAATGAAAGCAGCATACCCTTGGAACCCGATGCCTGCACCCTGTCCACACTCATGGCGAGCAGGACCGATGCGGCCGGCATAGTCATTACAAGCAGCGCCGTAATGACTACATTCAAAGTGAAATGACGGCTAGTCAATGCCATAACGTTTCATCTTGTTATAGAGTGTCTGGCGGCTTACGCCAAGCTTGTCGGCTGCCACAGTAAGGTTTCTGTCTGACTGCTCAAGCACCTTCCTGATAGCCTGTTTCTCCATTTCTTCAAGTGTAGAAGTTACTTCAGCCTCATCGCTTGCAGCATCGGCCGTAGTATCCTGTGTCTCACGTGTGCGGGCGTCCCTCTTATCAATAGCCTCGGATAGTTTGGTTACAAGGTCATTGTTATCCCAGGGCTTCTGAATAAAGTCCGATGCCCCTTTCTTGAGTGACTGCACAGCCAGACTGATATCGCCGAATGCGGTAATCATGACA
>Ga0265300_10001347_pt1 | contig 23187 bp, 24 predicted proteins | sample AusTroGonzalo_MG_FD_193482 | JGI IMG/M metagenome (GOLD analysis project Ga0265300, IMG submission 193482) | Bovine rumen microbial communities from tropical cattle in Woodstock, Queensland, Australia - Gonzalo_03 | ecosystem: Host-associated > Mammals > Digestive system > Stomach > Rumen ...
AATATAGCTCCTAGATGATAATCTATTCGCAAGTGATGATGCAGTAAAATACTTCAACGAAATAACAGAATTTGGAAAAAGACACCCAAACATCAAACTATCACTACAAAACGGAATAGATTGTAGAGTAATGCCTGAAGACAAGTTACAAGCACTCGGAAGAGCCAGTAAATACCTCGGAGCATTACATGTAGCATGGGACAATGTAAAAAATGTTTACATCTTCAAAAACATATGCAAACTAAAAAAATATGTAGGTTCAAACATAGCATGCTACCTCCTACTCGGAGAAGAAGTATACACAGATGAAGAATTTAAAAAAGACATACTCGCATTCTTCTACAGATACTTCCAACTAATGAAAATAGGAGCATCACCAATAAACCAACTCTACGAAGATGACAGAGAAGAATACCAAAACCCATACTGGGACTTATACACAGTATTCTTAAAACAATACAGTTTCATGCATCGTGGAAGATATGTAAACATATACAGAGAACTACCACCAAATTACCTCCCATATGCAAAGAAAATAATAAAACTACTCGGAGAATACAGTTGGTTAGTCGAAAAACCAATAGGGAACATTTTACGAAACCCAAAATTCGATGAAAACATGAAAGACATAGCAGACTATATAGGGATAAAACATTACAGTATCCCAAAAGAATTATATGTCCAACATGTAAAGCAGGATTTGTAAAATGTCCCACTATATTAAGAGTAGGGGGACAAGAATATGGCAAGATTAAAGTTTAGTGAAGAAATTGTAGAAAGGTTATGTACTGCTCATGAGAATGGTTTACCACAGAAGGCATGTGCTCAGTTATGTGGTATTGACAGGAGAACATTGTATCGTTGGTTGAAAAAAGGAGAAGAAGCAAAAAGTGGTCGATACAGAGAATTTTACCTTAAATGGCAGAAAGCAAATGCTAAATTCCAATTATATCATTTAAAAAAGATTAATGATAGTCAAAGTTGGATGGCATCACAATATCTCCTTCAAGTAACAGACCCTGATTCTTATGTAGTAGCAGAGAAACAGCAAATTGAAGCAAATGTTGAAGCAGATGTTGATGCACAGACAATTCAAGCAGATTTAACAGATGACAAATTTATGGAAAGTGAATTAAAATTTATGAAGGAATTACTGAAAGATGAATGAACATGGAAATCTTGGAATAGGAAGATGGAGTATCCTAATTAACGAAGGAAGATGGATACCAAGAAATTTTGATATTCTCATAATAGAATTATTACAATATGCTATTCAAGGTAGAGTATCGAAGATATTACTATCTGTACCATCAAGGCATGGGAAATCTACTCTTATCTCCAAGAATTTCGTATCATATTTTCTTACACATTTTCCTAATGACCATGTAATCTTATCTGCATATTCTCACGATTTAGCATCAGACTTTGGAGGACAAGTAAAAGATATCGTAAATTACTATGGACATTACTCCCCTTATAATGTAAAATTATCTGAAGATACCAAATCCAAATCCAAATTCAATATCGCTAAACCATACAATGGGCAAATGTTAGCAGTTGGTGCAGGAGGAGGTTTACTAGGATTTGGTGCAGGATTATTCATTATAGATGACCCAATCAAGAATATCGCAGAAGCAGAAAGTAAAGCAAGACAGGAAAAATTACGAGATTGGATAGGAGGAACTGCAAAGACAAGATTAGAGAAAAGGAATAATGGACTCCCACCGATAATGATTGTAATTGCCCAAAGACTACATTTAAATGATTTGCATGGGATTATCAAGGAGACAGAACCTTACATAGATGCAAAAACAGCTTATACCATCTTACGAAGTGGAGGCAAAATATCTGAAGATACTTGGGTAGATTTCAATTTACCTGCTATCTGCGAAGACCCAACAACAGATTTACTTGGCAGAAAGGTAGGAGATGTTTTATGGGAGAAGCAGAGAGATTATGAATGGTTAATGGCAGAGAAGAGAGCAATGGGAAGTTATCTCTTCAATGCTATTTATCAGGGACACCCACAAGAAAGAGATGGAGAAATATTTAAAAGAGGTTGGTTCTACGATGAACTGACTAACAAATTAACCTGTACTATCCCAAAATCAGAATTACCCAAAGATTTACCTTTATTAAGATACTGGGATTTTGGTGCATCTGCAGATGCAGGAGATGGAACTTCAGGATTATTATCAGGATATGATGGACATACATTATATTTCATAGATTTGATTGCAGGGAAATTTAGTGCAAGGAAAGTATTACGAACCTTCAAAAAGGCATGTTTAACAGATGGAAAGCATGTAAGGGTAAAAGTGGAGCAAGAACCAGGAGCAGGATCAAAATTATTAATTAACAAGTTTAAGCATGAAAAAGAATTAAGAGGTTGGAACATTAGAGCAGATAAAGTGAAAGTAAGTAAAAAAGTAAGAGCATACGATTTAGAAGCAATATGTGAAGATAGAAGATTAAAAATAGTAGAAGGACATTGGAATGAAACATTAGTAGACCAACTAATAGCATTTACAGGAGAAGAAGGAGGAGTTGATGATATTGTAGACACCTGCAGTGGAAGTGCTAGACATTGGTTAAGATATAAGAGGAGAATCAACATATGAATAAAAATAAACCTGATGCTTTTATAGTAATCAGAGAAGATGGCGAACCTGATATTGTAAAAAAGACAATACTTGATGAATACGAATATTCCCATAAAGCAGATATGGATTCACAAGGAAGTAAACAAATTCACGATAAAGGATTTAATTATACACAAGGATTAATCGTACCAAAATATAATCCTGACAATCTCATAAAATTGTTAGATATGAATACCTACCACGAAGGATGTGTAGATGTAGTAAGTAATGATGCAAGTGGAAGTGGATATACCTTTGTTCCAGTAGAAACAGAAAATGAAAAAGAGTTAGATAATCAAGAATTAATAGATTTCTTTGAGAACTGTTTCCCATCAATCAACAAATTATTATATCTCCGGAATTATGACAGGAGAACATTAGGATATGGAGCATTAGAGCTTATTCGTGAGAAACGAAGTAAAAGCAAACCTTTAAGATTGGCTCATATTCGTGCACACACATTAAGAAGGCATTCCGATGGGGTTCGTGTAAAACAACAAGTAGGCACAAAGACAGTATGGTTCATAATCTATGGCAAGAACAAAGATGAAAAAGGTAAAATGTACGATGTACATGCCGATACAGGAGAAATCCATAATTACAATAGTTTAAAACCTGAAGAAAGAGCAAATGAACTCTTATGGAGTGTAGACTATGACCCTGAAAGCAGTTATTATGGTAGACCAAAAGTAGCATCTGTACTACAAGCAATATCAGGAGATATAAGCAGAGCCACATATAACAAAAGTTTCTTCAAAAACTATGGAATACCTGCATTCGCAATTACCATTAGTGGAGATTTCCAAGATTATCTCGAAGAACCATTTTTAGAAAATGGAGAACCAAACCCTGATTATGATGAAACCAAAACTTTGAAATATAAAATTACCAAACAATTACAGGAAGTAATGAAAAATCCTCATAGTGCAGTATGTATCACTGTACCAAGTGAAGGAGAAGAGGGAAATGTAGAAATCAATCTTCAACCATTATCTGTAGAAACCAAAGAAGCAAGTTTCAGATTATACAGGCAAGATAATCGTGATGAAATATTACATGCTCACAAAGTACCACCTTACAGATTAGGAGTGAATGAAACAGGGAATCTCGGAGGCACAAATGCAGGAGAAGCAAGTAACACTTACCTTACATCAACAGTTTTACCTTTAAAAACAGATGATGAAGCAGATATAAACCTCTTACTCAGAGAAGAGTTTGGAGTAAAAGATTGGAAATTCCAAATAACCAATATCGACCAAAGAAACGATTAAGAGATATTGATGCAATAGTGAAATTGTTTGATATGGGAGCAATCACACCAAGACAAATCATAAATTATATCGGAGCAAAATTTGGAATAAAACCTGAAGAGGACAATACTTATCTCGACGAATATTTTGTAAAAGGACAACCAATAAGCAAATTATTCGAGAATCCTATGATGAATCCTGAAGGACAAAATATGGTAGATAATCTCGGAAACGAATTAGTGAATGAAGCAAAGGAGATTAATATCAATGATAGCGAAGAAGGAAGCAATAATGAGAATGACCTTAAAAACAGTAGCAGTCAAAAAGGAAATGAAGATTTTGGAGAAAGAATCAAGAGCATTCTCAAAAAGGGAGCATAAAGTATCAAGGGAAGTATCACGATTCTTCGCAAGATTAGAAAAAGAAGTATTGAAAAATCTTAAAGAAAACTGGGATTATATTAGTTTTTCATTTCAACTACCTAAAATAACAGAACCTATCCTTAGAAATAAAGATGATTACATTGATTTACTGGATAATGAGTTAAACCCTATATATGAAAATGGGCGAAACATAGCAAGAAGAAGATATGAGTATGCGAAGTATATCAGTGAAACAAAAAATACTAGTACAAAATCAGATGAGTATTTTTATTCAAGTAGTTTATCAAAAAGAATTAAAAAAATCAGATGGTCACAATTAGAAAGAAATAATATAGAATTAGCACAATGGAAAAGAACAAAACCTAATCCTTTAGACAATTCACTATTTGGCTATAGCAGTCAAGTAAACAGAGAGTTACATCAAAATAATTTTGTAGCATCAGAAAAAACAATGAATCGTGTTAATCAAGAAATTAACAATATTCTTGCAAATTGTTATAACAATGGAGAAGGAATAGATGAAACAGGAAAAGCCATAAAACACAAGTTCTCCATGCTAAAAGGATACGAAGCAAACAGAATAGCACGAACAGAAACCCATACTGCACAAGAATTAGGGATACAAGATGAATACGATACTTTAGGAGTAGAGTATACCCAATGGTTAACTCATATAGATGAAAGGACAAGAACCTCACATCAAGAAATAAATAAACAGATCATCAGAAGAGGAAGCACATTCAGTAATGGACTACGATACCCTGGAGACAAAAGTGGTCCTATTGAAGAATGGATAAATTGCCGATGTGTCGATATACCTTACATACCACCTGCAGGTATGATGTTCCCACCTGGACAAATAAGATATAAAGAATCCGACCTTATACCTGACCCAACATTTAATAGTAAAATCAAGGAATTTAGTGTAGATGACTTGTTAAGTGGGAAGTATAAAGAAAAGTTAAGAGGAACATTAGAGCTTAAACCATCTAAAGAAAGAATAGAAGAGTTATATACGGAATTTGCTAAATCGTATACTTTTAGAGGGCGAGATAAAATTACTGATAATGAATTTGATGAATTATTAAAGAAATATGAAGAATTATTGGAAAAATATCATTTAGAAGAATTAGACTGGGCATCTAAAGAAGGATTATTTTTTGAAAATTTCAGTGAATATGCGATGTGGCAATCAGGAATTAAAGGCGAAAAATTCGCTAACTTACAAGATGACTGGATGATTTTTGAAGAAGTTTTAACAAGAGATTTTGAATTAGATTATTTTGAAAGTAGAATCCAATCTATGTCCGAGAAAGAAATTTTAGATTTACTTGATACTGAATATGGTATTACTAAAAAAACATTAGAAAAATTTAAAGAAATATATTCAAAACTTAAACTTAAAAGGAATTTAAGTACTGGGAAAGAAAGATTTTTAGATTTCATGGATAGATTCTATTTTGGTACAAAACCTATTAAAGCAGCAATTCCCCCAAAGTATGATAGATTAGGTCCTGCAGATAGGATAACATATGAACATTTGAAGAGAAAAAGATTTTTGTCTACTCGACAAAAAGAATTTTTAGCAGAATGTGAAAAAAGGGCAAAGGATACGAATATTATTACTCGGAGAGTTACTAAAAATATAAGTGATTTTAGAAATGGAGAAGTATTATATAAGAGTCCATTTGGTTCAAAAATTGAAGATGAAGAATTTATAGAGTTCTATTTTAAAGATAGGAATCTTACTATATACTTTTCAACAGAGATAAAAGATTCAAGTAGAGATACTGTTTCTATCACCAAAATTTTAGATTACTTGGATTCTAAAGATGATATTCTAAAGGAGTCATTAGAAAGAATTGTAATTACAAATAGGAATAGAATCTATTCTCAAATGTCAGGTCAATATGTTGGAGGATGGGCAAATAATAAGGGTATTGTAGTTAAAGGTGTTCATGGAATGAAAAAGGTGGAAGATATCCTTGCTCACGAAGGAGGACATAAAATTGATAGGAGAATAATTTTAGAACATAAACCTCATATGATGAAAGATAATATTTCAGGTGATGCTATATTCCAAAGAGCATATGACAAAGATATGTCTGATAGGATATCAGGAAGAATTATAAAAACAGATAAACCATCTAATTTAGCTAGACAAGATAACAATAAGATATGGATTTCAAGATATGCCGAGAATAAGAGATATTATGGGAGAAATGATTATGTAGAAGCAGTTGCAGAATGTTGGAGTGCTTATTTTAACGAACCTTCATGGTTTAAAAGAAATTATCCTCATACTTATAATTATTTCGATGATGTTGTTAAGAGATATAAGAATTTTAGAGAACCTATAAAAATGAATCAATCTTATGATATTGAAGATATTTTTGATTATGAAGATATTGTTACTAATTTTAATTTAAATCCGAAAGATAACATACTATTAGATGATTTAGAGCAACTAAAAGCGATGAATAATGGGATTTTACCTTCTGAATATAAGAATGTTTATCAGAAATTATCTTCTCAAAGAAGATTTAATGAATTGTATTCCTTGAAATTAAAACAAGGGGGATTAAATAGGAGGAACACTAAATTATATATTAGGGAGTATATCAAATTACGAGAAATGGGATATGACTTCCCCAAAGGAGAATTAGATGTATTTAAAGATATTAATATAAACTTCGCATTAGGTAAATATAATAAATCTATCTTGGAAGAATTATCTAATGGAAGGTATATTAGTAGATTACGATATAAACTTGGTTTGATAGATTTAACTGATGATGAAATTTATTATTTATTGAGTATGTATTTATCACCAACTCCTCCAGGTTTTGTTAGAGGAGTGGCGATAGCAACTAGTAATTGGGTAACAGAGGATTAAAGTGAGTGATATGAGTATTGTTGATTTGTTGATAATGTTTATTGGAGGAATTATATTATTTTGGTTATTTATAGGTATTGTGATTAATCCTGTAAATAAGACAATAGATGATATTTCTTCAAAAAAAGAAAAATAATAATAGTTTCAGAAGTGATGTGAAATGACTGAAAATAAACGATTTGAATTGAAATCTTGGAATTATAACAAGTTACAAGCAAAGATTTATGATAATCAAGAAGAAGAGCAATTAGTTTTAAGTTTATATGAGATAATTAACTTATTGAATAAAGTATCACAATCAGAATACGATTTAAAAAGAGTAGGAAGTGAAATTCAAGATAAACTTGATGAATTGTTTAAAAAAAGTGGTGATTGAATGACTGAAAAATATACTGCGATAATAACAAATGATCATTATACTTTTCATAAGAAATACTGGAAAATAACAATCGAAGCAAATAGTTTGAATGAATTAAACAATATTTGTAGTGCCATTAATCTCATAAAGAATGGGGGAGTAAAAAATGACTGAAAAACGATTATGTAAGTTTAGTTTGAATGGATTTCAATGTCTTGTTTTTTATAGATTAATTCAAGAGGGTAAACGAATAATTTTAGTTGGAGATAATAAGTTTAAAGTAGTTGATGGTGATGTGGAATGACTTATCCAGTTAATTTTTATACAGTAAAAGAATGTCCAATATGTAAAAGTAAAGAAATTGAAATTCAAGAAAGACATGATATTCATAAAAGATTAGATGAATGGACATTAAAATGTTTAAAATGTGGATATAAAATAACTCAAGATAGACCATTTTAAAAAGGTGATGTGGAATGAGTATGATAATAATTCCAAATAATGATATGATAAGTGAGATTAAAATTGGCGAATTTAAGTTTGTTTCAATTACTTATTTTGAAGATAAAAACTGTGAAATAGAATCAACACGATTCTATGGTAAATATCGGAAAATAGAAGTTTTAGAAGGATTAGGTAATAGTTACGATACTTTATATTCTAATATTGAAGAGAATCCTGATTACTCTCCCCAATTTATAGATTATATTGAAAAAATTCGTATGGACGAACTTAAAGATTTAGAAAAAGAGGATCCTAACACTAGTTATTGGTAATAGTTAAGGTGAAAACTATGGAAATTATCGTAAAAAACATTAATACTGATAAAGAGCAACATCCTCCTCTTTTAACTCTTTTTTTAAAATAATCCAATTACTCTTTTAACTCTTTTTTTAAAATAATCCAATTAAACCAAGCGAAACACCTAAATAATCGTTGTCCCCTCTAGGAGTCTCGCCACTTTTTTAATGGTTTCCTCCTGTTTACCACTTTCTATTTGATTAGAGTATATAATGAAGAACACTTAAAAGTACAATTATTATTTTTGTATATTTAACAAAGCATTACAAGTTTCTGTTGTTCATCATCCTTGTTTGGAATTAGTGGTATTTTCATGCTTTTAAGTGTTCGACCTCCAAAATTATATAAAAAAGCACTAAAAAAATCATGGGAAAAATAAAAAGGAATTAAATGTTTACTATGATTGAAGCAGTAATAAAATCAGAAGAAGCAGTTTATGTTACTGCACCTGTTTTAGTACCTGGAGAAAAGGATTGCGATTACTGTAGAGGCGAAACACCATTATCAGTAAAGCAAGTCCAAGATTTCGCTCACTCTTTTTCTAATTATGGTTTTATTGAAAAAGACCATGATATACTTGTAACTAAACAAACAGTTGGAAAACCAGTAGAATCATATTTAACACCAATGCCAGTAACTTTAAAAGCTGTTGATGGAAGTGTTAATGAATATCCTACCGGAACATGGTTTGTTAAGTCAAAAGTAACTGATTCTGTTACTCAAAAAAGAGTTTTAAAAGGAGAATTAAATGGTTACAGTATAACTGCACTTCCCAAAAAATTAGCAGAAAAATATAAAAATCAAATCAGTACCAAATCCAGTGAAGGTAAATTGCTTAAAGAGTTAGATGACCCTGTTGGTTTTGCTATTAGTTTGGTGGAAGTGCCATGTGTGGGTAGTGCTAAAATATGTGATGTTAGTAAAAAAGGTGAAGTTATGTCTGAAGAAGAAAAGATGAATGAGAAAAGTGTTATTGATATTGTTAAAAAAAGTTTTGGTTTAAAACCAAAAGATGAACCTGAATATATTACAAGAGAAGAATTGGAATCTGCATTTAAAGCACATTCTGATAGTATTGAAGAAGTTTTAACTGAAAAACTTTCTCAATTTGATGAAATTGTAAAAAAAGCAAAAAAGAAAGAAGAAGAGGAAGAAGAAGGAGAAGAAACATCAGGTTCTACTGAAGAAGAGGAAGAAGAAGGAGAAGAAACATCAGGTTCTACTGAAGAAGAGGAAGAAGATAAAAAGAAGAAAGGTTCAAGTAAAGGATTACCAGTAGGAAGAGATATTCCTCCAAATAGTATAAAATCTGAACAGGAAATCGTAATGAAATCAATGGGAAGAGATATTAGAGGTTCACCATTACATAAAAAAGATTAAATGTGATATTTATGAGTAATAGTGCTATATTAAATGAGATAGTAAATGAGCAAGAAAAAATAGTATTCAAAGGCATGAGAGCAGATATGAGTGCAGGTAAAGCAATACTCCAACCTGAACAATATGGTACTTTCATGAGATATGCTACATTACCACAAGTAATGTTAAGTCAAGCAGATTTCAAATATATGAAATCCTACAAATTCCAATTAACCAAAGTAGGATTAGTAGGAAGAGTATTAGAATCAGGTTACAAAAATGGAAACGATGACCCTGACACAAGAGAAACCAACCCAGATATATCTCCTGCCGAAGTAGAATGGACTCCTGAAGAATTAGATGCTAAAAAATTAAAAGCAATGTGCGAAATCACAGATGATGAAAAAGAAGATAATCTTGAACAAGAAACTTTTGAACAAACATTATTACAAATGATGGGAGAAAGAATAGGAGAAGATTTAGAATACTGGGCAATTTTCGCAGACACCGATATTTCCTATTCTGAAAATAAATTATTATCCACTACTGATGGATGGATTAAACAAGCAGGAGTAAACCTTAAATCTACTGGATTTGATAGTGGAGAAGATTTTGATTTAGATAACACTGTCGAAGCAATGTTTGATGCTATGATTTATAATATGCCTCCAAGAGCAAGACAGAATCGTAACAATTTAAGATTCTATGTTCCATTTGAAGTCGAAGATGCTTACAGGAACTTACTTAAATCTCGTGGTACTCCATTAGGAGATTCAACACAAACTGGTTATGCTCCAACTTTAACCTATAAAAACATTCCAATTATCCATGTACCAACCTTAGATGATGAAGAAGGAAGAGCATTAGATGACTCTGCAACATCATTCTTGGGAGATCCTAAAAACATGGCATATGGTATTTATAAAAATTTATCCATCGAACCAAAAAGGATTGTGGAAGATGAATTAACTCAATATTGGTATCGTATGAGAGGAGATGTAGGTTACTATTATCCTGAATATATGGTAACTGCTAAAATTGACAAAACAGAAGTTGAAGAATTACCATTAGAACACAAAGTATAGGAGTGATTAATAATGACTCCTATACCAAAATGGAAGAAATTACCTGTGAATGTTAGATTAAGTAAAGAAAAACAATGGAATATCATTGCAGATGCTCTTAATAGTTTAAATGGAGAAGAAGAAGTAGTAACTCCAACAACCTATGATATTAGCATAACTGTGAATGATGGTACTAATGCTATCCAAAGTGCATCTGTTGTAATAGGTGAAACTACCAAAACTACTGGTAGTCAAGGAGGCTGTACTTTTACTGGTTTAACCGCAGGTGAAAAAAGTGTTACTGTTACTGCTACTGGATATACTGAAAAAACCACAACTCTCACTGTTGGAGAAAATAGTACATCTTTCACAATTAGTTTAGAAGCAGTATCTAATTCTGAACAAACACAACCTGAAGGAACATAGATAAAATGCCTTATTGTAGTGTTGATGAAGTTAAACAATTTACTGGTGTAAAACCAATAAGCATAGGTTTAGAAGCAGATAATGAAAACGAATTTGAAGAAATCATTTCTGACTGGATAGACCAAGCAGAAGGATTAATCAATTCTTATATTAATCGTGAATATGAAGATGAAGATGTACCTCCTGCAGTAAAAAATGTCTGTCTACGAATAACTGCCAATATGGTTGCTTTAAGCCAAGCAAGAAAAGAAACACCTATCGTACAAGTCAATGATTGGGGAGTTAATATCATCAACATGAATATTTTTAATCATGAATTAAAAGCAGACCTTGCACCATTCGTAAAAGAACATTCTACTGTTTCTGACAAAGTTGATTTCTTCGCAATTACAGGAGAATAGATTATGCCTATTGAATTAGAATTAACAGTATCACAAAATTTTGATATTAATAGAATAAATGAAGTTATTCCTCCTTTCTTAAATCTTATCGGACAAGAAATGTACAGAAATCTGATGATATATAGTCCAGTAGAACATGGAAGATTAAGAGGAGCATGGAATAGGCAAGAGCAAGGAAATGCTTTAATTTTTCAGAATGCTACTTATTATGCTATTTTCCAAAATGATGGTACATATAGTTACGGACCTTTAAAAAGGAAACCGAAAACCAAAGAAATCGGAGGTATCAAACCTAAACGATTTGTTGAAAAAAGCATTGAAGATACTGGTAACAGATTACAGGAATTATTAAATATCGCAGTTTCAAAGGTGGATTTATAATGGCAAATATTGTTAAACAGAAAGATTTAGTTACTCGAAGTGTTTGGAATTACCTGACAGTTGAAATGACTGAAGATGGATTATTAAGTGATGTTCAAACATTTATCAAGCACTTTTTAAGTGAAGAGGTTAAAAATCCTCCTATTATATGGGTATGGGAACATCCGACAATACCTCAACCTAATAAAACACAGAATTTAAGTGCTAAACAAGAAGTGATGACAACTTTTGAATTTGTTTGTGCTTGTTACGATCCTGATTTAAGCAAAGCACAATTGTTAAGTGATAATCTCGCTACTCGTGTAGGAGCATCAATCTTAAAAAATTTCAATAAAGTGAAAGTAGCAGATGATGATACTGGAAGATTATTCACAAATGTTGAATTTGAAGCGATTTATCCTGTATCTGATGGTGCAGTTATTGCAGGTAGGAGTAAAGCAGTTCCTGCTACAAGAATAATATTCAATTTTAAATATATGTTTGATTGGTTAAAATGCCGAAGGATAGAAGAAGAGGAAATTGAAGAAGAGGAAGAAGTTGAAGATGGAGGAGAATAATGGGATTAAGAGTATTTGGAATGAAAGAAGAAGAGGAATATGCAGATACAGTTGATTGGAGTAATTACGAACCTGATTTCCATCAAGAAGTGAGTTCTGCAGATTTCAAATTAAATGATGACCCAACACTTATTAGTGGTGGTTCAAGAATGTATAAAGGTGGTAGAGCAGGTGTAATGAAACCAACAGGCTCTACTGAAGGAAAAGTGGATTTACAAAGAATCGGTCATTACTTCAAAGCATTACTCGATAATTATGTGTTTACTGAAGGAAGTAATGATGATATGAATATCCACGAATTTTATGGTGGAGAAGGAACAATCTTAACCAGTTTCAGTGCAATTCAAACTTATGATATTTTCCAAAAACAATTAATAGGATTATTATTAGATTCTTTAAAATTAGAAGTTTCTGATGAATACATGACTTTTAATGCAGACTGGATTTATGCAACAGAATCTATTCAAAAAATAGATGAATCTGAATATGAAAGATTAGAAATGGAAGGCGATATTCCTTTAATGTTCTATGATGTATCTGTCAAATTGGATAATAAAAATCCTGAAGGAGTTCAAACCAGTTTCAGTTGCGAAGTGAAAAATAACCATAATGTTGATGGAACAATAGGATTAGGTTCAAGGTATCCACAAAAAAGAGCAAATGCTCAAAAAAGAGAAATTGATTTGCAGTTAGTTACTTATCTTGATGATGAAACATTAGATACTATTATAGCAGGAGAATATGGGGATACTGAAATTTTACAACCATCATCTTGTAAAATTATGAAAATTCCATTAGAATTAAATGTTGCTATATGTGAAGATGCAGATAGGAAAATGAAAATCTTATTCCCTGAATGTATATTGAATGTGGAATATGATATGTCCGATGCAGATGCTATTGAAGTAACCATCAAATTAACTGCTATGGGAACAGGAAAAGTAACTTTAGCAGATGGTACAACAGAAGTAACTACTGATATGTACATCAAATTAGAAAATGATATGCCTGAAATAGGAGCAGAGGTAACTCCCTAATAATCAGGCAAATCCTGAAACTGTGAATTTAAGCATAACTGTAAATGATGGTGCAAATCCAGTAAATGGAGCAAATGTAAGCATCGGTACTATCTCTTCAACTACTGGTAGTCAGGGAGGTTGTACTTTACAGAATGTTCCAACAGGATATAAAACGATCACTATTGTTGCAGATGGATTTACTGAATATACAGAAGTAATCAATATTTCAAGTGAAAATACTGTTTTCACTTTTTCATTAACTCAAAATTAGGAGGAAAATATAATGGTAACTTTAAAAAAAGCAGATATTCTTAGAGGTATTAATGACCCAGTACAGATAGAAATCAAAAGTCTCGGAGGGAATTTATGGTTAAGACCATTGTCTAATAAGGAGATTGATGAACTTGAAGAAATGGAAGCCAAAGCAATGGGTACTTTTGAAACAAAGGAAAGAGCAAGTAGGAGAGGTGCAAGTGAACAAAATTCAACAGGTAAATTGAATGTTGCAAAGATTACTCGTGCTTCTGCCGAAGTTCAGGTTGAGAAAGTATTTCGTAGTTTGGATAATCCGAGAAATATTGATGATGAAGCATGGACTTATGAAGAAGTCAATAGGTTGAAGAAACATCAGGTTAATGAAATTGCAGATAAGGTTGATGAATTGTCAGGAGTAAATGTTTCAGACAAAGACATAGAAAGGTTTCACGAAAACGAATGAAGGTAGAAATATTATATGGTTAGATTATTGTGGATACCATTTGGTTAATCGTTCTGTTGATTTAACCAGAATACAATATTACTTCATAATATTTGGGCGAAGTGAACTATATAAAGAAATGAATAAAGTTAAAGATTAAAGGAAAGTGGTGATAAAAGGAGTATAACCTAAAACCCTAAACATTGGTTATACTCCTTTTTTTTAAAAAAAATAGAGAAAAAGGAGGTGGGAAATGCCAAGTCAAAATGTAGTAAATATCATAATCCAAGCACAAGACAAAGTCCAATCAGTAGCAAAAAGTGTAGAAGATAGATTAAGACAAATAGGAAATACTGGAAAATCCAGTTTTGATAAAACTTCACAAGCAACACAATTATCTCAACAAAAAATGAATGCTCTATCCCATGAAATAGCAAATACTGTATCACAAGTAAATTCAGTAGGAGCAAAAGGAGCAAATCAATTCAAAAGATTTAATGAAGGAGTACAAAGCAATATAGTTGCATTTAACAGATTAGATTCTGAAACTCAAGAAATGTTAAGATACTTATCACAAATGAGTGAAAAAGGAAGAGAAACATTTCTTGGAATGTCTACAAAAGCACAAGAAGCAGTATCAAAATTCCATGAAATGCAAAATGCTACTAAAGGTTGGAATAATGTTCTAGACATAACTAAAACCAAAATGCAAATTTTAGGTACGAATACAGATAGTTTTAAAGGGAAAATTCAAGTTGTAGGCTCGGCAATCAAAACACATTTAGGGAATAAATGGGATGCAGTCAAAACAAAAGTCTCTGAAGTAGCGAATAGTATCCGTTCAAGGTTATCAAGTGCTGTTTCTAGTGTAAAAGGACATGTTCAAGGTCTCGCAGACAAATTCACTGGATTAGGTGGAGTAATCAGTTCAGTATTTGGGGGAATTGGTTTAAAAGGTGTCTATGATATGACTGTAGGAATGGCTACTACTAGGGAACAAGTAAAAACACTTATGCAAGGAGTAATGGGAACAGGAAAATCATTTGATACTTTATGGAATAAAATGGATACAACCACAGACAGTAGTCTTGTTACTCTTGATGAATTATCACAAGCAATGTCAGTCATAAAAATGAGTACAGGTGCTTCAACCAAAGAAATGACTCAATTATTACCAGTGGTAAATGACATAGGTCAAAGAGCCATTTTGATGGGCAAAACTGGTGATGAAGCCATAGGTTTGATGCAAGCAGCAGGAAAAGGTTTAAATGGCGAATTTGAAATGCTAAAAGACAATTTCGGAGTAACCAAAGATAAACTCAAAGAACTTGGTTGGAGTGGTGAAGCAGATGATATAGATGGTTATGTAGAAGCATTAGACAAATTCATGGATAGAGGTGGAAGCATCGAAGGAATGATGGACACCACTTCAGGTAAAATGACAAGATTACAAAAATTCACCAAAAAAGCAGGAAGAAGTTTAGGTGAAGATTTTAAACCTTATTTAGATGATGCATTAGATACTGTACTTAAATTCGCAGATGCAAATAATGATGGTAGATTAGATGAAGGTGCAGAAACTTGGGGTAAATATGCTTTTGGTGCTATGGCAGTAGCATCAGGTTTCGCTACTATTGCTCCTACTCTTGCTCCTATTCTCCAATCCCTTGAAACTATGTGGCATGGTATGAGTAAAGCATGGGAATGGGGAGGAAAACTAAAAGACAAAATAGCAGGTCTTGGTGGAGAAGGAGGTACTATCCAAAAAATTAAAGACAAATTCTCAAGTTTAAAAGATAAAATCAGTAGTGCTAAAAATAAATTATCTGAATTTAAGGACAAACTCAAATCTTCTTGGAATGAAGGAAAATTAAAAACTATCAGAGATGGTTTTGGAAGAATTAAAGATAAAATCAGTAGTGCTAAAAATGAAGCAGGTTCATTCGCAGGGAAATTGAAAACATTCGCAGTAGGAAAAATCAATGCTTTAAAAGGTGCTTTTGGTAATTTGAAAGAGAAGATTTTAATTGCGAAAACTCATTTAGTAGGTTTTCTTAGTAGATTGAAAGGAATTGTAGTTGAAAAAATTACTTCATTAGCAACTAGTTTTCGTAACCTTGCAAGTGGAATTACTCTTGCTACCATAAAAGAGAAATTATATGCAGTATGGCAAGGTATCGTAAATGGTTTAACTGCAGTTTGGAATGCTCTTTTAGCAATGAATCCGATTGGAATTGTGGTTTTAGCCATTGTTGCATTAGTTGGAGCATTAACTGTTTTGTATTTCACTAATGATACTGTTCGTAATGCGATTAATGGGTTATGGACAGTTATCCAACAGGTAGGAGCTTTCATTATGAGTGTGATTGTTCCTATAATTCAAGGTGTTATCGCTTTGTTAAGTGGAGATACACAGGGAGCAATGAATTTATTTGGTGAAGCATGGAATAGGATTTTAAGTGCGATGCAACCTGTTTCCGAGTTTTTAAGTGGTGTTTTGGGTCCTGCTTGGGATATGATTGTGTCTGTTCTGACTACTGTTTGGACTACTATTAATCAGGTTGTAACTCAATTCCAATTATTTATGAGTGGGCAAATAAGTTTACCTCAATTATTATGGAATGTATGGAATCTCATTACTTCAATGTATATGACAATTTTCACAACAATTCTAAATTATGTTGTCAGTTTTGCGAGATCTCTTTTTAATAATGCAGTGAAAGCAGGTAGTAATTTATTAAAAGGAATGATTACTTATGTAAGTCAATTGCCAGGAAGAATATGGTCTTATCTTGCTAAAGTAACAAGTAATATTATTAAAGCAGGTACTCAATGGGTTACTAATGCTAAAAATAAAGCGAATAGTGTTGTTACAGGAATTATGAATTATATTCGACAATTGCCATCAAAAGCATATTCTGCTTTAATTCAGGTTGTTTCAAGGATTGTTAGTGCAGGTGCACAATGGGTTAGCAGTGCTAAATCAAAGGCTCAATCTGTTGTTACTGGAGTTTACAATAAACTTTCCACCATTCCTAGTAGGATTTCTTCTGCTCTTGGAGGAGTAGTATCTGCTATTACTCGACCTTTCCAAGAGGCTTATAATACTGCAAAAGGAGTGTGGGACAAGATTGTTAGTATGGCTTCTAATACTCCAAAGGTGAAAAGTGCAGGTTATGATTATTTGGAAGGTCAAAATGAAGATGGTTCTTGGAATTTTGAAGGAGCAGGATATGAATATAATGTGAATAATGAGTTTAATGGAGAAATCACTATTGTTCATAGTTTGAAAGATGTTCCAAATAACATAGATGAAAATATCGTTGCTAATATAATTTTAGAAAGTATGAATGATGAAAAAATAGGAAAAGCACTTGCAGAAAATATGGGTTTCCAAAATAATGATTTAAAAATCAAACAAATCATTCAAGGTAGAATTAATAGGTCAAGAGGTGTCTGAAATTGGAGAAATTCATAGTTTATCCTGAAGAAATTAGAGGTGGTGGCAACATCACTTCTAATATTCTTGCGAAGGATATTTGGAAAAATGGTTGTGATTTAGATGACAGTACAGAAATAATTAATGGAGTAACTAGACCAATTTATACCTTATTTGGAGTTAGTGATAATTTCACAATTTCCGAGATTATGAATAGTATTGGAGGCAACTTCATAAAAAATCTTCGAGTAACTGGCGATAGCATTTATTATGATACTATCGCGACAAGTAGCATTTCCAGTATGAGCCAATTAAATGGTATAATTTATAATTTGGAATATTCAAATGGTGCTATTACTTTTGATGTATGGGATAGTACGAATACTAATTTCCATATGGAAGATTTGTACCTTTTGGAAACTGCAGTACAATCATTAACTTATACAAATTATGAAATAGACTACACAACAGTAGGTGAAATTGATGTCAACTAAATTAGTGGATATTTATGACAAAGATACAATAGATGAATTATTAATAGACAGATTAGGTCTTGGAGAAACAGATAGTGATAAATTTAATTTCGCTCAATTAACTTATAGCGAAACAGTAAATGGAGTAACAGTAGAATATATTGAATACTGGATTTTAATCAATGCTCACTATGACTACGAAGTTGAAAGATTTGTCAAAGATGACATAACTGCTACCAGTTTCGGAATACAAATGCAGGCAAAAGGCAGTTATCCAGGCGAAGCAGAATTAGGATACACTAACAATACTGGAATAAATGTATGGAGATGCCCTATATGGAAATACAATGAATCCGACACTAACTGGGCAGTATGGATGGATGATAGTCTTTATAATTATAATGATATGAAAAACCACAAATATATTGGAGCAATGTACAATAACAGTAGTTGGGGTAGCAAAAATGGTACTTGGAGAACATTTGGAGTCGGAACAGGTTGGAACAACAATCTCATGACTGATTCATATGGAGGAGTAACCATAGGAGGAGCAGGTTTCGAGATAGATGGAAATGGAATATTCCCATTCACAAGATTATCCAGTAGTATGTTCAAAGATGAAAACAACAATATTTTCTATTTATTAGGAATACTGGATAATGCCTATCACCCTGATGCATACAGTAACTGGAAATGTGATAGTAATGAATATGGAGCATGGTTTTATGGATTAAAATATCCTCAAACCAGTGGACACAAAGACTCTGCAAATGCTAAATTCGTAATAATGTACAATGACATGAGTAGCATTGATTCCTCTTCAAATGGATATACAATAGAAGATATGGATGTCAGTGATTGGGAAACAATCCTTGAAATCTCTACATCAAGCATAAAAGGAATGGTAAATGGTACACTCACAACATTAGGAGCAGGAGGAGGTCAATCAATCACAGTAGATTCCAGTATGAGCGATAGTTCCACAAATCCAGTTCAAAACAAAATAGTAAAATCCTATATTGATGGGTTAATCGGTGATATCGAGGAGGATATGTTATCATGACTTTATCAAATACTTACCAATCCTGCAAAAACAGTTTAGCAAGTAAATTAACAAACAAAGGAGTAACTGCAAGTGGAAGTGAAGGATTAACCACCTTAATCAACAAAATTGACAATATCGTAACTTCAGGTTTAGATGCTAATAGTGTGAATTTATATGCAGATAAACATATTGGTCAATCAGGAGATACTGTAAATTTATATGCATTAGTATTAAAAAATGGTAAACTTGCAAATGGAGAAATTGTAAATTTTTTTATTGATGGTGATGGCACTACTTATGACTCAAGAGTGCTTACTGCAAATACGGCTACAACTGTAAGTAAAAAATACTCAATTGCATTGCCTTCAACTGTGACAGGATATGTATATCTGGAGAGCAGTAAAAATATATTGATATTATATGTTAGCAGTTCTAGTAACTATCTTACGATTTATCCTACTGGAGGAAGTCCTACTATAATTTATGATGTAGTAGGCATTGAGTATGCAAATAATGTTTTAACTGTTACTGAAGATGATGATACTGTAACTGAAATTGATTGTAGCAGTTATGATATGAGCAGTCTTACCTCTACTGTAACTGGTGTTGTGGTAAATGATTATGGAGCAATATCTGCAACTACTAACAGTGTGGGTATTGCCACAGTAGCGTATGTTTGCGATGGTTCTGGGTTGCATAGTGTTAAGGCGATTTGTGGTACACTTCAGTCAGTACCATACCCTCTTATTGATGGTACTTTTTATGATGATGGGGTTAGTGGAACTGCCACTTGGGATACTTCCTCATCAATAAATTCTGACAGAACAAGTGGCAGTTATACTGAATTAACTTCATCATCAACTGGTTTTATTGTTAAAAACATTACAGACAGTATTTGTATTGAATTTGACTATTACTGTACTGACACAAGTGAAAAAGGAATTAGTATAAGACAAAGTTCAAGCGAAGTAATGGCAAGGACATTAGCACAATTAGGTGTTAATGCAAACACTTGGTGTCATGTAAAACTTGTACTTGATGATGGATATTACTCTATATTTGTAGATGGAGTCGATAAGACCCCATCTTCACATACAATAAGTACATTCAATAGGTTCTTTTTCAGAGTTACATCAAGTTATAATATAAGATACAAAAACTTCGTAGTATATCCAATCTAACCATAAATGTGGAAAAGTGGTAGTTTCTGACTGAAACATTCGTTGTACCCACCACCACCTGCGTATGTTTTCAAAAATGAAACATACGTAACTTAAATTTTACTTTTTATTATTTTTTTAATAGATCCAAAAAAACCCATCCCATCAATAAAATTAAAAGAGGTGAATAAAATAACATGGCCACCGTAACCAAATATGCTAGTACAATAACCCAGGCAACAGGAACTACAGTATGTTCCTATAGTGGGTTAAATAATTTGAAAAATAGTAATGCTACTTATGCGAAAACTGCATTAATCGGAAAAAAAAGTGAAACTAAAAAAAATCCTCCTACAATTACTTTGAAAGGATTTGGTTTTAGTATTCCTACTCATGCGAAAATTAATAAAATTGTTGTGGAATATGCTCATCAGAAATTAGCAGAAGTTTCAGGGAAATATCCGAGTATTGCAAAACCTACTTTGAATTTAATAGGTTTTACAAAAACTAATATGGGAACTATTGAAGGTACTGAAGTGATTACTGATTTTCCGAAGAAAATGGGTTCTACTCCGACAAAGGATATGGTGAATCATACTAATACTTGGAATGGTAAAACAACTGTAACTACTTCATATACAATTAATGGGAAAACAACAACTCAATCAAATACTGTTATTTTTAAATTACCTACTGCTTCGCAGATTAATAGTTCAGGTTTTGGTGTGAGTATTGATTATCCTCCAAATGCTAATGATTATAGAGGATATTTACAATTGAAGTATATTCGTATTAAGGTAGATTATACTCCATCTGAATATTCTGTTAGTGTGAATCGTGTTGCAGGTGCTTTATATGAGGATTATCCACAGACAATCCAGTTTAATGTGTCTAATTTGAATAGTACGGATTATCAGAACTCGTACAAGATTCAATTACCCTCAAATGCTACTATGCGAGTTATTGGTTCAACTTTCATAGGTGATGAATGGACTAATCAAGGAAATAATGTTTATATTTGGAAACCTTATCAAAAGAGTGATTTGAAGAATCTTCAATTAGACCTTGAAGTAACATTTAAGGAAGGAGAGAATATTATTATTTTCACTGAATTGTTGAATAATGTTACTGATACTCTTAATTTAAATGTTCCTCCTATACCTGTTGTTACTCCTGAACCAATTATTGGTGTGGATACTCTTGCAGAAGAAACTATTTTTGCAGTTCAGAATGAGTATTGTGTTATTCCTTTAGAAATTCCTGCAGGTGAAACTGATATTTGGTTTTTTACTGATAAAAATGTAACTTATAGAATTGATGGAAGTACTGTTTCTAAAAATGCGAATAGTATTCATAATATTTCAAGTAGTCTTTTTGATGAGGATAATAAATTGGAGATTGAAGCAAAGTTTAGTGATACTGGTGTTGTTAATTTTTATTTCAGAAATTATGAAACTCCCTATAAGTATATTAAAGTGATTCCATCAGATTTGGAAGGATTGCAGATATGTTGTATTCCTTTATCTGAAGAAGAAATGAATAGATTAGGTGATGAGTATGTTTATGAAGTTTCATGTTTCATAGAAGTTTTACTTGATATTCAAAGCAATTATGATAAATTCCATGATTATTACAGGAATTATAGAATTGGTGTTGTGAATAGTATTCCTGAAACTCATAATATTAATACTATTTTCAATGCTTGTAAAGAATGGAGTAGTTTAATCAGTTCTTTTAATAGTTTTCAAGAAAAGACAATTGATTTCACTTACAATAAAGAATATCCTGTATATATCCTCCTTACAGGTGGTTATAGTATTGAAACACCTTACATCAATACGAAATTTAGTCATATTTGTATTCAAGAAAGTGATTATCAAGAATTTAAAGACCATGGTATATTCCCTGAACCTATTGAAAATTTGATTGATGATGAAAATGTAGGGGAATTCACATTAGAAAATCATTTACCATCAAATGATTTGATTTTTTATAAATTTCCTTTTGAAGAAGATTTTGGTACTGGCGAAGATTATGCAATTCGTGGAATTGAATTGCAACTTCGATGTGAAACTACTGAAAGAGTAGTTTGTAATGCTACATTAAAATCTCCTACTGGTGAAATAGGTCAAGAAAGTGTAATCTTATCTCCGAGTATAGACACTTATATCATTGGAAGTGAATATGACTCATGGGGATTTTTGATAAGTGAACTTACAAACATCAAATACTGGGAATTGCTTTTAACTTTCAATAATATACTGGGTACAGATGATGTTAATGCAGAAATCAATATTACTGATGTTCAGTTAAAAGTGTATTTCTTGAAATTAGGTAGAGGTGCTAATGAGAAAATTTATATTGATGATGAAAACCTTGAATGGTATGGAGCATTTATACAAGATTTTAAGATGGTTTCAGGTTTGAAAACAAAAACAAAATATTTGGAAGTTGATGGAACTGATGTAAATGATGCTTACAATATGACCATTGATAAGAAAGAGATTGAAATTGAATTTGATATTGAAGGTTGTACTTTACAAGAATCTACAGAATTGTTAAAGCAGATAACACGATTATTTACAACTCGAAGAGATGAACTAAATAGACCAATTCCCAAAACTATCCGATTTAGTAGCAGACCTGATGAGTATTGGGAGTATATTCTTGAAGATGGTATTGAAAATGAGATTAAATATACGAATTATGAGTGTAAAACTAAATTGACAGTACCATCAGGGACAAGTTATGCAGATACTGATACTGTAACAAATACCACAGGTATGATAAACAGTATTTCAAAGGTAAATCCAGTTATTGTAATTATTCCAACTGG
>Ga0265300_10001351_pt1 | contig 23140 bp, 21 predicted proteins | sample AusTroGonzalo_MG_FD_193482 | JGI IMG/M metagenome (GOLD analysis project Ga0265300, IMG submission 193482) | Bovine rumen microbial communities from tropical cattle in Woodstock, Queensland, Australia - Gonzalo_03 | ecosystem: Host-associated > Mammals > Digestive system > Stomach > Rumen ...
CAGTTCGTGGCTGTTCAGGAATGAGATAATCCGAAGCACATTCTCGTAATATTCATTATTGCCAACGGCCTTGGTATAGGCCTCGAGGAAGGGGACATATTTCGTTTCGGAAAACGCTTGGCTGAACTTATAGATGTTCACTGTCTTGTAATACGAATCAGTCTCGTTATAGTTAAAAGCAGCCTTAGGCACAAAGTTCACGATATTATTATCATCATCGAGCTTCACCATTGTTCCATCCATCCAAGTGGCGTACTTGGCCACAAGGGCTAGGTTGGGGTAGGGATTCTCCAACAGTAGCGTAAACATGCCTTCGTCAAAGATGAGGTCACTCTCCACCAGCAGCGTATCATCTTCTTGAAGTTGCTCTTTGGCCAAAGCCAGAGAATAGATATTGTTCGTTTTGTCATAGTCAGGATTGTTGACATACTCTATTTTGAGCTGATCGTTATATCTGTCGCCAATATACTCCTTTAGATTCTGACCTTGGTAGCCAATGACGATGACGACTCGTTTCAGACCCAGCTTCGAGAGTTGTGTCAGGAGCCTGTCTATTAGGCGCACACCATTCACGGGCAACATACATTTGGTATTGTCCTTTGTATATTCCCCCAATCGTCGGCCCATGCCTGCTGCTAAGATGATTGCTTGCATAATCTGATGGTTTTTATGGCGCAAAGTTAATATTTTCTGCGTGAATGACCAAAGTTTCGGGCTTTTTTCTGTAATTTTGCATCCGTTATGGGCAAACAACGGATAGGATACATCGATGCGATGCGAGGATTCACTATGATTCTCGTGGTTTTTGCGCATGTCTGCCATTTCTGTTTTGGAGATTCCAGAATGGGTTATAATGCGATTTTTATCCTCTTCCGCCTTCCTTGCTTTTTCATGTTGAGTGGCTGGTTGTTTGAACCTGCATCTAAAAATGCTTTCCTGACAGTTGCCCGACATAAGGCGATGGTGCAGTTATTGCCTACTTTTATTTTTCTCTTACTCTTGGCGCCTCCGCCAGAGTTCTTCCATCAGTTAGGCGCGCTGAAAGGTGGCTATTGGTTCACTTTTGTGCTATTCGAGTTTTTCATACTCTATATGGTGATTTTACGGATTGGCAAATATTGGACGCCTATTTTGGCATTTGCCATCACAATTGCCTCGTTTATCTATGCACGATATTACGACTGTCTGAAATCTTCGTCTGAAGGCTTCCAGTTGCTGATGATTGATATGTTGGGCTTTTTGAGTGTCACGACTTGGCGGCAATTCATTTTCTTTTATATCGGAACTTGGATGAGACGTCATTTTGATGCTTTTATCCGATGGACGAACAAACCTGTAGTGATTCTTCTGATATCTGCTGCATTTTTCCTCATCGCTTCTACGTCTCACAAAGATAATTTGCGGTTTGAGATGTTCAGATATTATGCTGGAGGTATAACTGGCATGTGGATGGTGTTTACGTTTTTTCGCCTTTCGTCCTCTTGGCTTCAGAAATTACATATTGAGAAACCCTTGCAATATGTAGGCACAAGAACGCTCGATATATATCTTCTTCATTATTTTTTCTTGCCACGTTTTTTGATGGAATATGCCCCACAACTTCAGATCTACGACAGTCGTTTTATAGAATTTGTTGTCATTATGGTTTTGTCTTTGGTTATACTGGTACTTTGTCTGATTACAAGCTATGTCATCCGCCTCAGTCCATTCTTAGGCCATTATTTATTTGGGGTGCAAAGAAAGTCAAACTGATAACACCAATTGTGTAACGGATAGTCCTTTCCTAAAGATACGAACTTCATTTTGTCGCCTTGAGAATCCCTAAGATTGCCTCGAGGTCCAGATTTGTAACCACCTTTCAAATATTCACCATTGACGGCATATCGGATTTTGCAGTTAATGGGTGATTCCTTACAATTGATGATGACCGTATCTTGGTTGATGGAAATACTAGAAATAATGTCTGTGTTGTCTTTGCGAATCACATTAAAGCCATAGTTGTCAGCTTTATTAACAGCAATTGTGTCTAAACATAATGGTGGGCATGGTACATGAAATGGAATCCGAATCTGATTCTCTGACACAATGAAGTCCAATGGCATTAATCCGATGAAAGGTGTCTTATGTCGGATAATTCCTATGGCTGATAATGCAGCTAAAGAACCGATACTCTTCTGTCCAAGTGCATCAATGTGCAAGGCATCTCTAACAAAATGGTATGGATAGCTCGGGCCACTCGCCCATATTAAAGAATCTTCTCGTATCATCTCCATCTGAGCAGTTGAAGTACGCGGTTCCAAGGCATCATAATTGTTAAGTTCATAACGCTCTCCCTTAGTGATGGCACTTGTCTGATAACATATAATTCTGATATCATCTTGTTGATGAGTAATGTCTTTGATATCTGTATTGAAATCATTGTACATCTGATGAAATAGTGCTTTATAGTCTGTACTAGGATATTCTGCTATATCAGACTCGCCTTGCATCCAACAAATAGCGGGAACATAGAATTCCCATCCTCTGTCAACTGCCTTTTGATGTGCATAAGCTATTTCTTCAATAAACTTTTTATAGGGTTTAACAGGTTTCATGAGTTTTGTAATAACATCCATACCATGTCCTCCAGGAAAAATACAAACGATAGTATCCTCTCCCAATTGAGGTATTAAGGCTTCTGCCATCCCATAAAGAGATAATTCAAAAGCTTTCTTGTCATAATGAAGCAAACGCTTTACATATTGTTTAAGTCTGCTACTATGATCGTAATAGCCGAAAACATAATCCATGTGTTCAGTAACAATTCTGCCATCATATTTTAATCTAAGTGAATCAAAATCAGTTATTCTGATCGCTTCTTCACCTAAGGCATAACTTTGTCCATAGACAGGGATGCATAGGACAACTTTATGATCATATACGGTCGTTTTTTCTTTTATATATATATAGGTGTAATACCCTGTAGCTGCAAGAATCAAGATGGCAACTATCTTAAAAAGAATCTTTTTCATTTCAAATATATTACTTTGGACGTTGCAAAAATACAAAAAAAGGAAGAAATAGAGAACAAATTTGCTCTTTATTTCATTAATTCAATTGTTTTTTGTATTTTTGCACCAAAATATTGTGCATATGAAGACGTTAAAAGAATTAAAGAAATTGTCTAAGGTGGAGTTAGAGTCTACCCCAATCAGAGTGGCCTTACTTGGTGATACGGCAACTCAGTTACTTGTAACAGCCCTCAAGGGTGAAGCTGTTGACAGAGGTTATTTCTTAAACTTGTATGAAGGGGAGTATAATCAGGTTGAACGTCAGTTGATGGATCCGACGAGTGATTTTTATCAGTTCGATGCAGAAATCTCAATAATCTTCCAGTCTACCCATAAGTTGGGGGAATACCATAGTTCTTTAGCTGTAACGAAACAGGAACTTTTGGCAGAAGATCGTTTGGCTTTTATTGCTTCAATATGTGAGAATCCATCATTTGCCAATAAGAAACTGATCTATTTTAACTATCCCGAGATAGAAGACACAATTTTTGGCAGTTATGCCAATAAAGTGGAGTCCTCCTTCTCATATCAGGTGCGAAAGTTGAATTATGAATTGATGAATCTTTCCCGTCGGTATCCGAATTTGTTTGTTTGTGATATTGCCGGATTACAGAATATGATGGGAAGACAATTTATGTTTGCTCCGAACGTTTATATGACGACAGAGATGGTGCTCAGTGTTAATGCCATTCCTTATGTAGCGTCAAGAGTGGTGGATATCATTGCTGCTATCAAAGGACAGTTTAAGAAATGTCTGATACTGGATTTGGATAATACTGTCTGGGGTGGTGTAATAGGTGATGACGGTTTGGAAGGAATTGAGTTAGGACATGGATTGGGCATCGGAAAGGCTTTTACAGAATTTCAGATGTGGGTGAAAAAACTAAAACAACGTGGTATCATTATTTGTGTGGCCTCTAAAAATAATGAGGATACGGCAAAGGAACCTTTTGAGAAACATCCTGATATGGTATTGAAATTAGATGATATTGCGGTGTTTCAGGCCAATTGGGAAACCAAAGTTGATAATATCCGCACCATTCAAGGAATCTTGAATATTGGCTTTGACTCGATGGTATTTTTGGATGATAATCCATTCGAGCGGAATATGGTTCGTGAGAATATTCCGGGTATCACTGTACCAGAACTCCCAGAGGATCCTGCCATGTATTTGGAATATTTGTATTCCCTTAATTTGTTTGAGACGGCTTCCTATAGTAATGCAGACAAGGATAGGACGAAGCAGTATCAAGTAGAAGCAAAGCGTGTGTCGCTTTCAAAAACCTTTACCAACGAGGCGGATTTCTTGAAATCACTTGATATGGTATCAACAGTTAGTGGCTTTACCAAGTTTAATACGCCTCGTGTTGCTCAACTTTCTCAACGCAGTAATCAGTTTAATTTGAGAACCATCCGATATACTGAGGGTGATATTGCTGCGTTAGCAGAAGATCCAGATTGTATAGATTTGAGCTTTACACTTGAAGATAAGTTCGGTGATAATGGCCTGATAGCTGTTATTATCATGAAAAAACAAGATGAAGAGACACTGTTTGTGGATACTTGGTTTATGAGTTGCCGTGTCTTAAAGAGAGGAATGGAGAACTTCACTTTGAATACAATGGTAGAGAAGGCAAAGGACAAAGGATATAAACGAATTGTTGGTGAATATATTCCAACTCCTAAGAATAAGATGGTTGAGTCGCACTATCCTAATTTGGGTTTTATGCCATTGGCTGATGAGCCTTATCGATTTGTTTTGGATTTGGACAAATACCAGCCTAAAGAATGTTATATCGTTAAAAGAGAAGAGAAATGAAGATTGATTATTCTGTTGAACACATTGGCTATGTGACAAAGAACATAGAGAAGACTGCGGAGTCATTCAAAGTGTTTGGCTATCAGGCTGAGCCAATTGTAGATGATGATACTCAAAAGACGAGAATTTGCTTTTTGAGAAAGGCGGGTGAAGTGAATATAGAGTTGGTAGAACCCTATCCAGAAAATGTTACTATGCTGAAAATGTTGAAAAAAGGAGCAACCCCTTATCATACATGTTATACTGTTGAGGATATTCAACAGGCTTATGAGTATCTTAAAGATTTAGGGTTTGCACCATTGTTTACTCCCGTTGCAGCTCCAGCTTTTGACAATAGGCGCATTTGTTATTTTTGGAAGAATGATATTGGACTTATCGAAATTGTGGAAAAGTAAAAAGTGGGCAAAATGCTCACCTTTTTAGTTCCTTGGCAATCATTTCGGAATATATTTCCGCTCCTTTCCTGTTAAGATGTCCAAAGTCATAAAACAGTTCTGCATGTCCCACGAAGGTTGAGTCTCTATAGTGGTCTATAAATGGAATCTGGTGTTTAGCCGCCAGTTCTCGTGGTATCTTAAATACATCTTTTTCTGAGCAGACATACATGGGTGATACTATCATGGAAAGTTGAATATTCTTTTCTTTGCAGTCGTTGATAAACCGTTCCAGCAAGTCGATTCGTTCTTGGTCTGCAGGGAAAGGGTATTCTTCAACTTTTACTCCTACTGTATCTAAAACGCCATCAAGAGGTTTCCACCCTTTAAGACTTCTGTCCATCGAGCCAAATTTGCCAGTTATAAGACTTGGAAAACTTCCTGTATATCTATATACCCATGATAGTTGGTATGGCCAATAATTACCAGAACGTTTCAACATCTCATCGCATTCTTTACTCATTCCGCAAAATGGTGCCAGAGACCCGGCTCTTTCTTTTCCTGAAAATGGTGTTTCTTGGAAATCGCAAGGATGAATCTCAAAAACAATCTCCTTGGGAGTGTATCGCGATAAGATATTGCCTAACGTGCCATAATGGTAAAAGATATTCTTGATGCCCCAGTCAGCAGCATTGAAACAACTAACTCCTAATTCTTTCTCAAATATCAGTGGGTTATAGTGATGCAAACATCTGGAACTACCCATAAAAAGCAGGGAGTCATTTGTACTTTCGTTCGAATAACTGATCTTATACTCGTCTGTGACATTTGAGATTCTATAGAGATAGCTTAATCCGATACCTAAAATTCTGTCTATTACGAAAAAGAGACAGGCGACAATAAGAATATGTAGTAAAAGCTTCTTCATTTTAGAACTGGAAATAGATAAACTGGTTATTATCAAACACACCAAATAGTAAAATGCAGATGATTTCGACTGCTACTGTCAGTTCCCAACGCCAGCGTTCAGCAAAGGTTGGCAAATAGAGCTTCTTTTTCGGAAACCATTCTTCCTGAATATCCACATAAATGAGCGCTATAGAACATATAGCAGCATTCATCATAGTGTTCCTGTCTAAGAATAATCCTCCGTTCCAATGCGAGAAAATGCTCCCCCATACTTGAAAAAATTCTGTCATAGATGACGAGTGGAACAACATCAGGCCAAATGTCACTACCAAATAGATGCCCACCATTTTTAATACATATGGTTGAGTAGGCCATCCTTTGGCATTAACTAAGATCTTCCTCTTCTTAAAGAATTGTCCGCTAACCATGAGAGGAATATACCATAGTCCATGGTAGATTCCAAATAACAGAAATGTCCAATTTGCACCATGCCACATACCGATAAAGGCCATGTTCAACATGATTGCCATGATGGTTCCATTAACACCAAACTTTCTAAATTTGATATTTAATGGAAGGAATACATAGTCTGTCAACCAACTGGTAAGCGACATGTGCCATCTACTCCAATAGGCTGCAATATCGATAACAAAGAACGGACGCTTGAAGTTTTCTGCTACCTTGAATCCTAATATCAGAGCAACACCAATCGCCATCTCGCTATAGCCACCGAAGTCCGCATACATTTGAAAAGGATAGAGAAGTGACGCAAAAAGGATGGAAATAGCAGAGTGATGCTCATAGTTGTTCCAAATGGCACTCACGTAAATATCAAGGCGATCAGCGATACACATCTTTAGGAACATTCCCCAAAGAACTCGTCTGAAGCCAGCCATCACATTATCAGAGATAAAAAGGCGCGCTTGATTGACCTGCTTCAAGAATGGTTTGGGTCTATCAATAGGTCCTGATAAGATGGTTGGAAAAAAGGCAATAAAATTGGCAAAACTGACGATATTCTTCTCTGGTTCAATCTTCCCATGGTAGATATCAAGCACATAACTCATCAGTTTGAATGTGAAGAAACTCAAGCCAATTGGGACAACCAGATTCAGGGCCGTCCAACTTAAATGAATACCAATAAAATTAGCAAAGGCAGAAACTGACTCTGCAAAAAAATTGAGATACTTAAAATAGAATAAGGCACCAATGCCAATAACAACTCCGACATTCGTTACGATAGCTGCTTTCCGTTCGTCTTCCTTTTCAAGATAGAGGTGTACCCCTTTGCCAAGCAACCAGAACACCAATGTCAATACGACTAGGAGTCCAGTCATCTTGATATCTACTTGGGAATAGAACCAGTAAGAACTACCTAACAAGAAGATATTCTGTACTTCTTTTTGCTTCTGGCATAAATAGTATATGGCCAGTACGATTAGAAAGAACCACAGGAATGCGAGGGAGTTGACGACCATAAGTACTTATACTTTCTTTTGAATACTGTCAATCAAGTCACCGACATTATTCCATGACAGAATTTCGCGCGAACTAAATTCGATGCCAAAGGCTCCTTCCATAGCTGCCACCAACTGGATATGGCTAAGCGAATCCCATCCATCAACATCTTCAGCTGTTGTCTCATCATTCAACTCCAAATCTTCGATCTCCAATTCTTCGCGGAAGATTTCTTCAACGCGTTTTAAAATATCATTTCTTTCCATATCTAATAAATTATAAAGTAAATTATATTTGCTCAAAACCAATGTCTTTTGCCATCGATAAAATAGCTTTAACAGTATTGGGTGAAAATTCTTCTTTAATAGAGGAATGTGTACCTAATATAATAAAGGCTCTTTTTTCTTTTGCTTTATTTAGCACATATTCGATTTCTTTTATATTCGTCTTTTTTGTAATAAACACTCTTCCTAATTGAAACCGTGTGGAATCAGGGTTGGCCAAACTCGCACCTGTTATCATTTTGTATTGCTTCGCCCGAATAGCATTTCGTATAGCGATTGTATTACGACTATGAGGCGGTACCACATATCTTGACAAATCCTGCAATTTGAAACCTTTTTGTTTGAGAAGGGACTCACACCTGTTTATATCCTCAATAATATCCTGACAAGTCCACCCTTTCCAATCATCATGATTATATCCATGCAGGCAGATGCCGAAACCTTCTTTTTGCCATTTCCTTAATGAGTCAATTCCTTTATTACTAAGTCTTGCTGGTATAACAGCGAAAGTAGCTTTGAAACCAACTTCATCACAGATTCTTTTTAGTTGATAGATCCCATCTCCACTATCATCATCGACAAGCAGTATAGATGCAGCTGAGCTAGAGGCATTGCCATACCAGCTATTTAATAGCCACAAATAGACAGTTTGCTTAGTCCATCTCCCAAAGGTGATGGGAGCGCGGTGATATACAAGCAAAACTATTGCCGTGATAACTCCGCATACTGCAATCGTCAGAATTATTCTTTTCACCATGCAAAAGTAAGAAAAAAAAGTGACCAATGCAAGTTTTTCGACGTTTTTTCTTCTAATACTTCGTTATTTCGTTTTTATTTTGTAACTTTGCGCAAAAATAAATAACAACCATGGCAAAAAAGTTCAGTTTTCGTGATGTCCCTACAGGCTATCAACTCTGTTTTAATGGACAGTGCCCGAGACGGGATGATTGTATTCGTTTTCTGGCAGGGCAGCATGTGCCTGCGACGATGATGAGCGGACCAGCAGTCTATCCTAATGCATTATCTGAGGATATTTGCCCATATTTCAAGCAAACGAGAGTCATTCATGGTGCATGGGGATTCCGCAATCTTTATAAAGATGTGGAGAAGGCGCATGCTCAGATATTGAAGGCCAAGGTCATTAATTACCTGGGTGGACCTGTTGCCAGCTATGGCTATATGCATGGAGATAAACTACTCACGCCAGAGCAACAAGAGACTATTCAGGGATTTTTCAATGAAATGGGATACATGCACACCATCATTTTTGAAGGCTATTCCATCATGTATGATTTCAGTGATGAAATAGCTTCAATAGTAGATAATAGCAAAAAATGAGGCAATCCAGCCGAGAAAGCAACTGGTCCTTCTGCAATTTAGTTGATACTATTGTCAAGATTTCAGAGAGGACCAGAAGTCAATGCTCCAAGACCCTCAAAAAAATGACTCGAGTCAAATCATGAAATAGCTCGAGTCAATCAGTAAAATGACTCGAGTCAATCGATTTAGTGAGCTGACTCACAGCAAATCGACTTGTTCGATTTGTCAAGAATTACGATGTTTCAAATAAATTGCAGAAGAACCAAGCAAATCAGGATGAAATGATCCTTTACTGCATACAATTTACAATTATTTAACGCGCTAAATTGTGTTTTATATTTCTAAATCACTATATTTGCAAAGTTTTTGAAGTCAAATGAATTGTTATGGGCTATCTAACAAAACGTAAAACCTGGAAACAGATATTTGTCTATTTGGTCGGACTATTAGTTTTGTTGTTGACTTCATTGACAATTTATGTTGTTAGTCATTATAATTGTATCTCTTTGAATAGTGGGGCTACACTTCGTGTTTTTAAGGCTTCAAATTTCAATAATAAAAGAAGTGTAATTATGATTTTACCAGGAGGAGGCTATTCTGGTATAGGAAGGTGGAATGAAGGGTATTTGTGGGTGCCATTTTTTCATCGCCTTGGTTATACTGTTGCCGTTTTGGAATATCGATTACCCTTCCATGACTATACAATTCCTATGTCTGATGCTTCTGAAGCCATTATTGCTCTTAAAAAGCGAACAAAAGTCTTTGATTATGATAAAAATAGGATTGGTTTGATGGGTTTTTCTGCAGGTGGACATCTTGCATCGGCGATGATGGTAACTGATAATGATACAATACGTCCCAACTTTGTGTTACTTTTCTATCCTGTTGTTTCAATGAAAAAAGAACTGACTCATATGGGATCACATAACAATCTCATAGGTGAAAATGCATCAAAACAACAGGAATGCCAATTAAGTAATGAACTCCATGTATCCTTCAAGAATCCACCGGTATTCATCGCAGTTTCTAAAAATGATAGCGTAGTTAATCCACTTAATTCTATTGTCTTATCAAAAGAAATAAAACATGTAGGTCGCCCGGTTTCACTTCATATATACCCTGAAGGTGGTCATGAATGGGGGTATAAGAATTCATTCACTTACCGTAAGCAAATGATTTCGGATATGATGAATTGGTTGGAATCTATAGAAAACAACAATTAATTCTTTATCCTTTTTGACCGACAAAGGCTTAATACATAGGATAATGGGTTAAGCATAATGGTCGCAATTCGGAATTTTTTAATGATCCAGGTCAAAGTAGTACCCACAATGATTGTATAGACGAAGAGAATAATCTCATTAGATGGAATTGTGTGATTAGCGAAAAATGGCCTTAATGCCATAATTATAAAGATATGATACATGAAAATGGCCAGCGTATAATTTCCATATTTTGATAGAATAGGTTTTGCGTAGACAATTCTCATGATTAGGTATCCGACTATAATAGCAAAGATATACATAAAAAGTCTCCCCCCAAAATAGTAAAATGGAGATATGGGTGGATTGTCATAATAACTCCCAAAGTAGATGACGCTACGAATATCAATATTATGCATTATGAAGGTAAATATCCAGATACTTGATAATATAATGAAAGTGCTCCAAATAGGTAATCTTTGTAGAAAAGTTTTCAGGTATTGTTCGTTTGAGTAATAGCCCATAAAAAAGAAAAAACCTAAGGTGAAAAACCTGATTATAGTACCATCCGGAACAATGAAGAACCCAATTCCTAATCCTGAGATTAGGAAAAATATAAGCACATACCATTTGTATTGTTTTAATAGTTCTTCTGTTATTATAAATATAAACAGTCTCCATAATAGAAGACATGCTAAGTACCATAGTATTCCTTTAGGGATTAGAATATTTGGAAATAGAGAAAAACTTCCATCAGTAAAAAGAGATTTCAAACACCTGATGAATTGAAACACAAGATATGTTTCTAATATTGTTAACATTCTTGAAAGATACTTTTTCCTATCCTTTATGTGTGAGAATCTACCAGAAATGAAAACAAATAAAGGCATATGAAACATATAGATAAAATTGTACATAGCTTGATTAAACGGGCTATTGTATACACATGTTTCTATCATGTGTCCATATACAACGATAATAATTAGTATGTATTTTAGTGAATCCCAGAATGCGTCTCTTTTCATCTTTTGAAGCTTTAATGCCACAAAGGTACATATTTTTTTTGTATTAGCCAAATAGACGGGAGTCAATCATTAAAAATATTAAATTATGAGTATCATGTATGATGGTATTCATATCTTTTGATTATCTTTGCAAAGAAATTATGCGTAGAGGTTTTATTGTTTGTTTTGTTTGTGTCCTCATCTTTTTTTTGTTTTTCAAATACTATCAATATAGATGGAGGCGTTTATGGGTGTTCGAGAATGAACGAATGCTATACCCTGTTGTGCACCATGTAGATGATACGATACGTTTAGCCATGATTGGTGATAGTTGGGCTGAAATGCATCCCTCCAACATGATGGATAGTTTCCTCCAAATGAAATTAAGCAATCAAACCGGTCTTCCTGTAAAAATGATCTCTAAAGGTAAAGGAGGAGAAAAAAGTAATGGTATATATCGATTGCTATTTGATGATAATGATAAATACGGCGCAAAGTCTATTATCGCCTCAGGTGTAAATTATTGTATCATATCTGCAGGTATAAACGATGCTGCAGCAAATCTTGGAACTCGTTTTTATTGCTATCATATGCGACTTATCTTGGATTTTCTTCTTTCTAATAATATTTGTCCTGTCGTGATAGAAGTTCCTGATGTAAATATTTGGCATGTTCATGGTGGTAAACCCCTTAAAGATTTAGCCTCAGATTATATTCGGTCCTTAATGAGTCGTTGTAAAATGTACCAAATGAAAGAGTATAGAGATGCTTTGCATTCCATGCTTATTAATGAGAATCTTATGGATTCGGTTATTTATGTTCAAATGAAAGAATGGAATGGAGATGGTACGAATATCAATCCACAATTATTTCTAAACGATCAAATTCATCTAAACAAGAAGGGGTATGAATTATTAGATTCGTGCATAGCTAATGCAATTACTGCCGATATTATGTCAAGAAATTGTGAGTGAGGAACACTTCTTAACCGCCCAATGAAATGCGATGCCTATTATGCTGCAAAAGAAGATTAAAAATAGTGTTATAGCGTCATGCCACATTGGAGGAATTGTGATTAGCCCTTCGATTATTATGACATAAAAAAACAAACTTTGCACTAAATAAATTTCCAGACTTGCGTTTCCAATCATTCTTATGATTGGATTGAGATGTTTAATATGTTTGGAGATAAGAATAAATACTAAAGTAAATAACGGAAGCAGAAACATAAGAGAAAAATATTTGTAGTAATAGAGTTGGTGGTGTTGCGGAAATAGCCAACCAAAAAGGGGAATCCCCCCTAAAAGAAATGCATAAAAATATTTTGTAGAAACATTGTTTTTTATCCAGTAAGCACAAACCATTCCGAGTACAAAGGCTGAAATGCGACAAATAAAGAAAAAGTGCACTCGGTCAATTATTTCACCTTGGTCTATTATATAATAGGTGATATATAAAAATATAAGACAGAGAAAAAATAGCAGAATAAACATTTTTTTGTCTAATATGTATTTAAAAATAGGTGATAAAAGATACAATACGACTATCGATGGAATATACCATTCCCAATATTTCTCACCAAACCAAAAACCTATGGTTGAATATCTATAAAGATAACCTAAAATACTATCGTGGTATAACAGAATACTGGCAAAAAGTCCAAATATATAGTAGGTTGGAAATACTCGTAATAGTCTTTTTTTATAGAACTGCAATATATTACGGTTCGAATGAAGTGAGTAATATATTCCTAAGCCAGATACCAACATGAAAATGTCCACCCCGGCAAATCCATATTGAGCCACAAATCCTAGAAGTTTTATTTGATTGAATGTGAAATGGAGCATCATGATCCATAAGATTGACCATCCCATTAATTCAGAACGATAAACCGAAATATCTTGGATATCAAATAACTTTCTCATATTATGAATTGCACAAATCTTAGAGTTCAAGTACTTTCTCTATAATAGGAGCAATGTCGTAATACTTGTATTCTGCCAGACGACCACCAAAGGTGACATGTTTTTCTTTATCAGCCAATTCCTTGTATTTCTTATAAAGATTGTTGTTCCGATTGTCATTAACAGTATAAAAAGGTTCAATGCCGGGATGCCATTCAGAGGAATACTCACGCGAGATGACTGTTTTTGGACAGCGGTATACGTCTTCACCAAACATTTCGAAATGCTTGTGCTCAATGATGCGAGTATAGGGCGTTTCGGCATCTGTGAAGTTCATGACAGCATTACCCTGATAGTTGGGTATATCAAGCGTCTCTTGTTCGAATCGTACGCTACGCCATTCTAATTGTCCATACTGATAATCAAAGTATTCATCAATTTTACCTGTAAACAAGATGTGCTCCGCTATATTCTCCCAATACTGACGGTCATCAAAGAAGTTGGTATTGACTCGTGTCTCGATACCATCCAATAGTCCGTCTATCAGTTTGTTAAAACCACCCATGGGAATGCCTTGGAATCGGTCACTGAAATAGTTGTTGTCATGAACAAATCGAACGGGTAGTCGTTTAATAATAAAGGCTGGCAATTCTGTACACTTACGTCCCCATTGTTTTTCAGTATAACCTTTGATTAATAATTCGTAGATGTCTTTACCTATTAATAATAGGGCTTGTTCCTCAAGATTCCGTGGTTCACTAACCCCATCTGCTTTCATCCGTTCCAGGGCCTCTTGTCGTTGCTCGTTAATTTTATTGCGAGCTTCCTCAGGAGTGAGTACCCCCCACATCTGATAGAAGGTGTTCATATTGAATGGCAGATTATACTGTCGTCCTTTGTAGTTGGCGATAGGAGAGTTTGTGTAGCGGTTGAATTCTACTATATTGTTTACAAACTCCCACAACTTTTTATTATTTGTATGGAAGATATGTGCTCCATATTTATGAACGTTGATACCTTCTATGTTCTCGCAATAGATATTGCCACCCAAATGTGGACGGATGTCTATCACAAGGCTGCGCTTGCCTTCGTGCTTTGCTTTATAAGCAGCCGTGGCACCATATATACCAGCACCAACAATCAGCAGATCGTACTCCTTTTTTGTATCCATATAGCCATAATTTTTGCAAAAGTAAGAAAAATATGGCAGAATAACAAATTATATTGTACTTTTATTGCTTTTTTTATTGCAGTCCACTAATAATCGTTAAACTTTTTAATGTCTATATTCAATTTTCGTGAGAAAAGATCAGCACCATATTGGTTAAGATGGCTTACATCAGAAAATAGATTTACGTCCAACAACTCTTTATCACGTATATAATTGAGATATACACAAGAATAATCTTTCTGAGCATTATATATAATGCTATTCATTTTTTCAATAAAATCTTTGTCGTAGTTCCAATATTCCCCATCTCTATTTGGCATTCCTACTAATATACATTCTAAATGATGATCCTGACAATACTTAACTATTTTATTAAAATATGAAATCTGCAAATCATATATGTCCGTACAATATTTTACATAATCGTCCTTATGTGCTTCCTCATAAGTGATATATTGTCCTTTCTTGGTGAGGCATGGTGGAGGGATACTATGTTCGTTAAATATAGAAACAATTATTTTCGGAAGGTTTTTTGTACCTATTAGATACGGATATACGTAGTTATTATAGAAGTTTTTCGAATAGTCCTGACTATATTCGTCAGGGAAATAATTATGGTAAATGTAGTTTCGCGTTTCAGAAAAGACGCAAAAAGAAACATAATCAAAACATATAACAACTCTTCTGAGTCTTGGGCAACAATTTCTTACATATTGAAGTTTGTAATACATTTGATTATAAGAGTCATTATCATGCCCAAAGTTATATCCACATGGGGTTAAAAGATTAGGATTAATTCCATGATAAAACTTCGAACTACCAAGATATATGCATTCAATAGAATCTCGTTGAGAAGTTAAATCCGCAAATTGCTTGTCTATTTGCTGTTTGGTGGTCAGGCCATAGTAAACAGATAGGATTTTTGTACTGAGAATATTGTACAATCCAATAAACAATACTGAATATATGACAATTATTACGATATTAATTATATACTTTTTCATTCTGTATCATTAAAATTGAAAATATATAAACTGTTTACTTTCTATATTTCCAAACAGTATAATAAATGTTACAATTATAAAATCGGAAATCTTAAGGTTTAATAAACCTGTGTTATTAGCTTCTTGTTGCATCGGATAATCTCTTGATTTATATATCCAATCAACAAACAATAAACAAATAGCAAACAAGAATCCCAAATATACTGAACTCCCTCCTATAATGGGAAGGCTAACAATTGACGCGGAGAATATCCCCTTTATATATTTAAGTGCCTCAAAAACGCTATTTGCTCGAAAGATTATAAGACCTAAAGAAACAAGACAATATGTCCCAATCATATTCAGAAAGTCTTTTCTTTTTGGTAAACCATATTTATTCGTGTGCAATTTCTTTTTCTTGCCGAGTGAACCAGAAAGTATTATAGGTATGTACAGCAACCCATGATAAAGACCAAATAATGCAAATGTCCAATTGGCCCCATGCCACAATCCAATTAAAACAAAATTGATCAAAATGGCAAAGATAATACCATATTTTTTCATTTTTCTAAATGCAATATTTAGAGGTAAGAAAACATAGTCAGTAAGCCATTTTGTTAATGAGATATGCCAATTTCGCCAATACTCTGCTATATTCTGGGATAAGAAAGGATGATTGAAATTTTTTGTAACATTTATTCCTAAAAGCTTTCCTATTCCGATTGCCATGTTTGAATACCCGTCAAAGTCTGCATACATCTGAATTGGGTATAGGAATGAAATTAATAATAAAGTAGAACCACTCTGTGATGAAATATCTGTCCATATTGAGTCTGTTGCAGTTGCCAGATTATCTGCAATACACATCTTTGTAAACATCCCCCACAGTATTTGTCTGGAGCCATCAATTGCTAAATCAAAATTGAAATATCTCTTTCTTTTGAGTTGTGGAATAAACTTATTTGGCCTATCAATTGGACCACTTAAAATAGTTGGAAAAAATGCTATATAGACTCCAAATTCAATAAAATCAGTGCATGGCTGGATATGTTCACGATGTATTTCTATGATATAGCTAATAAGCTTAAACGTAAAGAAACTGATACCAATTGGAAGCACTATATTGAGAGTCGACCATGACACTTGAAGCCCGATACCATTAAATAATTGGATGAACGATTCGGCAAAGAAATTCAAATATTTGAAATAAAGTAGTATACAAATACCAAGAATAACTGCCATAGTCGTTATATTTGAAGCTATTCTAGTATTATCTTTCTCCATCTCTGTCTTTAGCCATAACCCCAGTCCATAATAAACGACTGTAGTACCCATAAGAAGTGGTATCATCTTCCAATCTGCAATACCATAGAAGACATAGCTGGTTAAGAATAGCCATGTATTCTGTAACTTTGGAGTATTCTTGCTAATAGGTATGTAGTATACTATGAAAACGACTACAAAGAACAGCAAAAAATTCAATGAATTAACAACCATTATATTATTTTTATCTACAATTTTTATTATCAAATATGATTTGACGCTGCAAAGGTACGAAAATATTTCATAATTATTGTATTTGCATTTAAAAATCTATGTATTTGATGGTAGAAGTAGACTTTATTAATGAAAAATAAATATATATCGATTTTTTTTTGTAATTTTGCCACAAAAATATAACTTATGGGACAAATTATCCAATTACTTCGCCCTTTGCAATGGTTGAAAAATCTATTTGTTTTTGCACCAATGTTCTTTAGTAATAATCTATTGAATTTGGATTATTTAAGGCCAACGACAATAGTCTTTTTAGCCTTTTGCTTTATATCAAGTTCCATCTATTGTATTAATGACATTCACGATGTTGAAGCTGATCGTATGCATCCCCAAAAATGTAAGCGTCCAATAGCTTCTGGAAAAGTTCCAATAAGAGTAGGCTATTTATTAGCAATTTTTTGTTTGTTATTTCCGTTTGGTATTTTATTTTTTGTAAATGGCTCGAATTTACCATATTTGTATCTAATTATTGCTTGTTATTGGATGATGAATGTTGCATATTGCATGAAGTTGAAACGATACGCGATAATAGATGTGTCGATAATTGCCATAGGTTTTGTAATGAGAGTTTTAATAGGAGGACTAGTGACAAATATATGGGTTTCGCATTGGCTAGTGCTTATGACTTTCCTAATAACACTATTCTTAGCACTTGCGAAGCGAAGTGATGATTTTGGTATTTATGAAAAGACAGGTATTAAACCAAGAGTGTCTATCACAGGTTATAACAAACCCTTTATTAATGAAGCTACTGCAATTGTAGCGTCTGTTACTATGGTGAGTTATATTATGTATTCCATGTCTGACGAAGTAATTAGAAGGATGGGCTCTCCCTATGTTTATTTAACGAGTGGATGGGTGTTATTAGGCCTTCTTCGATATTTGCAAAATATGATAGTGTTTGGTAGAAGTGGTAGCCCTACAAATGCTTTACTTAAAGATAAGTTTCTTATACCTTGTATTATTGGATGGCTTCTTACATTTTTTATAATAATCTATTTGTAATAATGCAAAACTATATCTTTTTTCCACAGAACAAGACCGAGAGAAATGTATTTGTATTGTCTTTAATATGGTTTTCTTCTTTCTCCTTGTTATATGCTTTTAATGCGGATTTTTCTGTCAAAAATGAATTGATGGGGTATGATAGTTGGTTCTTCATTGGCACTGGTAGTCCAAAACTATCTCTTAGCAAACTAATCTCATGGAATTTGCGACACCCTCTTTTTGTTATGATAAATCTTCCTTTGCTGCTTATTGATGTAATTTTACCAGCAAGGTTGCATATTCCTTTATTTGCATTAGCATCCTCCATAATAATGTCACTTAGTAATTTGTTAGTATATAAAATATGTGAGAATCTCAATTTGACTAGAACGAACTCAATTATTTCTGTTCTTCTATTCCCCTCTTTTGCACATGTTCTTCTACTCTCAGGTCAGCCGGAGACCTATGTATATACTATTTTTTTTGTTTTATTATTAATATTACTTGCTCATACCTATACTTCATCCCAGATTTTAAATACTATTATTTTTACAATTTTGACGGGCACAACGTTAACAAATTGTGTTTATTTCTTTATTGTGAAACTTTGGGAAAATGCAGGCAAGTTCAAAGAAGCCATTGTCGTTACTATTAGATCATCATATTTGTTCCTTTTTCTTTTCGCATTAACGATGTCGGGTCTTTTTTATAGATTCTTCTTTAAACATATTTCTCTCTATGAATCTATTTTGAATGATACACATAAGTTTGTTCATGAAAGTAATAATCAATTGTCTCTAGCATGGTCTAATTATCTTTCAGAACCATTGTTGTTTCATTATACGGATCAGATTGTTATGACGAGTAATGCAGAGCAACTTCCAGATTATCCTGCTATTTATTATAATTTTATTGTTTTATTTGTTTTATTGATGTCAGTCTGGGGTATTATACATTCTAATAAACTTATAAGAAATATTTGCATATCTTTTATTGTATATAATTTTATAATTCATTTTTTGTGTGGATATGGGATTAATGAATTACAACTGTTTTGTGGCCATTGGATTTTTTTCGTTCCTATTTTTGTCGCAATTGGTTTAAATGCAATGAATGGAATATTTGTAAGAAAAATGGCTCAGTTATCTATTTTGCTATGTACAATCATTTTGGCCTTCTTAAATGGATATCATTATTGTGTTAGTATTTTTAGTTAGCTGAATAGTTTTTTTTTGATAAATACTTGCATTTATCATAAATTATTTGTAATTTTGTCGCAAATATAAAATATGTATTATTCTGTAATTACAATTAATTATAATAATTGCAATGGATTACGCCACACTATCGAAAGTGTGGTAAATCAGACCTTTCGTAATTTTGAGTACATAGTAGTAGATGGAGGTTCAACAGATGGAAGTGTTGAAGTTATAAAGGAATATGAAACAAATATAAACTATTGGATATCAGAGCCTGATGGCGGTATTTACAATGCGATGAATAAAGGAATTGCTCAGGCTCATGGCGAGTATTGTATTTTTATGAATTCTGGGGATTTTTTTTATAATAATAGTGTAATGAAGTTGGTTGATGAATCCCCAATACAGGAAGATATAGTTGTCGGAAAGGTCGTCGTAAATGATAAAGGTAAACTTATCTCGCCTCCTCCTGCATCAGGAGAACTTACGTTGTATCATTTATATTCTGGTTCTATCCCTCATCAGGGTTCTTTTATTAGAACAAATTTACTTCGGAAATATCCATATGATGAAAACTTGAAAATATCATCAGATTGGAAGTTCTTCGTTCAGGTATTGATTATGGAAAATTGTTCAATCCGTTATTTGGATCAATATGTCGCACATTATGATTTAGATGGCATAAGTGCTTCAAACCCAGAATTAATGAGGAAAGAGAAAGATCAAGTGTTGGAAGAACTATTTCCTCCAAGAGTGTTAATAGACTATAAACGAATGAAACTATCGGAATGTTTGACACAAACTCTTACACCACAATTAAAAAAGTCATATGGCATTGACAAGTTGGTTTACAGGATTGGTAGTTTCTTATTAAGAATGAGACATATAATACATGAATGAATCTAATAATCCACTGGTTGTTGTTTGGTGCATTACTTATAATCAAAAGGCTTTTATTCGTGATGCATTAAATGGTTTCTTGATTCAAAAAACGAACTTTCCAATTGAAGTTGTTGTTCATGATGATGCTTCTTCAGATGGAACAACAGAAATCGTGATGGAATACGCTGAGAAATACCCTGAGTTATTCACACCAATGATAGAAACTGAAAATCAATGGAAAAAAGGTGGGCTTAAGCGTATCATAACTATAATGAACGAATACCATCGTAGAGGAAAGTATATCGCATTTTGTGAGGGTGATGATTATTGGACAGACGAGAATAAATTGCAGTACCAAGTAGATTATTTGGAAAACCATCATGAGTATTCCATGTGTTTTCATAGTGCAAAGAAGAAATACGAATGCGATGCAAAAGCCTGGATAGATTGTGAGAACATAGAAGACCGAGATTATGACCCAACAGAAATTTTTATTAATTGGACTATTCCAACAGCTTCTATTGTCTGTCGGAATAAGGCTATGGTTTTTTACGCGAACCTGAAGAATTCACAATGTATACAGAATTATGATATATTTATTATTCTCAGCTGTGCCATGATAGGCAAACTTCGTGGAATGCATCAGCAGATGTCTGTTTATCGTATTCAGGGTGAGGGATTAACTTATAATCAACCAGCCATGATTCGTACTACGATGAACAATCCTGGTCATTTTATGTGCTTGAAAGAAAATTTTCCTATTGTTGATGCAAAACCTATTGATGAAACTATCTCCAAAACTTTTTTTGAAAGAGCTCAGATACAGCATTCTATTTCATTAAAGATTAGGGATTATTGGATGTCATTTATATATAATCCAATGCGATTCTTCAGAATGTCCGGAAAAACAATAGGTAGATTCGTTTTACGGTAAAAATGAATGATATGGAGAAGAAAAAAATGGTTGTTGGTTATGTCTGTGATAGTAATCCTTTCAAAGACAAAACAGCTTGGAGTGGCCTGAACTATAAGATTCGTGAGAGCATAGAGAAAGCTGGATGTGAAGTTGTTTGGTTGAATAGTCGTCCCAATGGAAAGTTTGCAAAAATGTGTCGACTTTGGAATGAACTGGTGCATGGTAAGTCTACGATGTTTGAACATACCCGTTTCTTCTTTAGATTGCGAGCAAAGGCCATAGACAAGACAATGATAGATCAGTGTGATGTTTTGTTCTTCCCTAGAGGGGCGCAAGTCATGAATTATCTTCAATGTGGCAAACCCTTTATCTATTATTCTGATGCAACTTTTCGTTTATTATGTGGCTATTATTGGAAACCCTTGACCAAATGGCAACTTCGTATTGGTGATTCTTTGGAGTCATACGCTATCAAGAATAGTAGCATTAATATACGTGCATCACATTGGGCGGCAGATTCTGTTATTCACGATTATGGATATGATGCGGATCATACTTATGTCCTTGGCTTTGGAGCCAATTTAGAAGACGCTGATATGAAGCCTGTAGAACCTTATTCTGGACAAGGTAGACTGAACATTTTGTTTTCTGGTGTTGATTGGAGTAGGAAAGGTGCGGAGATTGCTATTCATACTGTTGAGTTGCTAAATAAAAAAGGTGTAGATGCCCGTTTGTACCTTGTTGGTCTGATGTCGATACCAAAGTGCTATCAGGATCATCCCTATGTTGTTAATGTGGGTTTCTTAAATAAAAGTTTTCCTGAACAATACGATAAGTATATTCAAATTGTTCAGATGTGCCATCTGTTTCTTTTGCCAACTCGAGCTGAATGTGCTGGTATTGTGTTTGGTGAATGTTCTGCCTATGGAATTCCGATATATACATATGATACAGGTGGTATTGGCGACTATGTTTTCAATGAACTGAATGGTTATAGGTTGCCAATAACAGCAGGTCCTGAAGAATTCGCGGAGAAGATTGTTTCAACGTTGTCGGCGGAGAAGCAACAATCTCTACACGAAGGATGTCTGCGCGTTTATCGTGAAAGGCTTAGTTGGAATGTATGGAGCAATGGCTTTAGGCATATACTCCAAAGAGAATTCAAAACAGAATGACGATGGATGAGATAGCCTACGGAGTTTTATGAAAGATAATCGGACCTATCTGATGGGAATAGTAATCCTGTGGATTTTTTTATGAACAATGACCTTTTACACCAAACAAAAAAGGCATTTTATCAGCCACATGTATAATTATCATATAACAAGCGATATAAACAATTATTGAATAAACTAGAGCTATATGTATAGAATATGTTGATGAATAAAATCCGAGAAACGACGGAACATAATAATTTAAAAAAGTCAGGAAAAAGCCATGCAAACCTAATGTTACGATTGAACCATATGAGGTGACTCTTATAAAATGTAAATTGATGTTAAATAATTGCCTGCAAAATAGAATGACCGAGATAATTGCTAATAGTGCATTCGTGTAGTATAATATTATGGAATTGCCAATTATACAATTGGCGATGGCTACAAAACCATTCATTTTACATAATACAATAGAAACCAGTCCCAGCAAAACTGCTAATACCAATTGCCAAAACTTATTAATATGCTTAAGATCTCTCATTAAAGACTTTGACTCATTTCCAATGATAAAAAAAGGTAGTCCACACAATGCGGAATCAGAAAAAAAAGGAAGATTAATATGAAAAGAAGAAATGAAAAAGATGGGAAATAAAGACAGGAACACAATAAAACAATATAAATACATATTATATTTCTTCACCAGGCTTATAATCATAAATATTTGCTTACAAATGAATAATGCCAACAGGAACCAAATTGGACCAATTCCTGCATCTAAACCAATTGACAATGCTTTGATTTTATGCCATATTATCTCAGCATCAAACATCTGGGAGCATAACATGTTAAATGCGATTATTAATAGGCCATAAGTAAAATATGGCAATATAAGAAATCGTATATCTTTTACAACAGATTCCTTATTTAGGTGGCGTTTACAGAGTAAACCAGATAGAAAAAAGAA
>Ga0265300_10001352_pt1 | contig 23139 bp, 5 predicted proteins | sample AusTroGonzalo_MG_FD_193482 | JGI IMG/M metagenome (GOLD analysis project Ga0265300, IMG submission 193482) | Bovine rumen microbial communities from tropical cattle in Woodstock, Queensland, Australia - Gonzalo_03 | ecosystem: Host-associated > Mammals > Digestive system > Stomach > Rumen ...
CACAGTTGACTGGCACAAATGGTTCGCTTGCGCGCTTGCTGTAGCGGTGTACGACGTTTGCCAAAAATTCCTTGCCCGAACCGGACTCGCCGGTTATCAGCAATGTGCTGTTGGTGGGGGCGACCTTGTAGACCGTCTTTAAAATCTTGCGCATCTCGGGCGTGTCGCCGAGAAGGCTGTCCAGCACTTGCGACTCCATGAGTTGCGTGTTGGACTTGTTTTGCTGCTGGGCCTGAATCTTGCTCGCTGTACTTTCGAGAAGTGACAACGTGACTGGCTTTTTCAGGAAACTGCTTGCTCCACGTGTGATGGCGCTGGCTGCTCCCTGCCAGTTACGGTCGTCGCACAGCACAAAGATTTCGATCCCTGGCTGGCGTTCTTTCAAGTAGCTGATCATGTCCATATTGTCGAGCATTAAAAAAGGAACCTCGATAAACGCAAGGTCTATCGACGTCTTTTTTACGAGCGGCATCAAGGTCTTTTCGTCGGAGCAGACTAGGAGGTTCGTCCCGGCGACAGACCAGTTCCGCTGCAGTTCATCGACAAATTTCCGATCTGAATCAGCGATCAGGATATTCATCATGTATGCGATTACGAGTGGGCTTTGATAATCTCGTCCACTTTGTTGCGGAGCATCGGAAGGTCAAGCGGCTTGTTGAATACTGCAGCAACGTTGAAGTGCTGAGCGGTAACAAGGTAGTCTTCGGCAGAAGTGCGTCCACCACCGCTGATGGCAATCGTACGATCGCTCATGCCCATGCGGCGGAGGTCCAAGATAACTTCAAAACCATCCCCTTCTGGCATGATGATATCGGTAATGATTACATCATAAGTATTCTTCTGATACAGTGACTTGGCTTGCGTGCCGCTGCATGCAGTGTCAACAGTATAACCTTTCAATTCAAGTGCAGACTTCAACATGAGGTTGAGCTGAGCATCATCATCAATAATGAGTATTGTAGACATTACGCCTCCATTTTCTCGTTTCTTATAGGCCAATATAGATTAAAAATTGTTCCTTCGCCTAAGGTTGTTTGTACAGTATAGCCTGCATTGCCTTCTTTTAGCAGTCTAAGGGCCGAAGACAGGCCTAAACCGAGGCCTTCGCCCGGTGCCTTTGTGGTGAAGAACGGTGAAAAGATGCGTTCGAGGGTCGCCGTGTCCATTCCGGAGCCCGTATCTTCGACGGTAATCTTGGCGTAGGTGCCGGGATCGATCTGCGGGGCGTATGGGGTAATGAGCGATTCCTTGAGGACTTCTTTCTTTAAAGCGATTGTGAGGGTTCCGCCATTTTCCTTCATGGCGAAGATGGCGTTGTTCGAAAGGTTGCTGATAATGCGGTCGAGCGAAGCCACGTTTCCGACAATGCGGATCTCCTTGTCGAGGTTGTCGGCCTTGACCTTTACGTTCGGCGGGAGCGTTATCCAGAGCTTCTTGACGACATCTTCGATAATCATGTAAGGCGCGAATTCCGAAGTGTTGTCCTTTTCGGCTGTCTTTCCGCGGATGGTGTCCAACAGTTCCTGGAGCGAGACCTTACCGCGGCTTGCGGCCTTGTGCGCTTCCTGGATGAACATGTAGGCGGGGTTGTCCTTGTCGAGCACTTCCATAGCCAGTTCGCAGAAACCGAGCTGCGATCCGAGGATGTTGTTGTAGTCGTGGGCAAAACCGCCGCAGATGGTTCCCAGTTCTTCGAGCCTCGAGTGGATGTGCTTTTGTTCCTGCAACATGTCTCGTTCTTTTTCGAGACGCTTTTCCTTGGTGATATCGATCTTGATGCCGATGATCTTGTAAGGCTTACGCGGGGCGATAATCGGGATGAACATGTTCTCGAAGATGAGGATGTCCTTTGCCTTTCCTTCGCGCACGGCGAGGTTGTAATCGTCCTGCTTCAAGATTTCGATGTTGTCTTCTTCGAACGGACCGTTGCCAGTGTTGAGGACGCGTTCGTAAGAAATAAAGCTTTGCGGTTCGCCTTCGTTGCGGGCGAGGAGTTCCTGTGGCAGAATCTTGTCGTCGGGTTCCGAAGTCTGCAAAAGGTTCCCGCGGTTCTTGATGTCGTTCTGGTTCTGCGTCATGAACACGCCCTGTTCGTTCTTGTACCAGAAGCGGAACGGGAGCGTACTGATGAGCGTATCCAGGAAGCTCTTGCTTTCGTCGACCTTCTTTTTCCAGATGTTCAAGCGTTCCTGGTAGCGGATCTGGTCGAGCTGGTATTCCTTGAACTGCTCGTCGCGTTTCTTGATAATTTGTTGGAAATGGAGCGAGTTCGACACATCGCTAAAGAACACGACATTGTAGTTCGTGGTGAGCGATTGGCGGATTTGGAAAACGGTGGCGTTAAAGATATGGTCTTCGTTGTTGATCTTGAGCTTGATTTCGTTGTACGTCGTTTCTCGCGTAGAATCCGTAATCTGCGGGAATATCGATGAAATCTTCTTTTTGTGTAGCCCCTCCTGGGTGGTGCGGAGAAGACTCAATGCCGCAGAGTTTGCGGAGATGATTTCGCCCTTGGAATTGACGTTGATAATGCCGTCGTTAATTTTTTCTTTTAGTTTATCCAAGAACCAAGAAGCGCTCTTGTTCTTGAACGAAATGGACGTGAAGTATTGACCGCAAAGGATGGATATGAATACCGAGATGAACTGTGTCCATTGAAGGAACTGGTCGTAGTTCGAAAATTTTGTAGCGATAGGAATGAAGAAGTCGAACAAGAACGCCATCGCCACAAAGAACGCTAGCGAGCTCACCATGTAAATGCTCACTTGCTGGGGGAGCGTCGTATCGCTAGAGCGGATGATATTGCGGATGATGGTGTAGCCAGCGACAATCAAGTTGGGGACTACAAAAATGCAGAACAGGAGCGAGTAAAAATAGAAAACGGGCCTGTCTGCAAAAGGTCTATAACCGAAGAGATTGAAGTTCGGGATATAAGATGGGTCGACAATGAATATGGTGGTCGAAATGATGATGGAGAGCGCACCGAAAATATTCATGAGCTTCCATGCATCGCGTCGTTTTACATTGAGGCTGATAGCTGCCGTATGGTGGGCCGCATTCCCAAGCTGGATCCAGCCGAGGCCCGCTGCACCAAAAATAAGTTGTCTTGCCGTAAAGGCTTTCGTCCCTGCGACAATATGGTCACCGCTAAAAAAGATGTCCCCAATCAGGTTACACGCCTGCCAGAAAATGCAGACGATAACCAGTTGGTGGATCGATCTCGGAAGCTGCTTGATGGACGTTTTTTGCCCAAGCATGATTGGGAAATAGCATACGATGATCAGCGCGATGACCGTGAGCGCAATCACGTAGGGTGAGTTTGTAAATAGACTCTCTTGCATATTTCCCAGTCTTTTGTTCCTTTATTTTGTTCTCTTGATACCGAAGGTGCCCTTCTTTTCGAAGGAATTCTTCGAAGAGAAGTTAGCAATAATTTTCGGATCGCTCTTGACTTCGGGCACGTTCATGTTCGGTGTGAACGTTGCATCGATGTTGGCTCTGTAGATGTAAGCGCCTGTGCCAACGGCTCTGTCATCCTTGGTGCGGATGCCCGACGGAGACTTGTTCGCCCATTCGATGACGAATTCAAGCTGGTTGTTTGGCGACAGGTGTTGCTTCGGGTCTACGTTGAAGGCCTGGTTGATGCGGTTGACGAAGCTTCCGAGGTTCGAGTAAATCGGCATATTGAACTTGACAAGGAGTTTTTCCCAAGCGCATTCGTCGCCGGCAGAAACACCGCGAGGTACGGTCATCTTGACGTCAAAGACGGTTCCGCCGATATCGCTAGAGTCAATACCCGTCAAGGTCACCTTGTCGCCCTGGATGAGGTCGAACTTGTTGCTGGACGGATTCTTGATATAGAGACGGATGGTCTCGTTGACGTTCACCTTGGAGCGGTTGTTCGAGCCTGCGTCGGTGACGTTACTGCGGATGTTCATGTTGAACTTGATCTTGGGGGCGCCGTTTCCGTTGACAAGGACCCACGGCACTTCGTATTCAGGATAGTTGCCATTGGCATCCTTGAAGGCACTCGTCATTCTGGAACCCATGCGGACAAAGTCACCTTCCATGACCGTGCTGGCGAGGCTTCCTGCGTAGAGGAGCGAAAGACCGGAGTTGTTCTTCGTGAAGTTCCAGCTGGTCACGCTGCTACTGAAGGCGTTGGTTTGGCTTTCAGAACGCATGTGTCTGTAGAACTGCTGTGCGGAATCCGCTATGACGAGAGGTTCGCTAGCCGTAATGTTCAACACGTCGGCGACAGACGACTGGGTGATGGTGGCCGATACGAATACCGGACCGACCTTGTCTTCGGCAAGGACGCCGTTCGTTTCGGTGGCGGCACCCGTTCCGAGGTACTGCGTGACGTAACCGGCGTTCGAGAGGAACTTTCCGCCCGGGAGCGTACCTTCGTAGTTACCGGCGGTATTGCCGAACTGGAACGGCTTTTCGAGATCGATGGAGAGTTCGGCTCCGTTAAAGTTGTACTTGCTCTTGTCGACGGTAAGAGTTTCAGGCTTGGCCATACCGAAGATGATTTCGAGCGTATCCGGGGTGTGCTTTGCATCGGGGACGCGTTCGAAGGTCACATCGATGTGGTTGGCGTAGCCGTTACCCTTGGTATCCGAGATAGCGGCGTAGATCATCGGGATCGGCAAAATCTTGAGGAGGATTTGGACCTTTTCCGGAGTGCAGAGGCCTGCAACACCATTGCCGTTCAAGTCGGTGATGGTTCCGTTCGGGTCAAGCTGGCCCCACATGCCTTCGGTAACGATAGAGGCACCGCTTGCATCAAAGGCGATTTCGAAGTCCCAAATGTTCTTGGCTTCGTTATAGAGCTTAGCCGAAAGGACGGTCGGCGTGAGAGCCTTGGTCGTCGAATCCTTGGCGTAGAGGAGGAGCGGGAAGTTTGTTCCCGGAGCAGAAATCGGTTCGCTGAACTGCAAGTAGAGGTGGTCCGACTTGGCTGTATCCTGACGTTCGAGAACGGTTGCCGAGAGCAGTGCTGGCGGAATACCGTCGGAGTAGGAATCGTCTTCGGACTTGACTTGACCCTGGATGGTGCTCGTGAGGGTAATCTTGCCGCTTGCATTGGTCTTGATTTCTTGCGGGGTATTGAATTCGACAATAAGGGATCTGCCGTTCAAGGACTTGACCTTGCTGGCTGTCACGGATTCGGTTCCATAGTTGAACGTAATCGAAGTGAATGACTGGTTTTCCGTGTATTCCGACGAAAGCTTGATATCCATGGCGTCAGGAATATGGTCGCAGTTCAGGTCCACGATCTTTGCGACGTCGATAATCGGCCAAGGCGGAAGTTCTTCGATATTGAGTTCTGCTGTTGCCGGTGTATAGGCGTAGTCTGCGGTGTTGGCGTGTGTTGCATAGACTGTCGTCTTTACCGCCACCTTGGAGCTTATGTAAATGGTTGCCTTTCCGTCGTAAAGCGTTACGGTTGTTACCGGAATCGTTGCTGTCGGGTCGGTGTAGAAAAGCACATTCGGATCATCACTCGAAAGTTCTACGTTCAAGTTCTTTTCGTCCGTGAACAGTTCAAGATTGCTGTCGAGGAGCGAAATTTCGACTTCGATGTACTTGTCCTTGTAACCGATAATATTGCTTCTGTCGAAGACGAGGTAGCGCTTTTCGAGAGGCTTCGTGATACTGTCGATTTCGACGTTGGAACGTACGATGGCGCAAGCGCAGTCATACTTGTTTTCGGTCTTCTGGTTGGCGTTTCTGTTGTGCCAGCTGACCCATTCGATGTAGTTGTTGCCGTAGGCGAGCGTCGTATCGCCGCCGAAGGAGATTTCATCGGTGCGGTTCGATTTCACATAGGCGAACGGATAGGGGTTGCTGTTCATTTCTACAGCGTCGAGGTTACCCGTGGGCGAGACCTTGCTGGTCGCGGCGTATGTCGTAATCGGATCGACCTTTTCGACCGAGTATCTCGGGCTTTCGAAGGGGCTTATGAATTTCGTTTCGACGGTACGGATAATTTGCGGTTCTTCTGTTTCGTCAGGCGTGTAGCCGTAAATGTGCTTGCCATGGTAGAATACGGCAATGTACGGGTCGCGAGTAAAGGCGACCACCTTTTCTCCGTTAGAATTGTATTCGGTGAAGGTGGTTTCGGATCCCTTGAAGTATGGAGCTTGTGTTAAGTCAATTCCCTCGAAGTATTCCGGATCGTTCGCGTCAGTGTGGGCGCGGAGAGACCAGGAACCTTCCAGGTCCTTGAAGGTGGCTGTCTTTACGCTGGGGTTGTAGTCATGGAAAATGACTTGAATGATCAACTGTCCAGATACTTCCAATACGCCGTCTACGTTGATTGGCAGATAGTATTCTCCAAAACCATCGGGCTGAGCTGCTCCAAAAGTGACCTTGATGGGTTTTGTGTCCATTCGTCCGCTGCCCCCAAAGTTGTGATGGGAGTTCCCTAGGGCCGCTAGATTTGGATCTTTGAGGTACATGCGGATTTCAAAATTCTCCAGGGCCATGGTGTCGTTGTTTGCTATGGTTAGGATAAATGCGTGGCAATCTTCCCATTTGGAGCAACTAGCTTCGTTACCGTAGGAACTTGGCTTCAATGTGATGTCGAAGTCTGCGTATGTTGCGTGAGTTTCCGTGGTAAACGAGTATTCGTCGGATGTTGTTGCGCCCGAAGAAACCTTGAAGTAGTAAGTCGTTCCGGCTTCAAGTCCAGTAAGAATGGCTTCGTGGAAGAATACGGCGCTACCTTCGGCATTTTGCGTTGACGTGTATTCGCCGCCCTTGGTCTTGCCGTATTTGACGATACCGTTCAGACGGTCCGTAGACCACCAGTAGATCTTTGCACTGCGGTGATCCACCTGGCAAATCGTAACGCCCTTGATGGTCGTCGTTGCCGGGGTCATGGTGAATTGGTACCAATAGCCATGGTTGTCATCCGTGGAGATGTTTCTCTTGGTGTCCATGCCTTCGAGGTAGAAGTAATAGGTCTGTCCCGGAATAAGTCCGGTAAGCGTCACGGAACCACCCTTGGAGGCTTTTTCCTGCTGCACGGATTTTGTCGTTGTGGAGTTCGGTGCTACATCGTAGAATACGGTGACGAGCGCGACTTCGTTAGCATCCCAGCTGATGATGGCTGTGGAATCCGAAATCGGTGTACCCACGATATTGCTGAAAATCGGGCCTTCGTTGTCGGGCGGGAGCGTTTCGGCGAGGCTCTGTGCCGGGAAGAGGAACTGAGCCGAGAAGTCGATACAGGTTTCCGTCGATGTGTACTTGTCCCAGTCTTCGATAAGGGTCCTGGTCGGATCGCGGCCACCCATGAGTGCGCCCTTCGGGCATCTGTACTGGTACGGCATACTACCTGCGTTGTAACCGTCCGGGTTTGCAGCACGGTTATGCGGGTGTTGCGGGTTCTTGTCGCCAGCACCCATCAAAAGCGAAATGTCCCACGGATTAGCCCCGAGAGCGTAGTACATGTTGTCGAGAGCGACCTTTAAGTAGCGTTCGTCCTTCGTGAGTTCGTACATCAAGAAAATCGAGACGGCGGTACCCAAGTTGTAGCGGATCACACCCCAGTCAAAGCTTGTCCATACGAGGTTGTAGGGCTTGATGACCTTGAGGTCTGTCGGGCCTTCATGCGGGTCGCCTGTGCCAACGCCCGGATTGACGAGAACGGTGGAGTCGCCCTGGTTCGTGGCATCGTTCAAAATTTTACGGAACGTTGCCATGTTGCGCAAGGAGAGCGTATCGCGTTCGGATTCCGTAAGGCCGTATTCGGCGGACTTTTCGGCACTGTTCAAAATCAAGTTCTGGAAGGCGAACAAGACGTAGGTGTGGATGTTCTGGTAGTCCGTTGCCCAGCCGCCAGGAGAGAATCCGCTCACGTTTCCGAGGAAGCCTGCCGGGAAGTAGTCCAGATTGAATTGGCAGTTGGTGGCGTTATTGAAAATGCTCTTGTTCTTGTAGAGGTCGTAGCGGTACATCGTGTCCTTGGTGGCGTACCACATGGCAAGGGCTGCTGCAGCACCGTCGTCATAGCGCGGGCCGCCACCGGTATAGAATCCCGGGAAAGAAGTTGTCCTTCCGATTTCGTTTCCGCTACCGTAGTCAAACAACGGCATCATCACGTTCTTGTACATATCCTTTGCAGCTTCGAGGAGCGTATCGGAATAAGCCGGATCGTATACGCGGTAGCCTGTAGCGACGTTTGCAAGTGTTGCGATGTACATACCGGCGGTATTGGCCCCGATCCCCGTCAATACAACACGGGGTGCGCCACCTTGGTCGGGTTCCTGGGCGTCTTGACGTTCCGGCAAATCCCAGTATTCGTGGTCCGCCTGGTCAACGCCCACGGAATGGTACATGTCGTTCTGTTCTATCAATCCATCGGCCTTAGAGGCCTTGTAGAGCTTGAGGATAAAGTCTGCACCGATTTTTGCTTCGTAGAGAATGTCTGGTATACCATCCGTGAAAACGGTGTCGGCATAGGATTCTCCGTAACGGTCTTCGGCTTTGTCGGGGTAGGTGAGGTACACCATCGAGAGCACGTATGCCGTGTAACCAAGCGTTTCAGAAACCTTGAAATGGTCACCGCAGTCGTGCCATCCGCCAGTCAGGTCGTGCCCGATCTTGGAACCATCCATCAAATGGCAAGGCTTGTGGAAATGGGACTTGGTGTTGCCGCAACGCTGGATGCCGAAGAACTGCAAGGAGTTTTCGAGAATGGAGTTGTAGATGGACGGATGCACATGGAATGTGGCCGAGGTATCGTTACCTACAACGAGGAAGTATTCGCCCATTGTCGAAAGCGTCGAGAAGTCGGCTCGGTAAAGAGTTTCCTTGGCTGCGCTGGAATCTAGGCTGCCGAATTCATAAAGTTGGTTATTCTTGTTGGCTCCATATGCACCGTTAATATAGATGTTGGGCTTGGTGTAATCGCCAATTAACGTCAGGTTTCCACCACCCGGAACTTCCTTACCGCTGTTTGCGTCGATGACTTTGAATGTTTTTTCCTTGGTATCGGCAACATAGGCGTACTTGTAGTCCTGAGGCCTAAATCCGCTTTGGTTGATGCGGATCGGGCGTCTGTTGTAGACGTTAAGGGAGTCCAGGTAGCGTCGGCTACAGGTGGTACATGTCCTATCGATATTGGGAAGCTGGGCGGCAGCATCTTCAATACAGAAAAGGGATAACAAGAAAGCAATACTAAATAGTTTTTTCATACTTGAATATTCCTCCTAAAACCAAACCCATAAAAAACAAAATGAGCCGCCTGGACGGTTAAATCCAGGTGGCTGTTAGATGCTTATTTCTTTTTTCTCTTGAAGCCGAACGTCTTCGTCTTGTTGTCGGAAACCTTTTCGAACTTGGCACCGATTTCGCGGCACACAGCCTTGTAGTCGTTGCTGTCTTCGTTGAAGGTCGAGGCGCAGAAGGATTCAGCCAAGAAGTCGAACTTGGCGATGTATGCGCCAGTGCCGATCTTGTTGCCCTTCTTGGCGACAGGTGCTTCGTTGTCCTGAGCGGCCCATTCCAAGTTGAGCTTGATCGATCCGTTGTCGACGAGGCTACGCATGGCGGCGAAGTTTTCCTTCGAAATGTCAAGGCTGTACGTGTTGATGTACTGTCCGAGGTTGTCGTAGAGGTCCATGACAATCTGCAGATGGTAATCGTACATGTACTTACCGTCGTGCGTCGTGAAGCTTGCGGACGGCATCATGACTTCGATATCGAACTTAGGACCGGAACTGATGAACGAAGCGGTGTCGGCCATGCCAACAACATTTCCGCTACCGTTGATGAAGTTGTTCTTGCCTCCAGAAACGACGCTTGTCAAGAATGCATCGCTCTTGGTGGATTCCGGACGTCCTGCATAAGCTCCGGCAGTCGGAGTAGAAACCGGCTTGTTGATCACCACATTGAAGCGGATGTTGTCATCGCCTGTAATGCGGACGTAGGGGTTCTGTGCTGTCGGAACGTTGTTGTTGTTATCGACAAAGGCAGAACCGAGAGCATGCGTCTGCGGAACGAGGCGGATGAGGTCGCCAGCATGGACAACATTATCCTTTTCGTTATAGACGAAGATGTAAGTCTTACCTGCACCCTGCGGTTTTTCAGGCGGAACATAGCCATCACCGCGTTCACGCTGGATGTACTTGCCAGTTTCCAACATTGTCACCGGTTCGGAAATGTTGACCGTAAGGGCACCCTTGATCATGCGGGCTGTCGAAATGACCGGCGAGCACTTGTCGTAAAGCGTGTAGGTCGATTCGAAGAAGCCGTTTGCGGCACCCTTGAACGGAGAAACCGTACCGTTACCGTCGTTTTCGCCGCTGGTCGCTCCGTACGGATAGGCCTTGTCGGCAGGAATGTGAATTTCGATAATGGTAAAGGTATCGACGACCGTTTGCGTATTGATCGAGTCAATCAATACAGTACGCGGAGCGGACATCGTATCGCGAATGGTCCAAGTGGTGTCCTTCGGGGTGATGTAGGCACCGCTTGTATCGGCCGGCAAGAGGAACGAACGCGTGATGCCCGGATTGCCCCAGACTGTCATGACGCTATCCAGCACGTCCTTCTTCTTGAATCTCTTTTCGAACATGAGGTAGACGATATCCGGAACACCGTCGCCTTGCTTGTCGATCATTTCTGCATGGTAAACAGGTATCGGGCGAGTAATGAGCGTGACAGAGACGGTCTTACAGCCTGCAGCGTTGATCTGGTTGAAGTTCTGGTCGGTGATGGTAAAGCCACCGGACGTTTTCGGGGTCACGTGGGCGCCAATAGGAACAAGGGCGTTGTCCTTGTTGCCGCTGATGACGTATGTCCAGCTCTTTCCGTTGTTCGTTGTGGTGCCCTTGCCAATCACGGTCGGGGTAGCGCTTGCACCAGCGACGGCGAGCGGCCATTCGCTCTGGGACGAGAAGAATACCGGTTCGGAGAAGGCAATCATGACGGTGTCGTTTTCGCTCTTGTCGTCATCGGCCTTTTCGAGGATGGAGACGCTTTCGAGAGTCGGGAGGATGCCGTCTGTAATCTTTGCCGTTTCCGGAGTTGCGGTTCCGCGATCGCTCACGTAAGTCGTAATCTTGCCGGACGGGCTCGGGTTCTTTTGAACGAGGCTCGTGTCAATCGGGATGATGACTTCGCTATTGTCCGTGTAGGTGGCTGCCTTGAGGGCGAGCTTCACGGTATCGGGCATGCCTTCGATGTAGTACTTGATGCTATCCAAAGTGTAATCTGCGGAAAGCTTGTTCGAGAAGGTGATCTTCAACTGATCCGCCTTGTTGTCGCAGTTCGTGTCTTCGGCAAGGACGATCTGCGGAGACGGTACCTTGGATTCGGCGTAGAAGGTCTGTTTAGAAATATCATCTTCGTCATCCGGGTCGGTATAGACGACTTGGATGGTATCGCCTGCAAAGAACGAAATTTCGGAGGTCTGGTTCCTGGTTTCCTTGCTGTGGTTGACGGCCGTGAACGGTCCACCGGTAAAGTGACCGGGGTTGTTCGGGTCTGCCGTCAAGGTGACCTTGAGGACATCGTTCTTCTTGTTGTTGATGATCTGGACTTCAACAGAGCTTGCGTTGCTCTTCTTCTTGTCGTCGTCCTTGACATCGATGTAGAATACCGTGCCTTCTGTATTGGCGGGGCTTACCACCGGGTTGCCTGCGGCGTCCTTGATGACGAGCTGCGAGGCCGTGGCGTCACCCTTCGTGAAGTTCACGTAGTAGGTTCTGTTTTCGAAGGCGCAGCCACCGTTTTCGGAGCAGGCTTCGCATGTGGGGTTCGGACCAGCAAAGACCGTAATGTCGACCTTCTTGGAACCGATGCCCATCTTGACCGGAATATCGAGATCCCACATGTCCGTCGGGATATCGTACTTGGCGATGATTTCTGTGCCAGCTTCATTCAAGAGCCACTTGTCGAGACCGTCGAATAATGCCATGCCAGAGACCTTGACGCCATTTGCCCAGATCTTCGTGATAAAGCCGCCTTCGCTCACGTGAGCCTTGCCCTTGACGTGAACGGTGCTGCTGGTCTGGTCGATATCGATGTGAGAACCGTTGGAAACGTTAAACGGAGCGTCGAACACGATGTCCATCTTGTAGTTCGCTCTCTTGGTTTCCATCTCCTTCTTGGAAGGACTGTAACCCCAGATGAACTCGTCTTTACGGTAAACGGAGACGTACGGGTTTTCGACGGCGACGTCGAAGTCATGGTCACCGGCGTCCTTGGAGACGCAAGGCATACCCGGATAGTCCTTTTCTTCGTTGTTCGTGCGGGAGTGCGGCATCCAGCTCCAGTCGCCCGGATTTTCAGCGAGGCTTTCCTTGCTGGTGAGGTCGGTGACCCAGTGCCACTTGTAGTCGGTGTCCGAAATGCAGTAGAGCTTCTTGTTCTGCGGCGGGATGTCGAGCGGATCGTCCTGGCCTACAGCGCGGATTCGAGCGACAAAGAGGACGTCCACGCGGAAGCGGCTGGAGCTCTTGATGACGGTCGAACCCAGCGGGATCGGGAAGTACCACTGCCAGGTCTTGGTCTTTTCGTCGTAGGTGTCTTCGATCTTGACCGGACGGACGTGACGGAAGCCTTCGTTGAGGATGGCAAGCGTTGCAGCGTCGCAAGCCTTGTTGAAACCGCCTTCGTCGTAAGCTTGGCAAATATCGGTACGGATGGCGACGTCGTCATAGAGGTCGTCATCGCCGCGCATGTACATACGGACGGTGAGGCTATCGAAGGCTCTAGCTTCGTTGTTGAAAATGTTCATGTTGATGGCCGGCTTGCCATCCCATTCGTACTGGTAAGTCTTGACGCTAAAGTCGTACCACATGACAGGAGTCGTGAACTTGAGCAAGTTGCCGCTATCGTCGACAGTAGACTGGGCGCCGTTGCTTTCGACCATGAAGTAGTAGGTCGTCTTTTCTTTAAGGCCGCCAATCTTTACGTAGTGGAACTGCGTCGGGATGCCAGAGACGTCGGCGTTACCGCTACCGGTGCTGTATGCGAATTCGGAAGCGTTGGAGTGCGGCTTGGTGTCCCAGTAGACCTTGGATTCGTATTCGCCGTTCGGCGTGTACCACATGATTTCGGCGCTGTCGGCAGAGACGTTACAGACGGTGACGTTAGCAATGTTTGCGTTTTCGACCGTGCTGAGCGTGGTGAACGTGAACGGAGTCTGGGTGCTATCGACGAGGTACTTCGTCTTGGTGTTCTCAGGCTTGTAGGCGTTGGAACCTGTGACATAGAAGTAGTAGGCGGTTCCCGGAGTCAAGTCGTGGAGAACAATGTCGTGATGGACACCGGCTTCGCTGCTAGAGGCTGTGAGGGTGTACTGGCCTTCGGTCGTGCCGTAAGAGATTGTGGCTGTGCCGCGCTGGGTAAGCTTGATGGTCACGAGTGCGGAGTCCATGCTCACGTGGCGGATTTCGACGCTGATGTCCGGAGCCTTGGTCCTGTCAATCCTCTGGGAAGCGAGCATGCCGGAGCTGACAAGCGTTGCTGCGGCGTCAATACAAGTTTCGGAAAGGTGGTATTCTTCCCAGCTACGAGTCCCCGGATCCCAGTCGTTTGTAGCGCCCGGTTTCAGACCGCCGAAAAGGGCGCCTGTAGGCGGATTGTACTTGTAGCCTGCACCCGGAACGTTCTTGCCTTCGGGGTTTGCAGCACGGTGGTGCGGGTGAGCGTCGTTCTTGTCACCAACGCCCAAGATGAACGAAACGTCCCACGGGTTCACGCCGAGCATGTAGTTGAGCTGGTTGATACCGAGCTGGTGCATTTCAGAAGTCTTCCAGTCCGGAGCGCCCATGTGGGGGAGCGAAAGTCCTTTTTCTTCGATATCGGCGGCGACGTCCGTGTAGGCGAGCACTTCAAAGATGTTTCCTGCTTGGTAACGGTTATAAATCCATGTACCGTCCGTGAACATGGAGTACCAGGTCGGGTCGTACGTGATGGTCGTCGGCTTCCAACCGATGCCGCCCATTGGCAGGGAAATCGAACCGGCACCGTTACCGGACATGTCACCCAGGTTGTAAATCATGTTGGCGACGCAGTCTTCGACAGCGTTGAGCCATTCTTCTTCGGTAAGGCCGTATTCTGTCGTAGCCTTGTTCTTGTCGGCGAGGATAAGCTTGTAAAGAGCGTAAAGGGCGTAGGAATAGTTGTTTGCCCAGCTGGTGTTCTTTCCGTTCTTGAGGAAGCCCTTGTCGTTCGTGACGAACCAACCGCCTTCGAAGCAGCCGGCGCAGTTTTCCATGTATTCCTGACCTTGGACCATATTGCGGGTACGGATCATGTCGTCGGCATATTCCTTTTTGCCTGTCGCATAGAGGAGGGCCACGGAGGCAAGAGCCATTTCGTCGTAGAATTCGTTATTGCCGTTATAAGCTGCCGTAGACCAACCTGCGGCTTTTTTGTTGTAAACGAAAGGCTTGCCGCCATCGTAAGAGCTTTTGCCCTGTGCCAAGGACTTGGCAAAGTCGTACATCTTTTCGGCAACGATCAAGCAGCTGTCGGCAAAGGCCTTGTATTCCGGGTATTCGCCGTACAATTTGCTCAAGATGGCAAGGCCAGCGGCGGTTTCACCACCGATGTTGGAGCCGATTTCGCCAAGACGGACGGTTCTGCTCTTGGGACCACCACGGTCGTTTGCGGTATTGGAATTGTCAATGGGAAGTCCGTCACTGTTTTCCGGACGGCCCCACCAGTTATGGTCGCTGCCGAAGTTACCGACAGAAAGGGCCATGTCGTCAATGACGCCCTTGGCGCGCACGTAGGAACGGAGTACAAAGTCTGCACCATGTTTTGCTTCGCGGAGCATGTCCGGCATACCGTCGGTATTGACGGTTTCGCCCTGGTTGAAGGCGTAATGGTCGTCGTCGGCATCCGGGTTGGTGGCTGCCATGACCGCAGATACCATGAAGGCGTACATCTGGGTCTGGGATTCCTTCAGGTGGTCACCGCAGTCGTAGTAACCGCCTTCGAGGGTTCCTGCCAGAGACGCGTCAAAGCTTCTTTCGTCACCATCGCTAACGGTAGAAACCGGTCCACCACCGTCTTTGGTGTGGCTTGCCGGGTGGAACCAGGATTCGCCGTATCCGCTACGGTTGATGCCGTAGAACTTGAGGGCTGCAGAGCGTACCATGGAGTAGACTCTGTCGCTGATGATAAAGGTGCTGGAAATGTCGTTACCGATCTTGATACGCAGACGGGTATCTTCGAGGTCGTCGACCAAGTTGCCGAGCTTACCGATCATGATGTTACCGCTCTGACCGGTGATTTTCACGGAGTAGCGGTCCTTGTCGGCGGTAGCGGCGTTGGTACCTGCGTTAATGATCCACGAAGAAGCAACGGTGGCGCCGGTAGGAGACTGAGTAAGCGTACCAGTTCTTGCAGGAGCGAAAGATTTGCCGTTGACATCGACGACTTCGAAGGTGGGGGCGTTGCCCACATAGTAGAACTGCTTTTCGGAATCCTTTTTAAGGTAGCCGGCCTGGTTGATACGAATCGGAGACATACGGTAGTTGATAGCGTCGAGGTATGCCTGGTTCAGTGTATCCGGGATCAATTCGTTCGCTTTATATGCGGCTGGCGTACGATTCTTCGGAATGGGGTTCTTTGGAACTGGATCGGGTACAAAGTGGTCAAATACGGTAGAATCCCAGGTGAGAGGCCAAACTGGTCGAATCAAGTCATAAGGAGTCGGTTGTTCCTGTTGTGCCGCCATAACGCAGGTGGCTGCACACAATGCAAACAGATACTTCTTAATAGACACGGTGTCTCCTTTTTGTATATGTAAAAAGCGGGCAAAACAAGTCTTGCCCTCTATATATATCCTATCTAATGCTAAAATAGATTATTTATGTAAAAGTGTATTGCTATAAAAGCATTTTTGTTCTCAAAATGTACTCCCCAAAAGGTCGAATTTTGGGGAGTGTATTATAGCGATAATTTTTGAGGAATATTGTAACGTAAAAATATGAACGGATATACAAAGTTGTAAATTTTTATATACAAACTTTGGGCGTGTTACTTTTTTCTCCTCTTGAAGCCAAGGGTTTTAGTCTTGTTGTCGGTAGACTTGTCCATTTTTGCGCCAATTTCTGGGCATGTTGCCTTGTAGTCGTTGCTTGTGCCGTCAAACTTTGACGCACAGAAGGTTTCAGCCGTAAAGTCGAATTTTGCGATATAGGCTCCGGTGCCGATCTTGTTGCCTTTTTTGGCGACTGGAGCCTCGTTATCCTTGGCGGCCCATTCCACATTGAGCTTTAGCGTACCGTTGTCGACGAGGTTCCGGAAGTCGGTAAAGTTCTCACGTGGAATGTCAAGTCTGTAGGTATTGATGTACTGTCCGATGTTGTCGTAGAGGTCCATGACGATTTTCAGGTGGATGTCGTACATGTTCTGGCCATCCTTCGTCAAGAAACTTGCGGATGGCATGGTGACCTCGATTTCGAAATTCGGGCCCGAGTTGCGGTAGGCGGCGGTGTCCACGGCTCCGATGGAACTTCCGTTCCCGCTGATGAAGTTATACTTGCCGCCGATGACGGCCGCTGTCACGAAGGCATCGTTCGCGGTAGCTTCCGGGCGGCCGATGTTGGCGTTTGGCCTTGGAGAGGCGACCGGTTCCGTGAGCGTCACATTGAAGCGGATATGGTCATCGCCTGTGATGCGGACGTAAGGGTTCCATTTTGTCGGGGTGTTGTTGTTCACGTCGATGTAGGCAGAACCGAGCGCATTCGATTGCGGCACGAGACGGATGCGGTCTCCGGCGTGGACGACGTTCTCGTTTTCGTTATAGACGAAGACGTACGTTTTTTCGGCGCCTTGCGGCCTTTCTGGCGGAATGTATTCGTTGCGTTCGCGCTGGATGTACTTGCCGGTTTCTAGCATTGTGACGGGTTCAGAAATGTTGACCGTAAGGGCTCCCTTGACCATGCGGGCGCTGGCAATGACCGGGGCGCACTTGTCGTAAAGCGTGTAGGTCGTTTCGAAGAACCCGTTGGCGGCTCCTTTGAGCGGGGATACTGTACCGTTGCCGTTCTTTTCGCCGCTAGTCGTGCCGTAGGGATAGGCGTGCGTTGGCGGAATCGTGATTTCGACGATGCTGTAGGTGTTGACGGAATCCTTCGAGTGGATGGAGTCTATCATGACCTTGAACGGTGCCGAAACGGAATCGCGGATGGTCCAGTAAGATTCCCGCGGCTTGATGGTGTCGCCGATCGTATCGGCTGTGGTGATGAACGTGCGTGTGATGCCCGGATTGCCCCAGACCGTCACGACGCTATCGAAGACGTCTTTCGTCTTGAGCTTTCTTTCGAACATCATGAAGATGACGTCCGGAACGCCGTCGCCTTCGTTGTCGATCATTTCGGCATGGTAAATCGGTACCGGGCGGGAAATGAGCGTGACGGCGACCGTCTTGCAGCCGGCTGCGTTAATCGGATTGAAACTCTGGTCCGTGATGTTGAATCCGGCGGATGTTTTGGGAGTCACGTGTGCGCCGATGGCGACAAGCGAGTTGTTGACGTTCCCGTTGATGACGAATGTCCAACTCTTGCCGTTGTTCGTCGTGGTGCCCTTGCCGATGACGGTCGGGGTTCCGCTAGTACCTGCGATAGTGAGCGGCCATTCGCTTTCGGACGAGAGGATTACTGGTTCCGAGAAGGCGATCATCACGGTGTCGAGTTCGCTAGCATCGTCCGCTTTTTCGAGGATGGAGACGCTTTCGAGCGTGGGGAGGATGCCGTCGGTAATCTTGACCGTTTCGGCGTTAGTGGTGCCGTGGTCTGCGACGTAGGTCGTTATTTTTCCGGACGGGCTTGCGTTCGTCTGGACGAGGCTTGTATCGATCGGGATGAGGACTTCATTTTGGTCCTGGAAACTTGCAGCGGCAAGCGGGACCTTGATGGTGTCGGCCATTCCTTCGATAAAGAACTTGATGCTGTCGAGCGTGTAGCCATCGACGAGCTTGTTCGAGAAGCTGATTTTCAGTTTATCGGCCTTGTTGTCGCAGTCGGAATCTATGGCGAGAACCGTTTGCGGCGTCGGCACTTTGGATTCGGCAAAGAACGATTGCTTCGAAACGTCATCTTCGTCATCCGGGTCGGTATAGACGACTTGGATGGTATCGCCTGCGAAGAACGATATTTCGGACGACTGATTTCGGCTTTCCTTGCTATGGTTGATTGCTGTAAATGGACCGCCGACAAAGTGGCCGGGGTTGTTCGGATCGGCTGCCAAAGTGACTTGGAGTACGTCGTTCTTCTTGTTGTTTAAAATCTGGACATCTACAGAAGAAGCATTGCTCTTGACTTTGTCCTTGTCCATCACGTCGATGTAGAATGTCGTGCCTTCCGGGTTGGCGGGGCTTACGATTGGCTTGCCTTGAGCGTCCTTGATGACAAGTTGTGATGCCGTGGCGCCTTTCTTGGAGAAGTTGATGTAGTAGTTTCTGTTCTCGAAGGCGCATCCGCCATTTTCTGTACATGCTTCGCAGTTGGGATCCGGACCAGCGAATACCGTGATATCCACTTTCTTGGATCCAATGCTCATCTTGACGGGGATATCCAAATCCCATAGGCCTGTCGCAAAGTTGAATTTTGCAATCGTTTCCGTATTGGACGAATCCAGAAGCCATCTGTCGAGGCCTTCGGATAGAATCATGCCGCTGACCTTAACACCATTGGCCCAAATCTTGGTGATGTAGCCGTTTTCGGTTACTTGGGCTGTACCCGTGACATGGACGGTGCTGCTATTCTGGTCAATGTCTATATGGCTTCCGTTCGAAACGTTGAAAGGTGGATCCAGAGATACGGTCAATTCGTATTTGGCTTTCTTGGTTTCCATTTCTTTTTGGGAAGGACTATAACCCCATACAAATTCATCCTTGCGGTAAATGGAAACGTAAGGGTTGATCGGGGCCAAGTCGTCATCGCCAAAGTTCTTGGGCAAGCACGGGATTCCTTCAAAGTCGGCGTAGTCGCCGTTTTCCTTCGAGTGCGGCATCCAGCTCCAGTCTCCCGGATTTTCTGTTAACTTGTCCTTTGCCTGGGATTCCCAAGCGCCAACGCCGTTGTTACAATAGAATCTCTTTTTGGGAGTATCGTTCATTAAATCTAAATGCGGTTCCCATTCGCTACGTCTGTCGAACAGAACGTCAAGTCGGAGTCTACTGGTAGACTTGATTACCGTTGAACCCAGCGGGATGGGGAAGTACCATTGCCATGTGCCGTCGGCCGGATTGTAGGTGTCTTCGATTTTCTGGGGGAACGTTTTGCGGAACAATCCGTCCAACTCTTTTTGAGTTGCTGCGGAGCAAGTGTCGTTGAATGCCGCTTCGTTGTAAGCTTGGCAAATATCGCGTCTGATACCGACGTCATAGTAGATGTCGTCTGTGGCGCGCATGTAGAGGCGTATTGTCAGGCTGTCGAACGGACGTTCTTCGTTGTTGATGATGTTCATTTCGAGGGCTGGCATCGGATCCCAAACGTATTGGGACATTCGGACTTCAAACTTGTATTGCGTTACAGGTGTTTTGAACTTTAACGGCTCGTTCTTTTCGTTGATATTCGTATAAACGCCATTGCTTTCTACAGCGTAATAGTAAGTGGTCCTTTCCTTGAGGCCGCCGATTTTCACATAATGGAATTGCGTCGGAATGCCAGAAACATCGGCGTTGCCGTCTCCGGTGTTGAACGCGTATTCGTTTGGACTCGAGTGCGGAATCGTATCCCAATAGACTTTGGAATTGTATTCTCCGTTGGGCGTGTACCACATGATTTCGGCGGAATCGGCAGTGACATTACAGACGGTAATGTTTTGAATGTTGGCCGGTTCATTCATGTTCTTTGTTGTAAATGTGAACGGCGTCGAGGTGCTGTCGACTAACCATTTTTTCGAGGTGTTTCCGCTTCGTGGATTCTTGGCTGTCGCATAGAAGTAGTATGTCGTTCCTGGATTAAGGTTGCGCAAGACAATCTGGTGCTGGTTTGTCGATGTTTCGGAACTTGCTGTTATCGGATTCTTTAATGTTTCGGTGGTGTCGTAAGTGATGTAGGCAAAACCGCCCAAGTCCAACTTTACAAAGACAATAGCGGAATCGACATCCACGTGGCGGATTTCTACCGTTATGCCTGGAGCCCTGTTCAAATCTTCAGATTTAGCGAGGAAGACTGCCGCCGGGAGGAAGTTGGAAACGGCGTCGATGCATGTATTTTCTGTCAGATGATAATCGTTGAAATGGACGGTAAGGTCGTCTGTTCCCGTAGGTACCGCGCCAGGGCCTAAACCTCCAACGGGCGGGCGGTATTTGTACGTAGAGATGACGCCAGCGACGTTTTTACCTTCGGGATTTGAACCGCGGTGGTGCGGGTGGGCGTGGTTTTTATCGCCAACGCCATAAATCAAGGAAACATCCCACGGGTTCATGCCGAGGTAATAGTTCATGTGCGAAAGGGCGAGTTCGAGGATTTCATCCGATTTCCAATTTTGGACGGATCCTGTTTGTGGCATCGAAACATTTTCCAAGTCCTTGGTCACGTCGTAATACGCCAAAAGTTCGAAAATGTTGGCGGCTTCGTACTTGGTCCACCACTCTGCTGGATTTACTGGATTTGTAAGTCCCCATACCGGGTCGTATGAAATACTGGAGCCTATCCAGCCAGCTTGACCTGAAGGAAGCGTTATTTCTTTTGTGCCGCCCTTCATGACTCCAGCGAGGTTTGCCGCCATGGTAAAGGCAACGTCTTCGATATAAATCATCCTTTGTTCTTCAGAAAGGCCGTAGGTGCTAGCTTTTTCCTGTGTTTCCAGAATTAGCTTGTAAAAGGCATAAAGGCCACTGGTAAAGACGCTCGCCCAGTCCGATGCGGCGTTGGATTTCAAGAAAGAGGCTTCTTTGTGCGCGAACCATCCGCCATTGAACATTCCTGCGCCTTTCTTGTCGCTGTTGATGAAATCCCCTTTTGTCTGTGAGCCAGCTAAGGATTTTTCTTCGACGGCGTCGTTCAAGTATGTTTTATCGGCAGTTGCATAGAAAAGGCATACGGCTGCAAAACCCATTTCGTCATGATAGGTGGAGCCGCCGCTGTAAGCTGGTGAATTTGTGAGTTTTTTCTTGGATTTGCCGTACTCATAAAGGGCTTTTGCCACCGTCAAGCTTTTTTGCGCAAAGGCGCTATCGTATTTAGCCCAAACTTTGGAGACAATCGCCAAACCTGCGGCAAAGTTCCCGGAGGCCGTACTTCCAAGTTCTGCGTCGCTTCCGGGTTTGTCGTCGCTTCTCAAAATTCTGCTTGTCGGACCGCCTCTATCGTGAAGAGTATTGTCTTGGTATTCTGGAGAGCCCCACCATCCGTGGTCTTTGCCGATTTCGCCAATGGATACAGGCATTGCCGAAACAACGCCCTTGGCTGCATCGTAAGCCTTGATGACGTATTCGGCTCCGAATTTGGCTTCTCGGAGCATGTCAGGGATGTTGTCTGTATTCTGTGCCTCTTTTTGGTTGAAGGCGTAGTTGTCCTGGTCGCGGTCTTCGTAGGCGGCGGCCGTCATGGCGAGCTGTGCAAGGCTATAGGAAATGGTCTGGCTTTCTTTAAGGTGGTCTCCGCAGTCGTACCAACCGCCGGTCATATCGACTTGGGCGAGGGAGCCATCTTTCAAATGGCTGGCCGGATGGAACCAGGATTCCGAGTTACCGCTACGGTTAATCCCGTAGAACTTGATGACGGCATCGCGAAGCATGGAGTAGACTCTGTCGCTGATGATAAAGGTGGACGAGTAATCGTTTCCGACCTTGATGCGCAATCTTTCGTTCTCAGGAAGACCGTCGGGGAGATAACCTCTTTTTAGGGCTCCGGACGGGCCTGCTTTGGATGCCGTGTAGCGGTTGTCGCCGCCGTATTCTATTTGGGCGTTGTTCGATGCCTTGATCGTCAAGGATGAAGAAACTGAATTCTGGAGCGTTTCGGTAAAGCTCCCTTTGCCAACGACTTCGCCTTTAACGTTGATGACGTCGAAATCTGTGGCTGAACCGACGTAGAGAATCGGTTTCTTGGCGTCTTGCGGGCGGTATCCAGCCTGGTTAACGCGAATGGGGGATATTTGGATGACCATAGCGTCGATGTACGCCTGGTTCAACGTATCCGGAGTAATTATTTCGTTCGGGGCGTAAAATTCCGGAGTGTTCTTGCTTGGTAAAGAAACTCGTTTTGGACCTGGAGTAAAATTGGTCTTGAAAATGGTACTGTCCCAGCTCAATGGCCAAACGGGCCTAATCAAATCATAAGGAGTGGGTTGTTCATGCTGTGCAGCAACAAAGCTTATGGCTGCGCACAATGCCAACAAGTATTTCTTTATACTCATTTTTCCTCCCAAACGTGTATAAACGGACAAAACGCATTTTGCCCTAATTGTATTACTTAAGGTTGAAAATAAATTATTTGAGAAGAAACTTTTTAGAATAAATTTATTTCTGTTCTCTAGCCGTTCCCGAATTTTATAAAATTTTCCGTATTTTGTTGTGGGAGAATGGGATACAAAAAAAGACCGTCACGTGGACGGTCTCTAAAAACGCTATAAGGTGTTCTTAAAAAATCACTTTTAAAGGCGCTTATTAGTCCCCAGTGAAGATAATCACGAGAACAGAGGCGATGAATGCAGCAGAAACGGCGATGAATTCCCACGGATTGTCCATGACGGCGGACTTTGCGGTGCCGGAGGTTTCGTTTTCGACTTTCTTCTGTTCTTCTTCAGCCTTAGCCTGGGCTTCTGCTTCGGCGGCCTTCTTTTCTTCTTCGGCCTTGGCGAGAGCGGCGGTGTCTACCGGAGCTTCTTCAGCCTTTGCTTCGAGGACTTCGGTGGCTTCGGCGGCAGGTGCCTGTGCAGCGGCGGAATCAGCAACCGGAGCGGCTTCAGCAACAGGTGCCGGTGCAGCAGCCGGGGCGGCTTCAGTAACAGGTGCCGGTGCGGCGGCCGGGGCAGCTTCAGCTGCAGGTGCCGGTGCGGCGGCCGGGGCAACTTCAGCGGCAGGTGCCGGTGCGGCAGCCGGAGTAGCTTCAGCGGCAGGTGCCGGTGCGGCAGCCGGAGCGGCTTCAGCGGCAGGTGCCGGTGCAACAGCGGCCGGAGCAGCTTCAGCAGCAGGTGCTGCTTCTA
>Ga0265300_10001353_pt1 | contig 23139 bp, 14 predicted proteins | sample AusTroGonzalo_MG_FD_193482 | JGI IMG/M metagenome (GOLD analysis project Ga0265300, IMG submission 193482) | Bovine rumen microbial communities from tropical cattle in Woodstock, Queensland, Australia - Gonzalo_03 | ecosystem: Host-associated > Mammals > Digestive system > Stomach > Rumen ...
CGACAGGAATACTTATAGCATCATGGCTGAACGTCCATCATGGTTCAGCTATAACAGCAGTATGCCGAACCCCGTAGGTACTTATCGCCGTCAGTTCAACTTACCTAAAGAATGGGAAGGTCGAGATATCTACATACGCTTTAATGGTGTAGGACACGGCTACTACCTATGGATCAACGGACAGAGAATCGGCTACAGCGAGGATTCGTACCTGCCTTCTGAATTCAACATTACCAAATATGTTCAGAGCGGCACGAATACCATAGCTTTGCAGGTATATAGATTCACCAGCGGCTCGTTCATAGAATGTCAGGACTACTGGCGACTGACGGGTATCCAACGTCACTGTTTCGTATGGGCAGCTCCTAAAACCCAGATTCGTGACTACTTCTTCTATACTGACCTCGATGCATCGTACAAGAACGCAACGGCCAAGGTGCAAGTTAACATTGAAGGAGAGGCTATCAGTGGAGGCGAGCTGACCGTCAGCATAGAGGACAATGGTACAGCGATTGCTACTGCATCGAAAACTATTAACGCAGTAGGTAAGCAAACTTTCTCAATCAATGTGACTAATCCTCGTAAGTGGAATGCAGAAGAACCTAATCTGTATGATCTGGTACTTACGCTGAAAGATAGTAAGGGAAAGACAATAGACATACGTGGAGGAAAAGTAGGATTCAAAGAAGTAAGCGTCAGAAGTGACGGAGCATTGCTCATTAACGGCAAACGAATGGTGTTCCATGGAGTGAACCGTCATGACTTCAGCTATGAAAACGGACGTGCCGTTACTCGCGAAGAGATGGAAAAGGACGTTATCACGATGAAACGCCTTAACATCAATGCAGTTCGTACTTCGCACTACCCTAACGACCCATACTTCTATGACTTGTGCGACCGCTACGGACTTTATGTGCTGGCAGAAGCCAACGTAGAGTGCCACGCCAACACAGGGCTCTCGGGCGTAGAAACATTCCGAACGATGATGACAGAGCGCTCGGCCAATCAGGTATTGTGGCATCGTAACCACGTCTGCATCTTCATCTGGTCGCTCGGAAACGAATCAGGACGCGGAAACAACTTCCAGAGTGCACGTGAAGCCATTCGTAAACTCGATACGACACGACTCATCCACTATGAAGGCAACAGCGATTACGGAGATGTGAGCAGTACGATGTATGCAGGAGTGGACGGAATTGAAAACACAGGCCGCAGCCGACTCAATCAAAGTAATCCAAAGCCACATATACAATGCGAGAACAGTCACTCGATGGGTAACTCGATGGGTAATGTGCGCGAGTTCTTTGACCTCTATGAGAAGTATCCATGTCTAACCGGTGAATTCATCTGGGACTGGAAAGACCAAGGTCTGCTCACCAAGAATTCAAGCGGTAAGAATTATTTTGCCTACGGAGGCGACTTCGGAGACAACCCGAATGATGGCAACTTCTGTATCAACGGATTGGTGAAGCCTGACTGGAGTTTTACAGATAAGGTTTACAACACCAAGAAAATCTATCAGCCACTCGAGTTCAAGAGCGTTAAGAGTAGCAAGAACCAATTCCTTATGAAGAGCAAGTTGGCATTTGCTGACAACAGCTATCTCGACCTCACATACACCATATTGGAAGAAGGTAAAGAGGTAGGAAAAGGAACCATAGACGATATCGTAAAGGCAGGTGACAGCATTCGCATCACCATCGACAATATCCCATCAGAGATGAAAGCCGATGCTGAATACTTTATCCGCTTCTCAGCAAAACTCAAGGAAGCTACCCTCTGGGCAGAAGCCGGCTACGAAGTAGCAAGCGAACAACTGCCGCTCAATACAGCTGTAAAGACTCCGATGAAGATTGCACAGGGTGAGGCTCTCACCGTTACAGAAAGCAGCGCGATGGTCACCGTATCAAATAGCGACTTTACTGCTACCTTCTCGAAAACGCAAGGCACGTTGCTACGCTATGTCTACAAAGGACAGAGCATCATCTCGCAGCCTCTAAAGCCCAACCTCTTCCGTTTGCCAACAGACAACGATGGCAACAAGACAGGCAGTTGGGATGACATGGGTCTGACTACCTTCACCGGTAGCGGTAAGGGTACGACTGTCGCAAAGAGCGAGGATGGACAGATAGCCGATATCAGTATGAAGAGTGTGTGGACCTCAACCACATCCCATAAGCTCAACGTACAACTGGACTTCAAGGTATGTGCAGATGGAACGATTATGGTTAACTCAGATATCAACCCCGTTGACCAGAATGCCATCGTTCCACGAATCGGCTTCAAGTTTGAGATGCCAGTAAGGATGGAACAGTTCACTTGGTTCGGACGTGGACCTTGGGACAGCTATGTAGACCGCAAGGAGGCTTGCTTCCCAGATATCTATGCAAGCACCGTTACAGACCAATATGTGGAATACGTAAAACCTCAGGAACACGGAACAAAACAAGAAGTGAGATGGCTGGCTCTGACCAACGCAGACGGAATTGGAATGATGGTTGTGGCACCAGACCAGATGGCTGCATCAGCACTTCATTGGCGTCCAGAGGATAACTACACCAACCGCAATACACGTGCAAAACATCCATACGAATTCAAGAAAGCAAATGTGACTGTGGTCAATATCGATGCACGCACACGTGGTTTGGGTAATGCCAGTTGCGGTCCTGACGTGCTGAAGAAATATGAGTTGTATGCATCTGACACGAAATTCCGCTTCATGTTCATTCCGCTTGCAGAGGCCATGAGCAAGGAAGCTATGGCAGAAAAGGCACGCTTCGACATGCCTATCTGCAAAGCTGTGGAATGTACACAGGCAAGCAATGGACGCATCACGATGAAGACAGGTACGAAGAATGCGACGATCTATTACAGCATCAACGGTGGTACTTATCAGAAATACACAACTGCCGTGAACTTACCGGATGGAGGTACCGTCACAGCATATTGCCAAGCTGAAGGATATTTTGACAGTCCTGTGTCGACCTACGAATTCCAGATGTACATCAACCGCACAGCATGGAAAATCTACAGCGTATCAAGTGAAGAAGGCGGCAATCCTGCACGCTATGCCATCGATAACAACCCATCGACCTTCTGGCATACACAGTACAGCGGTTCTACCCCACGCCATCCTCACACCATCGTGATTGACATGGCTCAGACCTACAATGTGACAGCAGTACTTTATACGGCACGAACAGATGGGAACGAGAACGGAATGATCCGTGAGTATGAAATCTACATCAGTAACGATGTGAATAACTTCGGAACGGCTGTAGCAACAGGCTCATTCTCAAAGACAACTGCCCAACAGGCAGCCACACTAAAGAAACCTGTTGAAGGACGCTACCTGAAACTCATTGCGAAGTCCGAAGTCAACAATAACGCATGGGCATCAGCCTCTGAGATTAGTATCACAGCAAAGGCAAGCGATGCTCAGGCTATCAATAACATTACCAACGATGTACCTGACATGAATATCTTCTACGACCTTACTGGCAAGAAGTTGAATGCAGACCAAATGCCACTATTGAGCGGCATCTACATCCAAAACGGAAAGAAGTATCTAGTGAGATCACATTGACGAAAACAAATCTATGTAATAATCATATTATAACTACCTTATTATTAAATAAATCTTTATGCAGAACAACTATTATTGCATCATATTAGCAGGAGGAATCGGCACCCGACTATGGCCGGCGAGCCGACAGCAGATGCCAAAACAATTCCTTGACATCCTCGGTACAGGCGAGACCTTGCTGCAAGCGACCTACAAACGATATGCTAAGTTCATCGATAAAGAGAACATCATCGTGATGTCGAACGAAATCTATAAAGATTTGACGCTGCAACAACTACCTCAACTACCTACTGCCAACCTGCTATTGGAACCCATGCGGCGAAACACGGTACCTAGTGTAGTATGGGCTGCCATCCACCTCACACGAATCAATCCAAACGCTGTGATGCTCGTGACACCTGCCGACCAACTCATTACTGACGAATCGACATTCGAGCACGACATGCTGAAAGGATTTGAATATGTAGCCAACAACCAACGGTTGCTAACAGTGGGCGTCACTCCTACCCACCCAGAAACCCAGTTCGGCTATATTCAGATGAACGAACAACGTGCCGACAACATCTTCCAAGTGAAGTCGTTCACAGAAAAGCCAGAGGAGCAATTTGCCAAGATGTTCATCGAGAGCCATGAGTTCCTATGGAACACAGGATTGTTCCTTTGGGGAGCACGTACCTTCCTCGAAACCATCAGACAGGTATCGAGTGAGGTTTCGGACATCCTGCAAAGAGTACATGACATGCTATCTGTCGGAGAGAACATACCAACACTTATCCAACAAGCGTTCTCCATCTGTCCCAACATCCCGTTAGAGACAGGTGTACTTGAAAAGGTAGATAACGTCGATGTGATGCAGTGTGATTTCGGTTGGAGCGACTTAGGTACATGGACACAAGTGTTTAACATCATGCAAAAGACAGAAGATGGCAATGTGGTACTCACCCCTACGGAGGACCAGAAACAAAAACAAACAACGTTCTTCTATGACACATCGGACTGTATCATCAAACTTCCAAAGGGTAAAATTGCCACCATTCAGAATCTGCACGGCTATGCCATCATCGACACGCCCGACATCCTGATGATATGCAAGAAAGACGACCAGCAGTCCATTCGCAACTTTGTCAATGATGTCACATTGCGTTCTCAACAAGATTCATAACACTCAAAACATAACACTAAATAACAAAGAATTATGCAAATTCTATTAACAGGCGGAGCCGGATATATAGGTTCCCACACCATCATCGAACTTGATAAAGCCGGACACTCAGTAGTTGTAGTAGACAACCTCGTCAACTCGAAGGAAGAAGCATTACGCAGAGTGTCAAAAATCATCGGTAAACAAGTTCCATTCATTAAAGCCGATGTTCGCGATCGTGAGGCACTCGACAAGGTATTCAAACAATACAAGATTGATGCTGTCATCCATTTTGCAGGCTTAAAAGCTGTTGGTGAGAGTTGCGAAAAGCCACTCGAGTATTATGAGAACAACATGAACGCAACGTTTGTACTACTCGACGTAATGCGTAAAAATGGATGCAAGAACATCATCTTCTCATCATCAGCAACTGTTTATGGCGACCCTGCCCAGATTCCAATAACAGAATCGTGTCCAAAGGGACATTGCACCAATCCATACGGACAGACAAAATCAATGTTGGAGGAAGTGTTGATTGACGTACAGAAAGCTGACCCAGAATGGAATGTCGTCCTGCTGCGTTACTTCAACCCTATCGGCGCACACAAGTCTGGACTGATTGGTGAGAATCCTAATGGTATTCCTAACAACTTGATGCCATACATCACCCAAACAGCTATCGGTATCCGTAAGGAACTGGGTGTATTCGGTAATGACTATGACACCCCTGACGGAACAGGTGTACGCGACTATATCCATGTATGCGACTTAGCTGCTGGACACGTAGCTGCCCTACAAGCCATTCAACGCAAGTGTGGACTTGGCATCTACAATCTCGGTACAGGCCACGGTTATTCTGTACTCGATGTTGTGAATGCCTTCCAGACAGCCAACGGGCTGAAGGTACCATATGTCATCAAGCCACGTCGACCAGGTGATATCGCAACTTGCTATTGCAACCCAGCAAAGGCAAAGGCAGAACTGGGTTGGGAAGCACAATATGGAATCGAGGATATGTGTCGTGATTCTTGGAACTTCCAGAAGAACAATCCAAAAGGCTACGAAGAGTAAATCCATTTACTCCTTATCATCCATAAAAAAGGCTCCCGAGTGGGAGCCTTTCTTGTTGGATGAAATCATTTATTTCACGAAGAACTTATGTCCACCCTGGATGTAGATGCCCTTCGTCGGGTTGTTAACCTTGCGGCCTGCGAGGTCGTAGATAGCACCTGCAGTCTGCTCTTCCTTCATTTCAGCGATGCCTTCTGGCAACTCAGGGCTGTCGACGAGACCTACTGATACACACTCCAGACGGAAGTTGTCGAGCTTGAACCAACCGGCGCAAGCATGTGGATGTTCAGTTCCTGTTGCATCAACATTGTTCGTACGGAAACCGATACGTGCCTTGCCGTCCTCGCCTACGCGGAAGTTGAACGCCATTGGACGTGCCAATGATGTGTAGTCGTACGATACGTCGTTGTCATAGCCAGCGTATGAGAAGTAGTGGATGTCTTCGTTGGTGTTGTATTGCTGCAGCACCTGTGCGTCGAGCATATCCGGCGTAAAGTTCTCACCGTAGTCATAGTCGCGACCGTACATCATTACTGCATCGTTGGCAAACAGACGCTGAGTCGTGATGTTCATACCTCCCCAGTCGTGCTGTACGACAACGTCAGCTTTCAGTGTGTAGATACCTGCTGGCAAAGTAAGTTCCTGATAGAGTTCCACAGTTGGAATGTTGTCAGCCCACATACCCCAAAGGTGTTCGCCATCGGTATACTGGTGTGTGTACTGAACATCTTCGAATGTTACGTCGATATCGTCACCACGATTGATGGCACACCAGTTGCTGAATCCTGCTGCATTGATTTCTGCAACGGTCTTTACTTCCTGACCGTTGATAATGAGGTTCCATCCGTTAGGAGTTGCTTCTGTTGAGCCAGAAGTGTCCGTTCCTTGGGTCAACTGCCAGTCCTCGAAACTTGGGTTTTTCAGGTATTCGGTCAGGTCGTCACCAGCTTCGATGGTGTTACTCTCCTTACATGCCTGAAGAGCGTCAGCCAATTGCTGAATAGCAGCGTCGATTTCCTCTTCTGTCGTATATTCCTCATTGTCAAAGAGGTCTTCAACTTCCATGATAACGTCGGCATACGCGCCAGCACCAGCCTTCGAGTCATACTTCGCAAGATTCTCATGAGCATCGAAGAGAGCATCCTGCAAACGGCCGTATGCATCGACAGCATTCTGGATGACGGCAATATTGTCGCGAAGAGCCAAAATCGTGGCGTTGATGACATCAGCAGGATCTTTTGAGGTCACTTCGCCAGCAGCAGATACGATGCTTTCAGAATCATCGCGTACTGATGGGAACATCTTGATTTCCGACATGTTCAAAAAGTCTGCGGTTCCTGAGCAGAAGAAGTCGAGAATGGCCATCGCATCGTCAACATTATAGCCTTCCTTGTGGATGCGGAAGTTATCGACCTTGAACCATCCGTCACCACCGGCTCCATTGCGTTCGGTACGGTTTGCAGCTTCAAGCTCACGACCATCGGTACGAACACCGAAGGTCAGGGTGCCATCGTAAACATATGCACGTACCTCCATTGGCTTCAGTTCGGTGTCGGTCACAGGCTCCTCGTTGCCTTGGAATCCGTATACCTCCGTCATGTCGAGTTCTTCTGGATTGTAGTCATCCATATAGCCGAAGTATGTAGAGTTCAGGTTACCGAAGATACGCTGTGTGGTGCGGCGTGAGCCACTACCGTTTGCACCAACCATCAATGCTGCGGTAATGGTGTAGGTTCCGTTCTCCAATCCTTCGATAGTCTGGCTGATTTCATACTGAGGAATCGAGCCGTTCCAGATACCGAAGATATATTCGCCATCCTTCTCGCCAGTTCCGTCGGCATTCTGTCCGTGCCAAGCGCTGATGCCTGCGCTGCGGACTTCAGATGCAGTCACAGCCTGCTGACCGTTGATATAGACATTCCAACCCGTTGGAGCACCCTGCACACTTGTTGTTGTAGCACCACCTTGAGCCGTAAGGTCTTCGAACGACATATTCTTACCCATCGCTGTCACGTCGCCTACAGTAGCTTTATAGTCAGCAACTGCTTTATTAAGCTTCTCGGTTGCAGCGGTAACTTTGTCAGCAAGGTATTCGTTATTGAGAGCTTCGTAAGCCTCATTGATTTCCTGAGCGAGAGCAGACTGCACATCGTCATCAGTTTCAATTACGCGCAATGCATTGAAGAGCGCCACCTTGCTGTTAAGAATTTCTTTCAAAGCCTCGATGCCCTCTGCATCAACATCGCCCCCATTATAGATTGACAATGCGGCATTGTAAGAAAGTACAAAACCTTCCTCTCCTCCGTCAATATCTACATAATTCACGTAGTAGTTGTTGATAAACGCAAACACCTCTGCCTTCTCCAAGAAAGCCTGCACGTTATCAACCTCCACAAATGCCCAGTTACAAGAACTGGAGTCGGCCATCACCACGCGATTTTCATCAGGATCGTCTGAGATGTACACGTTGTCACCATACTCGTCCTGAAGAACACCACCATAGAAATCAGGATACCAACTATCGCCGTAATAGGACGCTACGACGTATTCGTTACCTGTATTCATATGCATATTGTAACCCCGCGTACTAGGGTTGTTACCCTCGCCTGGCATCACGAAGTAGAAACCGTCGTACTGACCTGCGCTGATTTCCCAGTCGCACTGCTCAGTTGCCTTCACGTTAACGTTTCCTGTTCCTGAAGGGATGTTCATGTAATAGCGAACAGGTGCGCCTTCTACCTCATCGTCATAGTAGAACGACCATGTTTGGTCGTCATTCTGCTGTGCTGTAAGTTTAACAGTAAAGGGATTCGTGCCAGCTCCAGGCGAATAGATTGCGCCATCCCAACTTGTACGAATCATCTGTCCATCCAACTTACTGTAACAAAAGAAAGTGTAGGTTTTCCCATCTGTGAGCACATCGCCACCCGGCGCTGCCGGACGCATCTGAGCATCAACATTCAACGATGTCATGACCATCATCATGGCCAACATCAAAATAGAGTAAATTCTTTTCATACACATGTAGTTTACGTAATATAGTTAATAATAATGTAATATGTCGCTGCAAATATACAAAAAAAAGAAATACCAACAAGTATTTTCCAATAAAAAATTTACCGCAGTTTGATTCTTTTTTGTAACTTTGCCACAAATACGAGACTTTCGTATGGAAGTTAGAAAAAGGAGAGATGGGTAACATTGTATCAAAATGGACATCAGTGGGTATTGCCACAAGCCTCCACTTTTTAGTGGACGGGCTATGCGTGTGTTGCCTCTACTTGATGGTCCATCAGGGAGCGATGAGCGAGTTGGCGGGATTGTTTCTGACCTATAACCTGCTGGCCTTCACCACACAGCCACTGACGGGATGGTGGACAGACCGCCTGCGGAAGTTGCACTGGGCTTTGCTGCTGAGCATCGGATTGCTGACAACAGCGGTCATGCTGCTAATAGTATCTGGCCAATGGTTATCGACACTTTGCTTCTGGCTGGTGACCATCCTACTGGGTTTAGGTAATTCCTTTTTTCATGTATGGGGCGGAAAAATGACGGTTTTGGTGGCTGGCAACGATATGCGCGCATTGGGTATTTTCGTATCCACAGGTGCTGTTGGATTAGTTGTAGGAGTGATTTATGCCGAGTGGTGGCTGGCTGCCGGAATGCTGCTGCTGATTACCTTGATAGGTGCTTTTGCCATCCGCATTCCTGTAACAAACGCGAAGCGTGCTCATGAGAAGGTCTTCCGTCTGAATACAAATCGCCTCCAACTCCCCCGAACAGGGGAAATATGGCTCATACCGATTCTGCTTTTTGTCTTGATACGCTCATTCTTAGGCGAGTCTATTCCATCGAACATAGAGAAGGATAGCACCATGCTCCTCTTGCTGGCTGCAACAGCGATGGTGGGAAAAGCCGGAGGCGGATGGGTGGCACGCCGATGGGGAGTAGGTACGTCCATCGTGGCCTGTGTCGGTGTGGCGGTAGCCTGCATGTTGTGGGCTATCAACGGAACAAACCGTTTGCTTCCTGTGTTCATAGGGGTGTTAACCATCAACTTCACTATGCCAATGACACTCTACTTGGCCAACCGCGTGCTACCTGGGCGCGAAGGACAGGCATTCGGATTGCTGGCAATGGTACTGGTTCCCGGCTATATGCTAGCCCACAATGGGTCCCTACCCTTCCAGGTCTACTTTATGCTGGCAGCTCTGCTGTTGACCATCTCCGTGGAGTTGGGAATGCTGCGACTGATGGGTGAAAAACATCGAAAGGTGTTTGTTGGCTCCGTAGTCATCAATATTCTGACGAACATTCCCCTGAACCTCGTCCTGTTTGCTGTCGGCAGTACACTAGGATCACTACTGACAGGCGAACTGCTAGTGCTGGTGTTGGAAGCTATTGGCTATTACATCCTCATTCATGATTGGAAGCGGGCCCTCGTCTATAGCCTACTGTGCAATGTGACTAGCTTCCTGGTCGGAGTATTGATTCAATTCATGATTTAACCAGAAACCAATTAAACGAATAAACAAATTTTCAATCAAATAAATAACCACTTAAACGAAAGAATTATGATTATCCATTTGTTAGACATCGCTCCATGGCCTTCGGAAGAAGTGCGTCTACAAACAATTAGAGCAATGGAAGAACAGGAGGCGAAACAAGCCCAGAAACAGGCAGAAAAAAACATGACGAAAGCTGAGAAGAAGCTTGAAAAGCAAGCAAAAAAAGCAGAAAAGAAGCTTGAAAAGGAGGCAAAGAAAGCTGAGAAGAAGCTTGAAAAACAGGCGAAGAAAGCAGAGAAGAAGATGAAGAAAGCCGAGAAAAAGCTTGAGAAGCAGTTTAACAACTTTTCTGCAGCACCAACTAAAACTATCACCACAATTCAGGAATGTTCGGATAACAATGGTGAAATGCAACAAGCATCAATGCCTACAGGTATTATCATCGCTATCTGCGCTTCGCTAGTGATTACGCTGGCATCGGCTTGGTTCTATCGCCAACGCTCTACAAAATAATAGATTTATTTATTTTATCAATATAGTCGAGGAGCTCTTCCCTACCTTGTCGGCTTTGCGCGCTCGTTATAAAATAAGGAGGAAGTTCTTCCCATCTGTCGGACAGCACAGTCATGTATTCCTCAACATTAGCCTGCTGTCGGGTTTTGGATATTTTATCCGCTTTGGTAAATACAATGATGAACGGGACACCATTCTCACCCAAAAACTCCAAAAAGTCAAGGTCTTTCTGCTGGGGTTCGTGACGGATGTCAATGAGTACACACAAGCAGGTGAGTTGTTGGCGTTCAAGCACATAGTGCGAGATAAGGTTCCACAGTTTATCCATCTCGCGCTTACCGCGTTGGGCAAATCCATAGCCTGGTAAGTCGACCAAATACCAACTGCTGTTGATGAGGAAGTGGTTGATGAGCATGGTTTTGCCTGGTGTGCTTGAAGTCATTGCGAGTTTGCTCTTACCAGTCAGCATATTGATAAGACTGGACTTACCGACATTCGACCTGCCGATAAAAGCATATTCTGGAAGACTAGTAGCTGGACACATATCTGCCCGAGGACTACTAATCTGAAATTCCGCTGTCTTGATGATCATTCTTATAACTATTTTGTGCAAAGATAGTAAAATTATCAGGAAAAGCAGGCCGATAATGCAGAAAAAAGGGAGTATTTCTTCAAAAAAAGGAGAAAATATTTGGGTAATAGATTAATTTATCGTACTTTTGCATTCGATTTTGGTAGAAAACCAAAAATCAATTCCTATTATCACGTTTTTTATGTCACCTCCACAGCATATAGGATTGGAGTATGGAGTGTGTACGTAGCAAACATGCAAAGAGATTATTAATTAACAACACAATGTATAGTAAATCAGAACTACAGAACAAGAGCTTGGAAGAACTGCAAGCTATTGCAGATGAATATGGTATCAGCTCTAACAAGAAAGACCATGAAGCGTTGATGTATGACATTATCGACCATGAAAGCGAATCGGCCGCCCAGAAAGCAATGGAAAAACCGAAAAAACGAAATAGAATAAAAACCGTTGACTTTGTATATTCTGCCAATCAGCTCAAGGCTAAGAAAATAGAGAAGCAGACGACTGTTGCTGCTCCAACAAACTCGTTATTTAACGATTTGTCACAAGAAGAAAAAGAGATGTTGGAACAACCTGAAATCAATCAAGAATCAGCGCCAACACCAATGGTAGCAGAGGAAACGTCTATCGAATCAGCTCCTGCAGAACCAACCAAGAAAAAACGTGGCAGACCTAAGAAAGATGAGCCTGTAGAGAAAGAAGAACAAACAGAAAAAGATAATACTGAAACTCCTCAAGAGGAAGAAAAAGCGGAGAAAGAAACTCCAAAGAGAAAACGTGGCAGACCTAAGAAAGAAGAAACTGACACAGAACAGACTACCGACGAAAACAACACAAAGACAACCGCAAAAGAGAATCCAGCACCTCTTTTCGATGCAAATGAGAGCGAGGTGACTCCTGAAGAAAATACCAAAAAGAAGACTTCGCTGATGGATTTCAGCCGTCAACTTACAGAAAATGACATGGCAGAAAACGACCTTCCAGAATACAGCGAGCAATCAAATGCAGAAAGCAATAGTGTAAAGAAACAAATAACGGAACCATTTTCCGACGATGTAGATTTCATCATTGTGGAGGATATTCCTAATGATACGGATCCGGAAGAACATGCTCAACTAAGTTATTTCAGACAATTCAATCATGAGCAGAAGATGGGCTTCGATCCTAATTTAACGGACGTATCAAACCCTGGAGATGATGACATAGACCAGGCAGATTATGACGACATCGATATGGAGCCATACAATTTCAATAACATCGTTTCTGTATCAGGTGTGCTTGACCTCTCTGGCGACTTCGGGTTCCTAAGGAGTTCGGACTATAACTACCTCACCTCACCAGATGACATCTATGTCAACCCATCACAGGTACAACATTTTGGACTAAAGACAGGTGATGTTGTCGAAGGTACAATCCGACCACCACACGAAGGAGAAAAGTTCTTCCCATTGGTCAACATTGAGAAAATCAACGGATGTGCACCCTCTGTCGTAAGAGACCGTGTACCATTTGAATATCTCACACCATTGTTCCCAGAAGAAAAATTCCAACTCTGCAGCGGAAAGGGAGACACCCCTTCATCTCGAATCGTAGACCTGTTCTCACCTATCGGAAAGGGACAGCGTGCATTGATTGTAGCACAGCCAAAGACAGGTAAGACACTACTGATGAAGGACATCGCAAACTCCATTGCCCGCAATCACCCAGAGGCTTACCTGATGATGCTGCTTATTGACGAACGTCCTGAGGAAGTGACCGACATGGCTCGTACAGTAAATGCAGAAGTGATTGCATCCACTTTCGATGCACCTGCAGACAACCATGTAAAGATTGCAAATCTAGTATTGGAAAAAGCCAAGCGTATGGTAGAATGTGGACATGACGTTGTCATATTCCTCGACTCTATTACTCGATTGGCCCGAGCTTATAATACAGTAAGTCCGGCATCAGGAAAAGTGCTCACAGGTGGTGTGGATGCCAATGCACTACAGAAGCCAAAACGATTCTTCGGTGCAGCACGTAACATTGAAGGTGGAGGTTCACTCACCATCATTGCTACAGCACTGATTGATACAGGTTCAAAGATGGACGAGGTGATTTTCGAAGAGTTCAAAGGAACTGGTAACATGGAATTGCAGCTCGACCGTGCGTTGGCCAACAAGCGTATCTTCCCAGCAGTCAACCTCATCGCATCAAGCACTCGACGCGATGACCTATTGCAAGATGAGAATACCCGTCGCAGAATGTGGATTATCCGTAATCATATTGCAGACATGACTAACTTGGAAGCAATGGATACCATCTTGAAACATATCGAACGTACAGAAAGTAACGAGGAATTTCTCGCTACGATGAACGGATAAGGTACAAAAAAGAAACTTTATCGCACAAAAATCTGCAAATTGTTCTAAAAAATCCCAAAAATATTTGGAAAGTTTATATTTATTGAATAATTTTGCAAGCGATAAGCTATAAGTAATATAGTTTTGCTATAAGGTAAAGACTTTTTCATAAATTAACGAGCAGACTGAGAAGTTAGCTCGTTTTTTTTATACATCAAATAAAAGGGATTGTGATGCCACAACCCCTTTTTGATAACGTATATCCGTAGAATTATTTCTCTGCTTCCTCGTCTCCGTCCTGACCCATCAACGACTTCACAAGCGGAATCAAGTCACCTTCCTTATGGAAACAATAGAGCGTAACACAAATAAATGCGAGGAAAAGACTAATTAGACAAGCCTGTGAGCGTGCAGGACCAGATTTCTTCAAAGGGACAGTAGCCGGCTGAAGAGTGGTAAATGCTGGCGTATCTTCCTGAATCTTTGCTTCCGATGCCATCAACTGAGCAGCAATCTGTGTATAGGCTTGTGTCTGGATAGACATCTCATTCTGCAGTTTGGTCTGCTTACTACGTACACGTTCAAGAAACACTCGTTGGTTGGCATCAGCGTAGTTTGCATAATCCAATACAGCCTTATCATAACGAGCCTTCGTCTCATCATAAATCTTCTTGTTGTGATCATAGTCGATTCTCGCTTTTTGTGTCCGGTACTCCGTGATGTATTCCTGCAACTTCGCCTGAACAGAGTCTGCCATTGTAGCAGCAATCAGCGGATCTTGATCTGTTACATTGATGGTAATCACCATTGTCTTTTTGTCAACATCACACACAACTTTCTGAGCTATTACTTTGGCGATTTCTGATTGTTCCTTCGTCAATTTAAACGTGTTTACCTCTTGCTCCATTCCTTCTTTCTTATCTGTAAAGAGAGACATGATGGCAGGCATAATCTTTGACCACCAAGGCGACTTCTGACCTTTCTGAAGATAGTCGTAATAGGTCATTGTCTTACCGCCCTTTTCGCGTTGCACCTTAATTGGGAAGAGTGAAGTGCGGAAAGTCACGCTGTTCATAAGTTCAGGATAGAGCATCGGATACAAGGCGTCACCATCGCTACTGCTGCTTCCTAGACTAATACCAAAATTGCTCGCTAGGCTGGCCAACGAACTTGCCCGCTTAGCAGTACCACCTGAAAGTTCAGGTGCAAGCACAACTGTACAATTATAATAATTAGGTACACAAAGTGAAAGGAGTGCTACGATTACAAGTACTATTGGCAAGACAATGAAGAAATACTTTTTATTTTTCTTTACGTCCTGCAGCAACTTCTTATAATCAATCTTTCCCATCTTTGTTTCTGCTTTTATGTTATTTTCCTGCTCTTTCTGCATAGTCCTTTATTCCTTTTTAAATTATTTTGTAAGATTTGCAATTGTAGCAGCCATTGTACCCAGTGTACCTACACTGGTACCAATACTAAGCCATTGAGCCAACGTTGTGCCATCCTTCTTATGCTTAGAAGGCACGATAATTTCACATCCTGGTTCAATCTTACCCTTGCTGGCTTTAGCCATCGTACCATTTTGGTAAATGATAAAGGCTTTGCTTTTCTTCGCACGACTTCCATATCCACCAGCCTGCTCAATGTAATACTTCAACTTCTTTCCCTCCTTCAGTGCTACAGTATTTGGACGCATCACATCACCAGAGATCTTAACGGTATGGTTGTAACGTGGGATAATCAAACGGTCTCCCTCAATCAGCTCAACATCCTCAGTACTGCCTGGACGTGCCAATGCCTCATCAAGATGAATACCCACAGTGTAAGTCGTTTCTGTCATCAATTTATCAAGGCTGATAGAATCTTGCTCATCTTGGTTTTGACGAGCCACACGGATTACTTCCTGCATACGCGCTTGCTCGTCTTCTGTCATTTGACGGATCAATCGTGCACCACGGATATATGCCGAAGCAGTAACACCACCTGCAGCTTTCACTACATCGCTAAGACGTTGGTTCTTGGTTTCCATATAATAAGTACCTTCATAGGTCACTTCGCCTTCTACCGTTGCTGAGAATGGTGTCACATAGGCAGGACTTCTTCTTACCATCACTGCATCGTATGGTTCAAGTGTGAAATCCTTATCGCCACTAATGATGAAGTTGTCCTTAATGGCAAAACTATAATTTCGCATAATGGTCTGAGCCGACTCTGTTGCTTTAGGGTCATAGATACGTCTCGACACATCGACCTTTGCCAAAGAAGCGGCATCGGTCAAACCTCCTGCCTGAAGAATCAAGTCTTCAATGGTCATGTTGTCTGCATACTCGAAGGTGCCTGGGAATACAACTTCACCCTCAATAGTCAGAGTACGAAGATTCTGATGCTCTGCCATCGTAGAAATGAAGAGGATGTCTTCGTTTTGAAGTGGCAAATCTGCGATGGTTCCGTTCATGATGCTTTCTACATCAACCGAAATGACTTCTTGCGTACGATTCTTCTTCATACGACGCAATACTGCGTGGCTAGTCATTGCTTCTTCTGTTAGTCCTTCTGCACTTTCAATCAGTGTACGGACAGAATAAGTCTTGCCGCCAAGCTGATACATACCAGGGCGGAACACAGCGCCCTTGATTTCTACCATATTCTCATAACGGTCATAAATACCATCTACAGTAGCAAAGTCGCCATCTTCCACTTTGAAGTTCGCCAAATCAAACTCTTCTATATTGTGTACACTCTTCATCTTACCGTTCTTACGCTGCAGACGAATCGACTTCTTATATGCATCGCCTGTGTAGCCACCACTATATTCAAGCAGTGTAGCCAGACTTTCATCCTTACGCATTTCGTATGCCATAGGGCGCTTTACACGACCACCTATCTCGACGATACACTCGTAAGTACCTACTTGAATAACATCGTTATCAACCAAGCGCACATTACCTGCCAAGCGTCCATGAAGAATAAACTCGTAAATATCGACAACAGAAATCACCTTACCCTGACGAACCACCTTGATGCTACGTAGCGTACCAAGATCGTTGATTCCACCTGCCATATAGAGTGCATGGAACACCGTTGAAAAGGCGCTCAATGTATATGTTCCAGGAACTCGCACTTCACCCATCACGTTCACGGATATGGTGCGAGTCTGACCTAACGTGGTCTTGATATTTGAGGTCTGATAATACTTGCCCATCGTACTACGAATACGGTTCTGTGCTCCTGCGACAGTTAGTCCACTCACATGTACTGGGCCACATTCAGGAATTGACACATCACCATCAGGACTGATAGTGAGTGTAAGGCTTTCCTGTGATGCCCCATAAACGTCAACAATGAGTTGGTCACCAGGACCTAAGACATAATTCTGTGGAGTAGCAATGTTCATCGAAGGTTCGAACGATAGGCGTTTATTATTAAAGATATCACGTCCGAACACGCGCTGTCCTGTAGTAGGAGCAACTGCATCCTCAACGGGAGCTGCAAGTTCTTCGTTAGTAGTCACAGAAGCCTCAGAAGACTCTCCGTTGTTCACACGCATTCTGTTTTCTGCTCCAGAAAGAGCATTGTCGACTCTACCACTCATGCCACTCTTGTCAATCTGCTTACTGTACTGCTGACGCATGCGTTGCAACTGAGCCATTGTAGCACCTTTTTGCAAAAGGCGAGATGCTATTTCCGTTTCTGACACACCTGCTTTCTGTTGTTGGGCAGCATAGCTCGCAACTTCTGCATCCGACATTGATTGTCCCCAAGCAGCCATAAGTGTGCAAAGCGACAAGCAAAGAGTTAAAAGAATTCTTTTCATATCAATTATATTACAATTTATTCACTATTCTACATATTCGGTTGCAAAATTACGAAAATCAAAGCAAATATAAGAAAAAAAACATAGTTTTTTATCCGATACACTCCGTTTTTATAAAAAAGAAGAAGAAATCGCTCTCATTTTTAACGCTATTTCACTGTTGATGTGCAAGTAATAAAAAGGGTATCTGTTTTTCTTCGTATAGCAGCAATGATTGCAAAAAAGGAACAAAAACTGCATTGACGAGAAGAAAAAATAGGTATTTATAGATAATTTTGGACATCACACTTATATTTTCGAAAGAAAGTGACGGCACGAATCAATAATTTTTACTAACTTTGCACCGCTTTTTTGGGCAACACTCTAAAGTCGCAAGGCTACGTGTGATGGCGAATTAAGCATAAACTTAATTTATAGTAACACAAAAAAACAAAAAAATGAAAGAAATCTCATTAAACGGTACATTGCGCACCGACCTCGGAAAGAAGGCAAGTCGCGAAATCCGTAAGCAGGACTTGGTTCCATGCGTTATCTATGGTGTTGAGAAGGACGAAAAGGGTTTCCCTGTAGCTAAGTCATTCACCGTTACAAACAAGGAATTGGCTAAGTTGCTTTACACTCCAAACGTGTACATCGTGAACCTTAGTTTAGATGGCAAACCTGTAAAGGCTATCCTCAAGGCACTTCAGACAGACTTCGTCACTGACCGTCCACTTCACGTTGACTTCTACCAGATTACAGACAACAAGCCTGTAGTAATGGAAATTCCTATCAAGCTCAACGGTTTGGCAGAAGGTGTGAAAGCCGGTGGTAAGCTTACAGCAAGTGTACGCAAACTGAAAGTAAAGGCTATCTACACTAACTTCCCTGACACATTGGATATCGATGTAAGCAGCCTCGCACTCGGTAAGTCTATCAAAGTGGAAGAGTTGAACTTCGAGAATCTCGAAATCGTTACTCCTAAGGAAGTTGTCGTATGTAGCGTTCGTATGACTCGTGCTGCTCGTTCTGCTTCTGATGCCGCTGAAGCAACTGAAGAAGAAGGTGCAGCAGAATAATTGTCTGTCGATGAAGTATTTGATTGTTGGTTTGGGTAATATCGGCGACGAATACGATGGCACCCGCCACAACATAGGATTCAGAGTGTTGGATGCTTTTGCAAAGGCATCCAACATTTCGTTTGAAGACAAGCGCTATGGGTTTGTCGGCATGGGTCGTGTAAAAAACGCAGAACTTATACTCTTAAAACCATCCACCTATATGAACCTCAGCGGCAATGCTGTGCGCTATTGGATGAACAAGGAAAATATTCAACCAGAGAATTTACTGGTCGTCTGCGATGACCTCGCTCTACCCTTCGGAAAACTTCGTCTGCGTCCTAACGGTAGTGATGGAGGGCATAACGGGTTGAAGAATATTGCTTCTGTTCTTTGCTCGCAACAATGGGCACGTATCCGCTTCGGTGTAGGAAACGATTTCCCTCGCGGTACTCAGATAGACTTCGTATTGGGACAGTTCGAACCCGAAGAATTGGAGAAAATGGATGAACGGGTAGGTGTAGCTTGCGAAATGATTAAGGCTTTCTGCCTTTCGGGCATCACATTCGCCATGAACAATTACAACAACAAATAAAGGTGCAACCGTTGTTGCGTTACACCTTTATTTATTTTATTCTTCGTCTTCGTCATCATCGAAGTCGAAATCAAAATCTCCGTAAAATGCAGGTTGGACAAACTCGTCCAAATCTCGTCGTTCTTTCTTGGTTGGACGTCCTGTACCACGTGCTCTGTTCACAAATCCGCTGATGCGGTTCATCTCTAACAACTCATATTGATCAGGAGTCGTTATATTCTCCAGCACCTCTGGAACTAATTTCGCCCCTACTCTATTTTGTATGGCTTGTAGCACACGAAATGTATAAGTAACAGGTGGTTTCCGTACCTGTATTTCATCACCTTCCTTAATCATACGCGAAGGTTTCAATTTCACGCCATTTATCATCACACGCCCATTCTTGCATGCATCAATAGCAATCGAACGAGTCTTGAAGATTCGTGCGGCCCACAACCACTTGTCTAATCTTGCTTCCATCCTACTAACTTACAGATATTCACAACAGTCATCATCGCTTTTTCCATCGATTGAACAGAAACAAACTCATAAGGTCCGTGGAAGTTGATTCCTCCAGCAAAGACATTCGGACAAGGAAGCCCCTTGAATGACAATTGAGCTCCATCTGTACCTCCGCGAATAGCTTGTATATGTGGTGTTACACCTGCCTCTTCCATCGCTTTCTTTGCAATATCTATGATATACATCATCGGTTCCACCTTCTCACGCATATTATAGTATTGATCTTTCATCTCGAGCGTTGCCACACCATCGCCGTATTTGGCATTAATGACAGCTACAACCTCCTCCATACGTTCCTTACGCTGTTCGAACTTGTGGCGGTTATGATCACGGATGATGAATGCCACATCAGCCTTCTCACACCCCCCTTGAACACCTGTGAGATGGAAGAAACCCTCATAGCCCTCTGTTGTTTCTGGAGTTTCGTCCTGAGGAAGCATCTGCACCAATTCAGTAGCAATTCTGCCAGCATTGATCATCTTTCCCTTTGCATAGCCTGGATGCACGCTAACTCCTTTTATATGGATTTTGGCCGAAGCGGCGTTGAAGTTCTCGAACTCCAATTCTCCCACCTCGCTACCATCCATCGTATAGGCAAACGCGCAGCCAAACTTCTCCACATCGAACAAGTGTGCACCCATACCTATCTCCTCATCAGGATTGAAAGCGACACGGATTTTGCCATGCTTCACCTCTGGATGCTGCTGCAGGTACACCATTGCCTGCACAATCTCTGCAATACCTGCCTTGTCGTCTGCTCCAAGCAGGGTGTGACCATCTGTCACGATGATATCTTCGCCTATGTGGTTCAGCAATTCAGGAAATGTCTTAGGTGAACTGATGATGCCTTCAGACAAGAGGATATCCTTGCCGTCATAGTTACTGACGATGCGTGGACGGATATCTGAACCCGAACAATCTGGGCTAGTGTCCATGTGGGCAATAAAGCCAACCACAGGCACATCTGCATCCACATTTGCAGGTAGCGTTGCATAGATGTAGCCATGCTCATCCATTTCCACATCCACCAAACCCTCCTGGATGAGTTCATTCTTCAGATACTCCGCAAACACCAATTGCTTTTGTGTACTAGGACACCCCGTACCCTCTTCACTCGATTGCGTATCAAATTGAGTGTATTTCAAGAAGCGTTCTTTAATATTTACCATTTGAAGATTTACTATTTAACAATTTACCATTTACTATTTATAATCAACAGCGAAGTTAGCAAAATATTGTGAATTATGCATTAAAAATTATGAATTATTTCGTATCTTTGCACAAAATAAAGTGCGTATTTCTGCAAAATACCATAGAATGACTACACAGGAACGATTAGCCCATACTATCCACTCAACAGAGCAAATAAGACTTAGCGAACAGGTGCGATTGGCATTCATGCTAAGCCTACCTGCTATTTTGTCGAACCTCAACAATATCGTGATGGATTACATCGACACCGCAATGGTGGGCAGTCTTGGTGCGAACGCTACCGCTTCTATCGGTCTTATTGCCACATCCACATGGATGATGGGAGGTATTTGTAGTGCAGTTTCTTCAGGGTTCTCTGTACAGGTTGCCCATTTGTTCGGTGCGAAGAAGAAGAAGGAAGCTAATGACGTGTTACGACAAGCCTTCACTGCTGCTCTCATCTTCGGTTGCTTCCTCATGATAGTCGGCATCAGCATCAGCCGTCAGTTACCAACATGGTTGGGCGGTAATGCAGACATCGTTGAAGATGCAGGCATTTACTTCCTGGTGTTTGTCTGCTCAATGCCTCTCATGATGGTTTATATGCTCTTGGTCGGGATGCTCCGCTGCAGCGGTGATATGAAGTTGCCGAGTATCCTGTCAGTCATCATTTGTGCCATGGATGTGGTGTTCAATTTCTTCCTCATCTTCCCAACACGTGAGATACATCTTCTGGGTATCAACTTTACATGTCCGGGCTTTGGGCTTGGTGTACTTGGTGCAGCTCTAGGAACGTGTATCGCATGGCATCTTGGCGCTTTCTATCTCATCTACCACATGTGTTTCAAGTCAAAGGAACTGCATTTGGATTTCAAGGGCAAGCTACTCCCGGAGAATCGTGTTTTAAAGAAAGCATTGATGATTGGTTCGCCTATCGGAATGGAACGTATCATATCATGCGCAGCACAGATTACCTCAACAGTTATCGTTGCTCCGCTTGGCACAGTAGCTATTGCTGCTAACGCTATGGGTATTACGATTGAAAGCCTGTGCTATATGCCAGGATACGGTATAGGAGAGGCAGCCACAACACTCATTGGACAGAGCATAGGTGCACAGCGCAAGGACCTCATCCGGCGATTCGCCCTTATTTCCCTTGCACTTGGAGTGAGCATTATGTCGATACTTGCGGCAATCATGTACATCACGGTTCCCGACTTGATGACCTTGATGACTCCCGATATTGATGTGCAGCACCTGACTACCCGTATCCTTCGTATCGAAGCCTTTGCTGAACCGATGTTTGCCACATCCATCATCTGCTACGGTATCTTTGTCGGCATGGGTCAGACACTCATCCCAAGCATCATCAATCTCGGAAGTATCTGGATGATACGCATACCGTTTGCAGCACTCGTCGCTTCCCAATGGGGACTTACAGGTGTTTGGATAGCAATGGCTACAGAACTATGTGTGAGAGGCGTGGTGATGCTGATAAGATTAATCAAGAAAATAAAGCAATAATAACATGATCATAACACACCAGGAATTCGGAGGAGAACGCCCATTGTTCGCTTCGCATGATGTGCAACTCGAGCATGTCACCATCCATGCAGGCGAGTCAGCCTTGAAGGAGAGTTCCGACATCACAGCAGTAAACTGCCGGTTCGAGGGCAAGTACCCGTTTTGGCACAACGACCGCTTCACAATCCGCAATTGCCACTTTACAGAGGGGGCACGTGCGGCTTTGTGGTACTCTCGCGACTTAGAGATGAGTGATACACTTGTCGAGGCACCCAAGATGTTTCGCGACATGGAACGCCTGAACATCGTCAACGTACAGTTTCCTAATGCCCAAGAGACCTTGTGGCATTGTAAGGATATTCGGCTGAAGGATGTGACTGCGGAGCATGCCGACTACATCATGATGCGCTGTGATGGAATTGAGATTGATAATTTCCAACTGAACGGAAACTACGCTTTCCAATACAGCCGCAACATCGTCATCCGCAACTCCACGCTTAACACGAAGGATGCGTTTTGGAACACAGAGAACATCATGGTTATCGACTCCACCATCAACGGCGAATACCTCGGCTGGCACAGCCGCAACCTGCGTCTCATTCGTTGTCACATAGCCGGCACACAGCCCCTCTGCTATGCTCAAGGACTTGTGATGGAGGACTGCACGATGGACCCCGATGCCGATCTGGCTTTCGAATACAGCAGCCTCCATGCCGAC